>ERZ779896.2567-NODE-2567-length-12366-cov-8.805783_pt1 | contig 12366 bp, 15 predicted proteins | sample MGYA00511067_ERZ779896 | MGnify/ENA primary metagenome ERZ779896 (study PRJEB29588, sample SAMEA2161597) | human gut metagenome | biome: human gut; feature: human-associated habitat; material: faeces | place: Denmark | collected 2008/2010 ...
GTATAGCGAACCCCGATACCGAACTGACGGAGGCGGACCTTCCGTTGATTGCGGAGAAGGTGGTGATCCTGAACGACAACAGCGTGGACAAACGGTTTGAAAGGATGTCCGCGACGCTGGAGGCGGAAACGGAAAAACTGACGGACAGGATGAGCAACGAGCTGTACGGAGAGTTTCTCCGCTTTGGGTATGAAATCGGCGGGTTTGATATAGTCGATGGTGAGGTGAAAACGAAAGTCCGCGCCCGGCCGGTGGACAAAGCGATTTTTGTCCGCAAAGGAATGCGGGTAACGGGCGGGGGCGTGTATCAGGTGTATGTGGTGGCGGTGGATTCCACCGGGGCGGCCCTGGAGGTGCTGTGCAGCTACGCCAACGAATACGTTGCTCAGGCGGATGGGTATATCCGATACACCGTGAAAAGTATAGCGAACCCCGATACCGAACTGACGGAGGCGGACCTTCCGTTGATTGCGGAAAAGGTGGTGATCCGGAAGGACGACAACGTGAACAAACGGATCGGGACGCTGGCGGAGACGATGAACAACGAGCTGTATGGAGAGGCCCTTCATCTGGAATATGAGGTGGGAGGCTTTGACGCAAGCCTGGGGCAGGTGAACACGAAGGTGCGTGCCCGGCCGGTGGACAAGGCCATCTTTGTGCGCAAGGGAATGCGGATCACCGGTGGCGGGACATATCAGGTGGACGTTACAGAGGTGGATTCCGCCGGAGCGGTTGGCAAGCACCTGTGCAGCTATGCGGACGAGTACGTCATGCAGGCGGATGGATATATCCGTTATACCGTGAAAAGCATAGAGAACCCAACCGCCGAATTGACGGAGGCGGACTTGCCCGCGATCGCGGAGAAGGTGGTCATTCTGAACGACAACAGCATGGACAAGAGGCTGGAGGCGCTGGAGAAGAGCGACCGCTTTTGGGCCACGTCCGGCACATGGGACATCCGGCAGGGCTCTTCCGGGTCCGATTACACCCAAAACGCCAACGGGAATATCGACGTGCCGGCCGATACCGTGCTGTACCGGGACGCGGTGACGGACCTGCTCTTTCAGAAGCTGACCTGGACCTTCAAGGTGAACACAGTGGGGGCGTTCGCCTTCGGGACCCGGGACGGATCGGGGGCGGCCAACGGGTACTATGTCCTGGTGAACCCCGCCGACAAAACCCTGAAAATCTACAATTCCGACTGGGAGGGAACCCTCTCCATCAAGCGCAACCTCACCATCGACTTCGACATCCTGGCGGGGGAAACCTACTATGCGGAGATCATCAAAACCGGCACCCTCTCCACCGAGTTTACCCTGAAATGTATCAGCGCGCCGGGGAAAACCTTTTCGTACACCCACAACCAGTTAAACAACAAGCTGCGCGGCTGGGGCGGCGTGGCGTTCGGCTCGGCGGGCGGGGTATTCGAGCTGGTGAACATGACGCAGAAGGCCCGGTCGGAGGCGGAATGCGAGGTGCTGCTGATCGGGGACAGCTTTCTGGAAAATGCGTCCTCTGAGCTGGAGTCGGAATACGCCTATGCGTACAAGCTGCGGGAGAAGCTGGGGGAGAAGCTGATCGCCAGCGGGCGGGGCGGGGCCACCACGGCGGCGCTGAAAAACAAATATACCACCGATTTCCTCGCGGCCAAGGCGAAGTACACGGTGCTGCAGATCGGGTCCAACGACAGCCTCTCCCTGACGGTGGCTACCTTCAAGATGAACCTGCTGGAGCTGATCGGGCGGGTGGAGGAAAACGGGTCCATCCCCGTGCTGGTGACCATCCCCCGGCGGTACGACACCGACAACACGGCCTTCATCACCGAGGCCAACGCCTGGATCAAATCGCTGGGGTATTGGTACATAGACGAATACGCGCTGCTGCCGGCCGACCGGCTACTAAACGATACCATCCACCCCAACGCCGAAGGGCACGACCTCATACTCAGCAACCTTCTGGCGCTGATCCCGGTGTGATATGGATTGGAGGAAGGACAATGGAAATGGAAATCATCCAGTGCTATCAGACAAAAAATCCCTGCTACCGGAAGGGAACGCCGATGAAGCCGGTGGGGATCGTGGTGCACAGCACGGGGGCGAACAATCCGCACCTGTGCCGGTATGTGGACTGTCCCGAACGGCTGGGGGTGAACCGGTACGGCAACCACTGGAACCGGCCGGAGGCGGCGACGCTGGTGCATGGAGCCATCGGACTGGACAAGGAGGGGTTTGTGACGGTGGTGAACACCCTGCCCTATACCATGGCGGCGTGGGGCGTGGGCAAGGGGAGCCGGGGAAGCTACAACTACGACCCCACCGGGCACATTCAGTTCGAGATGTGCGAGGACGATCTGACCGACCCGTCTTATTTCGATCAGGTGATGGGAACGGCGGTGGCCTACTGTGCGTGGCTTTGCCGGGAATATGGCTTGGCGGCGGAGAGCATAGTCAGCCACAAGGAGGCCCACGCGCTGGGGTACGCCTCCAACCACGGGGATCCGGAGAACTGGATGGGGCGGTTCGGCATGACGATGGAGGACTTCCGGGCGAGAGTCCGGGCGAAACTGAAAGGAGAAGTGGCAATCATGGGAAAGGTAGTCAACAGGGACGAGCTGGTGGCGTGGATCGACGCCCATGCGGTGGAGGTGGAGGAGCAGCCGGAACCGGAGGTCAAGCCGGAGCCTGTTGCCATCAAGGCTGGCGACAAGGTGGTGTTCAAAAGCGGCGTGACCCAGTGGGGCACCGGCTCGGGCAACAAGGGAATCCCTTCCTGGGCGCAGGACGGCAAGACAACCTTCGCGGTGCTGGAGATCGTCAAAGACGGCACGGAGGCCCGGATCGGCAACGCTTCCGGCGCCTACACCGGCACCGCTTATCTCAAGGACCTGGAGAAGGTGGGGTAAGGGATGGGGATCACGTGGGGTCAGATCATCACGCCCCTGCTGGTGGCTGCGCTGACGGGTGTTGTGGGCGGATTCTGCCGGTATGTGTCCAAGAGGCTGAACGAGATGAAGGTATCCAACGCGGCCATCAAGGACGGCCAGCGGGATTCCCTGCGGTATCAGATCGTACAGGCCCATGACTATTTCACCGGCAAAGGGTGTATCGGCAAGTATTCCCTGGACTGTATCGAGGCCATGTACGAGAGCTACCACAAGCTGGGCGGAAATGGCTTCATCAACGGCATTATGGCCGACATCCGGGAGCTGCCTATCAAATGAAGGGAGAACATAAATGGAAAACATGGCATTGATCCTCATGCTGGCGGTGACGGCGGAGGGACTGGTGGAGTATGGCAAGAGCGTGGGAAAGGCCATTGTGGAGAGACAGGCGAAAACGGCGGTGACGCAGATCGGGGCGGTGATCGTGTCGGTGCTGCTCTGCTTTGCGGCCGGGGCGGATTTGTACGCGGCCATCGGCGTGGAGCTGGTATATCCCTGGATTGGGGTACTGCTGACCGGAATTTTCGCCAGCCGCGGCGCCAACTATATCAGCGATTTCATTGGCAAGCTGACACAGGGGAAAAAGGAACAGGGTTGAAAAAATCAGACAAATCGGTTATACTAGAATTTGATACCAGCTAGTAGGACGGTTTAGCCGACTGCTGCTTTTTTCAAGAATAGGGTCATCCGAACTGGTACTTCGGATGACTCTGTTTTTCGCTTAACATCGCCTGTGTATTGACCTCCCAGTATCCGGGATGTGCCGAAACACAGGGGATCAAATAGCCCCGGACACGGGGAAAATATAACGGGGGCCTGCCGGTTGTTTGCCGGTGGGCCCCTTTGTGTTATTTGATGTCGCCGAGGAGGCGAAAAAAATCCCCCAGTTTAACTGGGGGTGAATAATGCCCCCTTTAGGGGGCTGCCACAGGAGTTTGGCCCTTATAGGGCCTGGTCATACCACCCGTTCTACGGGTGGTTTTGATTTTCTGATATGAGCATTAAAAAAAGATTTATCCAATATTAAGAAGTCGTCTACCTCAGGCCTAATTTTACCGATGTTTTGACCTTTAACGATAACAACCACTACCAATTTTCCCATATTCTTTAGCTGTTGATAAACTGTCAAATAATCTGTATCGGCACTCATGACAAACGCAATATCATATGCGTTAAAATGCGCTTTTGTCAACGCATGAACAGCTAAGTTTATGTCTGTCCCTTTTTCCACCTTATAATATGATTTATGATCGCATATATCCATCGGCTGCGCTGGATCTACCGGTCTGGATATGTATCTGCCGTCTATAACATCTAAGTATTTGGACGATTTAAATCCTTGCACCCACTTGTAATATCCGCTTAGGCGACTGTCTTTCATCAAAAAATCATCAGGCGTTGGTGCAAATATGAACGTTTTGAGATAATCGACGTTCGGAAGTAAACCAACTATGCCTTTAAACAATGTACTATAATCTAATTTTGGTGTTTGTCCACAGTCAGAATATAAATTTCTCAAAGCTATGTCAAAGTTCATGTGGTCAACAAATACCATACCTCTTAACAAATCATCATCCCCATACAGTCTAATGGGGGACCACTCAAAAAAGTGATCCCCCATGTTCGCTATCTAGCAAGGGGCAGGTTAAAAAACCATCCCTTGCTTCTCTATTATATGCTAAATTGTGTGTAATGCAAGCATATAATATTGACAAAATTTTTATTCGTAGAATGTTACAACAAGTTATTGCAACTTTTGGCTTGTTTTCGTAAGTTTTCGTAGTTTTGCGTTATAATTGCAACTTGTGTAACTTACATTTATGATAAATCATATTCAGAACAATACAAACCCTCTATATGTTTAATGACCTATACATATAAGGGGGGATATAATGGTTTAAATGTAAACTATACGATTTCTTATGGACCATTTTTGTTACGCTGTGATGAAGCACCACGCATTGGTAAACATTACCTCCCCGCTGTCACCTATCGATCTGGTATGCTATAGTGGGGTGAATTTATGATTGATTTGGACTGCTTAAGCAACCTATATGATCCACGGGTATATGACCCCGAACAATATAACTTGGTGGCCTATTATGATAACGGGCGCGCCCTTGACGATTCGCGCTATTTGATCCATAGCCTTATGCACAGAGGGCGGCGGTATATGCTCTATATTACCGGCGGCCCGGATTGCTGGCTATCCATCGAAGGGAAACCCATCCGAATGATACGCCCCCAATCAGAGGCGCAGGCATGGGCTTGGCTGCGGCAGAACCACAGAAAGATTCGCCAGGTGAACAAGGATGAATGGGCGTGGTTATTCGCTGGGTTTGTTATGGGTGCGTATGAATGATTTTCCTTTTAAGCTCTATATTTGATTACGTTTTGAATAAACACCAAATAAACACCAAACGGTAGAAAAAGAAAAAACGAACCCCCCGGAAGTGAGCATTTAAGCCACTCCCAGGGGGTTTTTGATGGTCCGAGTGACAGGAGTCGAAATAGCCCGGACACACGCCAAGCCGCGCCATGGCTGGAAAAACCGAGATTTTTCAAGCGTTCGCCCGCTGACCATCCGCCCGCTTGCGCCCCCGTGGGCCTCCGCCATCCGAGACGATAAACACCAAATAAACACCAAAATTAGGCTTGCTTCTTGCTCTCCCCTCCCCCATTCAACGCAAGGTCGAGAGCTTCCGCCGCCGCCGCGTCGGCGCTCTGGAGCTGGTGCGCATAGATGTTCATGGTGGTGCTGGTCTGACTGTGGCCGAGCCGCCCGGATACCGCCCGGACACTTACCCCTTGTTGTATGAGCAGGGTGGCGTTTGTGTGTCGGAGGCTGTGGAGGGATACCGGGGGCAAACCCAGCTTGTCCAGATAACGCCGCAAGCGGTTCAGCGGCGTACTCGGGGACATGGGCCGCCCGTCCTGGTTGGTGAATAGCCGGGGATGTTCGGCCCACTCCACCGCCCATGCGTCTCCGAGGAGAAGCCGCCGCGCCGCTTGATCGGCTTTATAGGATTTCAGCAGATCAATAACGTGCTGTGTGACGCGGATACTCCGTCGGGATTGTTCGGTTTTCGTGCCGTCGGTATAGGTGCCCAGCTCCTTCCCGCCATATTGGGAGGTCCGCCGGATGGAAATAACGCCGGTGTCAAAGTCAACGTCCGGCCATTCCAGCCCCAGCAGCTCCCCGCGCCTCATACCGGTATATAATGCCAAGGTAAACAGCGCCTTATCTTCCAGTGGCGCCGCTTCCATTCCTGCCAGAAAGGCGGCGGCCTGCATATCGTCGAGACATTCAATTTGATGTTTCGGGACCTTGGGCGGATCAACCTTCTTGCATGGGCTTTCCGGTATCATTCCCCATTTGACCGCTCTGTCCAAAACGGATGAAATCATGGTGTGATAATGTAAGATGGATTTAGGAGCCAAGCCGCCGCCTGTGCGCTTATTCTGGCCCGGTTCGGCAAGCAGGCGGTAAAATTCCACAAGGTGTCGGGGCTTGAGCTTATCCAGACGTATATGGCCAAGGGCGGCATATAGTCGCTTTGTCAGCTTGCGGTATTCCGTTATGGTGCGGGTGCGCAGATTATCCTTTGCGTAGTCCCGGAACCACTGTTCCGTGAAATCCTGGAATTTGATGTTTCCGCTATAATATCCGCCCTTCACCTGCTCGTCAAACAACACCTTTTGCCGCTCCAGCTCTTTAGCAATCTGCCGTTCGGTCATACCGGGAGCGGGCCTCCACGTCATGCTTTTTCGTATCTGCCGCCCCTCTGTGTCATACCCTGCCGAAGCGGTGATACGGTAGGTATCTCCCCGGCGCTGCACTGTTGCCATTGTACCAGCCTCCTATTTTCGGGCGCAAAAATGCCCGGTACTTGATATTTACCGGGCTTTCTGGTACAATATAGGCGCTTTGTTAGCCTATCGTGTGCCATTCGGCCCGGTAGTCCGCTCTCTGGTGTTGGCGCACCGGAGGGCGGTTTTTTATCATGTTTCGGGTAACCTTAAATTGTTGTGGATAGTGTTCAAACTTTCCGCGCTTTTGCTGTTGGAAAGCGTTTCTAATTGTTCAACCGCTGTTTTTCTTAACAGACGCAAACGTTCTGATTGCGGAATATGCTGGTTTATATATAGAGCGTTTATATTTTCTAGGTTTGTCAAAACAAGTAATTGCTCAATAGTGGCATAATCACGCATATTCCCTTTTTGCCCTGGGTTTTCCTTTCTCCACTGGGCGGCCGTTTTTCCAAACAAAGCCACATTTAAAACATCAGCTTCATCCGCATATACATATCCCTGTTGTTGTTTTGAGAGCTCAGGAGGAATAAGGTTTTCTTTAATGGCGTCGGTATGTATGCGGTAGTTTGCCTTTGTAAGTATCCGCTTCACATTCCAATCTAACGATAACCTGTAACTTTCATCCTGTTTCAGCCTTTGGTAATCTTTGATGACATACAGTTTGAATTCCGGGGACAGCCATGAAGCAAATTCAAAAGCAATGTCTTTGTGGGCGTATGTACCTCCGCCGTATCGTCCAGATTTTGACACTATCCCTATTGCGTTTGTTTGTTTTATCCATTGCTGTGGAGATAACGTAAATGCATTGTCACCGGCTTGGTTTTTAAAGGAGTCGAATTCGACCCCTTTAAAATTCGGGTTGTTTAATTCTTCCCACAATCCTAAGAATTCTATTGTGCTGCGAATTCTCATCCAGTTTTTTACAACATCCTTTGGCGCGGTGGAATTCCTATACCGTGCCAAATCCGTAAGCGAAATAAAATCTTCTTCATTTGCTGATGACAAAATGGATATTTCCGTCCCCTGCGCATGGATAGTGCTTTCTACTTTATTTTTTGGAGCCATGACTTTCATCCTCGCCTCCTGATAATTTCCAATTTCTCGATAACCTCTATTTGTCATAGAGATTGTTTTGTTGACATCAACAAATTGAGACGATTTTGTTAACGTCAACAAAATCGTTGTCTATTGTTCTTTTAGTAGTTTCACAAGCAGCCTTTGCTTTTCCAATTACAGTATTAAAGTTTCTCCACTCTGTATATCCCAAAACATCTTGTAATTCTCTTGCAAACCAGAATTCAGTACCTTCTTCTGTTTTATGAGCTATATTATCGAATATAGACTTTAATCTTGAGATTAACTGTTTATCCATTACTTTCATCCTCGCTTCCTGATAATTTCCAATTCGCCATAATGGTTACATATTCGTAAAAATCAAGAATTTTTAATAACGTTATGCATAGAAAGGCAGATATGTTTTTATTTTCGGCGATTTTTATAAGTATATTTCATTTCGCCCGTTAATTATTTCGACCATCAGGTTCCGGCTCTGGTCGGTTTTTATTCTAGATTTGTCTGTTCAACATTAGTCAAGTGGTCTAATACTTTAAGAACAGTGTATTTTTCGCTACCGTCTATAGGATTTCCTTCATGGTCTAGTTCTACAGTTATCTCAAGATGAACATATAAAGCGTCTCCGGACTTAAACGCCACTTTCCCCTCGCGAACTTTATCAATCCATTTTTCATCTTCCATAATTGCCGTAATTCGATGATCTTGAAATTTAAATTCCCACACTGATTTTCCAAGAATATCTGGCTTTTTTATTGGCAAAGAAACTATTATAGTTGTTCTCTTTAGAATTGTTTCGCCTTCGGTTCTCATTGGTAATGGCTTTCTGATTTCCTGGATATCTTCCTTGGTATATATAGATTCACCTGATTCTGTTATAAAAGAAAAGCCACTGTCGTTCTTTAAAGCTGCCCCGTCACATATATTAACAGTTAATGTTTCTATTTTAGCGTTTTCTAAAATTTTTATGCTTCCTTTAGGAACAACCAACGTGTTTCCGCTGCCATTCGTTATACGAATATTCGATCCGACACTATCTATTTTTCCCGGATTCTCACCTTTGAGAAACTTTTTTATTTCAAAAAAGCCCTTAATAGTTTCTACAACATCTTTGGCCAATGAAACGGCTTGTGGCATACTTGCCAATAGATTATTAATCTCACAAACAGTAGAAAAATCAATAATAAAGCTGCCGCTTTTAAACGCAGTCACATTCAGCTTTATGTATGCTTCAGGCTCATCTGAGTTTAGGGTCTCTTTGGTTAATTCGGCAAAATTCTTAATTGTATCAGAGAGTAGCATAGCGTCTACAGTGCTTTCACCCTCAAATTTAAAGGCAAATCTCGTCTCACTTTTCACTAATTTCACTCCCACAATGTCACCTCCAATATCATTATAAAACTTTTGTTCTATAATTGGAAGTCTTATTATCACCCTTGACAATATGTGGCAAAGGTGTATTATAATATTGTGTGGAGATACTTCACAATCCGGTGACTTCTTTACACAAAGGCCGCAGAATAAACCATGTATGGGGGGAGTGGGAATGATAGAGGTCTATTTATGGGAAATACGGGTTTTACGAAAGTTAACGATGTCGAAGTTGTCGGCGCTATGCGGACTGAGTAAGTCCACTTTAAGCAACATAGAGAGCGGAAAAACCTCCCCAACACTGGAACAACTAGAAACATTGGCGCGGGCGCTGAACGTTGGTATAAATGACCTATACGATTCGCCGTTGAAACCGTCAAATGGTGGCAAAACTGCCGCATTTGTCCATATTTATGGAAACAGTCACAAACCGCGAGACAAACCGGAATAAATGTGGTAAAATGTAGGCGAAACTTAGGGAAGGATGGAGGGGCCGCCATGAAGGTGGAGGAAAGGAAAGAAAATGGGACAGGCCAAGAAATCAGGAAAGGAGATACGCTGGATATACCAGAATGTTACATAAAACTTGCCGAGAAGATGGCGAAACACGGTTGCTCCGGCAAAGGCAAAGAAATGGCAAAAATGATTCTATCAATCATCAAAGAGTAGTATCTCAAGTATCCTAATGGCCTTTTCAATACGTTTTTGATCAATATTGTTTTTAGTAGCAAATTTCTCAACAGCTTCATAAATATCGACGGCATCCTTAATGATGTCTTCTTCCGGCACAGTCGCGTCGGAAGGGGACATCTTTTTTTCTTCCAAAACGGATCCGTCGTCAAGATCGTCCAAAGTAAACCCCATTGCGTGAACTATCGCTTTTACAGTTTCTATATTTGGTCTTTTGGTAATTCCTGCACTTATTTTTTTGATTGTACTGACAGGCACACCCGAACGGTCGGAAAGTTCATCTATAGTCCACCCTCTAGTCTTTCTCATTTCTGCTATTTTATTTAACCCCAATACAATTCACCACCTTTGCGATTAGAGTAACACATACGTATAAACTTGTCAAGAATAAAAGTTCTATAGCTGGCACCAAAATTTCAAAAAAAGACTTGACAAGTTCAAAAAATAGTACTAAAATGAATTCAAACAGACCATTCGTAGTACCGAAAGGAGTGGAAATGATGATATATCCAATCTTAGAAACAAAGATGTTTCAAAGGGGAATAAAACAAAAGGCCGTTGCCAGAGCTTTAGGGATATCCACGAGAAGTCTTTATAACAAGCTTAAGGGGATTGTGCCGTTTACATGGCCGGAGGTTTGCATATTACAAAAAGATTTTTTCCCAGATGTATCAAAAGAGTGTCTTTTTGACCGACAGGACACGGGCCAAGACTCCAAACTGGTATAAAAAATGCCGCCCCGAAAGGCGGCAGGTATGATATGTAGCAGTTATTGACCAATAAGTCATTCTAGCCCGTTTTTACCTGTGTTCCACGATAGTAAAAGGCTTACTCCCATGGCTATATAAAATGCGATTCTGTAATCATATAGCCAAACATGAACTGCAAAAGTAGCGAATCCAAGAATAACTGTCCAAATGGTTAGTGTCAGAATAACGGTTCCCCGCATCCTATAATGCCTGGTTCGTATTACACCTACGATCTGGCAGAAACCGAAAATTCCAACAATAAACGATACAATTCCGACTAGAATACTCCAAAGCAATTCCATTTTTCATATTCCCTCTCTTCGCTATGAACCATACCATCGCCTCAATTCTACCACAATCGACAAGCGAAAACAATTCACATAATGTGCAAATCCCATGGCCCAAATTCGATAGAAAGCCACATAAGAAAACCTGCTCGGGAGAGCGGGCAGGAGGGGGTGACGTGGAAATGACTATTTATGAACTTCGGCAGGCCGTTTCAGAGTACGCAATCATGTGGATACAAAAAGATGACGGTGAATACTGCGAGGCTAACGAAAGCCGTTATTTAAGCCACAAATGGGACGGCGAAGCGGTCAAGACCATGTATCCAGAAAAGTATCATGCGTTTGGGTACATGGCAATCACGGTTGTCATTTAGGCGACATAAAGAAAAACCCACTCGGGAGAGCGGGAAGGAGGTGAGAATATGAACGTTAAAGTCGAATTACAAGGGCTTGAAGAGATGAATGCGTTGCTGAAAGAAAACAGACGATTGACGGATGAGCTAATGGATAACATCAGAGGTTTGCAGCGCACGTGTATGCTCATCAATGTCCGGGAAAAAGAGAATCAGCCGGAGGCTGCCACCAACGACTGAATTCTCCTTACTCGCTTGGACGAATCTCTCCGTGCCGCTTCTCGAAATCCAACACCAAGCAGCGAATCATGTAGACCATCTGCCCCACCATGCTTCGGCCCTCATACCCGCAGATATAGCGGAATTTCTCCAACAGTTCATGGTCAATGCGAAATCCAATATGCGCTTTGTTGTTCATACTATCAAGTTTTTTCAAAGTCTATAAAAACATCATTTAGGCTATGAAAGAGATTGTCAACAGGGAGGTGAAAAAATGAGGTTACGAACTGTGCCCAAGGCGGTAGCTCTGCTGCGGGAGGAGGACCCGGACACGCCGCTGTCAGAAAAGATCATGCACCGCCTTATAAAGCAAGGATACATTCCTACTGTTCATTCCGGGAATAAGCTGTATATCGACGTTGACCGAGTACCGGAGTACTTAACCGCCGCCATGCAGGCCAAAGAAAAAGCCCCGGCCGAGGAATACGGGAAAATCCGGCCCATCCGGGAAGCGTAGAGAAAGGACGTGAAAGAGAATGAAGTCAAAGCTGCCCGCGCTTATCGTCATAATAGGATTTGTGATTGTACTGGGCGCGGAAGGAGACGCTTACTGTAACACGGGCCGGTACATAGTGGCCAGAGCGGTGATAGGCTGCGTGATGATGGTAGGCGGGTGCATATGGAGCTTTATAGGGAGGAGAAATCATGAAATTGACCATTGAAGAAGCCCAAAACATGATGAAAAGGAATGGCGGTGACCTCGATCTCAGCGACACCCCGATTCAGACGTTGCCGGACAACCTTACAGTGGGTGGCTACCTCGATCTCAGCGACACCCCGATTCAGACGTTGCCGGACAACCTTACAGTGGG
>ERZ779896.2584-NODE-2584-length-12298-cov-3.888508_pt1 | contig 12298 bp, 10 predicted proteins | sample MGYA00511067_ERZ779896 | MGnify/ENA primary metagenome ERZ779896 (study PRJEB29588, sample SAMEA2161597) | human gut metagenome | biome: human gut; feature: human-associated habitat; material: faeces | place: Denmark | collected 2008/2010 ...
AGTTAAACTGCGAGAAACAGATTGTGCTTGGATACCGGGATGAGCTGTTTCTGCTGGATGAGTTCCGCAAACAGGGAGAGGTCTATATCGCAACGGAGGACGGCAGTGTGGGAACGGAGGGCAATGTGCTCGACGCCATCCGCGAGGCGGAGGGCATCGACGCCACCGACGAAGAGGTCGACGCCGAAATCGCCAAGTACGCCGAGAGCGCGGAAAAGTCCGCCGAGGACATCAAGAAGACGCTCTCTGACGCGGACATGGACTACTTCCGCGAGATGGTCAAGACCCAGAAGGTCATCGACATGATCGTCTCTTCCGCAGTTGAGGCGGAGTAAAAGAGAAACGCGCAATGCTCCGAAGCCTCCCGCTCGGAGCATTGCGCGCATAAGCGCCCGCATTCTGGCAAACAACAAGTAGGCAGCAGCGCTGCCGCGCCTTTGGCGCAAAAGGAGGGAACCCTATGAGCCTTGTCCCGATCGTCGTAGAACAGACCAACCGCGGCGAAAGATCCTATGACATCTATTCCCGCCTGCTCAAGGACCGCATCATCTGGATGGGTGAGGAAGTCAAGGACGAGATGGCCAACCGCATTTGCGCGCAGATGCTGATGCTGGCCGCCGAGGATCCGAAAAAGGATATCTGGCTGTACATCAATTCCCCGGGCGGCTCCATCACCGCGGGCATGGCCATCTACGATACCATGCAGCTCATCGAGCCGGACGTGGCCACCGTGGGCTTGGGCATGTGCGCATCCATGGGCCAGTTCCTGCTGAGCTCCGGCACCAAGGGCAAGCGCTTCCTGACCTCGCATGCGCGTGTGCTGATGCACCAGCCGTCCGGCGGCATCGGCGGCACCGCCACTGACGTGCGCATCAACGCCGAGCTGATCATGGACATGAAAAAGACCATGAGCGAGTTGACCGCCGAGCAGACCGGACACACCGTCGAGGAGATCTACCGCGACAACGAGTACGACCACTGGTTCACCGCCCAAGAAGCGTTGGAGTACGGCTTCGTGGACAAGCTCGTTTCCACCCACGACACGATGAGCGCCACCAAGGGAGAGTGACCATGGCAAGCGAAGAAGCACAGTTTGTAGCCCGCGCCGAACGTCTGGCCGGACCGACCGGTGTGGTCGGCTTCCAGAGGGCTGCGGCGCGTGAGGCCGCGTTCGCACCGCAGAACCGTTACGTTCTGCCGCAGTTCGAGGAAAAGACCCCGTACGGATACAAGAGGCAGGATCCGTACACCCGCCTGTTCGAGGATCGCATCATCTTCATGGGCGTGCAGGTGGACGACACCTCCGCCGATGACATCATGGCCCAGCTGCTGGTTTTGGAAAGCCAGGATCCGAACCGTGACGTGATGATGTACATCAATTCGCCGGGCGGTTCCATGACGGCCATGACCGCCATCTACGACACCATGCAGTACATCAAGCCGGACGTGCAGACCGTATGCCTCGGCCAGGCCGCCTCGGCCGCGGCCATCCTGCTGGCCGCCGGCGCCAAAGGCAAACGTCTGATGCTGCCGAACGCCCGCGTGCTCATCCACCAGCCGGCCATCGACCAGGGCTTCGGCAAGGCCACGGAGATTGAAATCCAGGCCAAGGAGATGCTGCGTATGCGTGAATGGCTGGAGAACACGCTGGCCAAGCATACCGGTCGTGACATCGAGAAGATCCGCAAGGACATCGAAGTGGACACGTTCCTGACGGCCCAGGAGGCCAAGGAATACGGCATCGTTGACGAGGTGCTGGAACATCGCAGCTGAGCCTGCGGTGGAATGATATCTTCACAAATGCAATACCCCTGCCGGGTCGCGGCAGGGGGATTGTGTTTTCTAAACGGCAGATATGTGAAACGAAGAGGTTGCGAATGGGACGCGTGGTCAGCTACAACGATGCGGTGCCGAGATGCACGTTCTGCGGCAAGTCCGAGAACCAGGTGCGTAAACTGGTCACCGGTTCGGGCGCGGCCATCTGCGACGAATGCATCGAATTGTGCGTGGACATCATTTCCGAGGAACGGGACAAGGACGCCCAGCTCAATATCCTGCAACTGCCCAAGCCGGCACAGATCAGCGCCTACCTCGACAGTCACGTCATAGGCCAGGAGTCCGCCAAAAAGACACTTTCAGTGGCGGTGTACAACCATTACAAGCGCGTCAACATGGAAATGCGCGAGTCGTCGCGAATCGGCAAGGAACGGATGCATGGACATGACGATTCGTTCGAGGGCGTGCAAGTGGCGAAATCGAACATCCTGCTACTCGGGCCGACCGGCGTGGGCAAAACATATCTCGCGCAGACGCTGGCCCATGTGATGAACGTGCCGTTCGTCATAGCGGACGCCACCACGCTCACCGAGGCAGGATATGTGGGCGATGACGTCGAAACCGTGCTGCAGCGCCTCATCCAGGCTGCTGACGGGGATGTGGCGCGTGCGCAGCAGGGCATCGTATATATCGACGAAATCGACAAGATCGCCCGTAAAAGCGGCGAAAACACCTCCATCACGCGTGACGTGTCCGGCGAGGGCGTGCAGCAGGCGCTGCTCAAGATCCTTGAAGGCACCGTCGCCTCCGTGCCGGTGGAAGGGACCCGCAAGCATCGTGAAATGGAAACCGTGCAGATCGACACCCGCGACATACTGTTCATCTGCGGTGGCGCGTTCGTGGGACTCGCCGACATCGTGGCGCAACGGTTGGGCGCCAGGGAAAGCGGTTTCGGTGCGGCCTGGCATGACCATGAGGTTCCCAAGCGTGAGCTGCTTGCGCAGGTCTCCTCCGATGATCTGGCTGATTTCGGATTATTGCCGGAGTTCATCGGACGTCTGCCGGTAGTCAGCGTGCTTGAGGAACTTACCGAAGACGATTTGGCCCGAATCCTCGTCGAACCGGAAAACGCGCTGGTCAAGCAGTACCAGAAGCTATTCGCCGTCGATGGGGTGACGTTGACCTTTACCGAAGGGGCGATACGGCAGATTGCGGCGACGTCGATTCGGCGGGGTACGGGCGCACGTGGATTGCGTTCGATTATTGAGAAGACGCTGGAGGACACCATGTTCCGTCTTCCCAGCATGGAAGGCGTCGAAGAGGTGGTCGTCGACGAAGCCGCCGTCACCGGATCGGGCACTCCGAAACTATTCAAGGTGTCGACGCAGAAAATTCCTCGTCTACGTGAGGCGTAAGGCCGAAAACTCCTGCGACACGCCGAGATTTTGCCTGGAGTTCATTTGGGTGTATCTTATTCGAGTTGCCGAAAACAAGACAACGTTGCGCGAGTAGCCCAGCGGATTAGAGCAGCTGACTACGGATCAGCAGGTCGCAGGTTCGAATCCTGTCTCGCGCACCAGCCACCAGTCATCAGGTGGCGCAAAGAAATGAGATGACGTTGCGCGAGTAGCCCAGCGGATTAGAGCAGCTGACTACGGATCAGCAGGTCGCAGGTTCGAATCCTGTCTCGCGCACATGAACCTCCTTCGCGAATGCGGAGGAGGCTTTCTTTATTTTCCGTGGATTTTTGTGAAGCCTGCAATTGATTGCGCGCACAGCGGAGCGCAATATGCGGCAGGGATGAACGCCAAGACCCTCCGATACACTTGATACTACGTTTACGGATACTGCGGTCGAACGGGGACCGCAAGACAAGGAGCATGATGGCCACATCGAAGAGGGGAACCTGGGCAACAATCCGACGCATAGCCGCGTCCGACCGCATATCCGGTCTGATTATGCTCGGTTTCGCTCTTGCCGGCCTATTGCTCGCCAATCTGCCGTTCACCGCGCATGCGTTCGAACAGCTTGAGAACTTCCATATAGCCATTCCACACACCAATATCGACATGGGATTGGGCCATTGGGTGCAGGATGGCCTGCTGACGGTGTTCTTCCTGACCGTAGGGCTGGAATTGAAGCAGGAACTCACCACGGGATCACTGTCCAATCCCAAAGCCGCGGCCGTGCCGATGCTGTGCGCGGTTGGCGGTATGCTTGCGCCGCCGGTACTGTTCATCGGCGTGATCTCATTGTTCGCGGCGGCAGGATCAGGGCAACTCGTCATCGCTTCAGGAACGTCGTTCTCCTTCGCACAGATGTCCAATGGCTGGGCGGTGCCCACAGCCACGGATATCGCGTTCTCATTGGCCGTATTGGCCCTGTTCGCCAAAGCGTTGCCGGGATCCATCCGCGCTTTTCTGATGACATTGGCCACAGTGGACGACCTGCTGGCCATCATCCTGATCGCGGTGTTCTTCTCATCGGTGAACGCATGGTACTGGTTCCTTGGCATAGCCGTATGCGCGGTCGTCTGGTACTTTCTGGTCCGCATGCGCAAGGTACCGTGGTTGGCCGTGGCCATCGTGGGCGTGCTGGCATGGGTCATGATGTTCGAAGCCGGCGTGCACCCCACTTTGGCCGGCGTGCTCGTGGGACTGCTCACGCCGGCCCATGAGCGTTTCGGTGAGAAGACGCCGCGTGCGGAACGTTACGCCGACAAGCTGCAGCCGTTCTCCGCACTGCTGGCGTTGCCGATCTTCGCACTGTTCGCCACTGGTGTGCACTTCGAGTCGTTGACCTTGGCGCTGTTCGTCTCGCCGGTGGTCGTTGCCGTGATGGTGGCGCTCGTGGTCGGCAAACCTCTGGGCATCATGACCACCGCATGGCTGTCCACGCACGTGGGCGGTCTGAAGATGGCCAAAGGGCTGCGCGTGCGCGACATGTTCCCCGCCGCCTGCGCCTGCGGCATTGGTTTCACGGTGTCGTTTCTCATCGCGTCGCTGGCATATCAGGATGCCGAACTATCGGCTGAAGCCCGTTTCGGCGTCCTGGTGGGGTCCATGGTCGCAGCCGTGATCTCAGGTATTCTGCTGAGCCATCAATCCAAACGATTCGAACTGGAGGACGGTACGAAGCATAAGCACCATACCGGCGACGAAGATGCCATGAACGAAGTTGAGACGGTGCTGGAAGACGGTACCGTGGTGGTCAGCCAGATAATCGGCACCCACCAGGAACAGTAAAAGGGATTTCCATATGTTGAAAGGGCCACGCATTCCCATGCGTGGCCCTTTCAACATATCGTGCCATTGCGGCACGGCTGATTAATCTGATTGGTCTATTTCTTGACGGCAACCAGCAGACCAGTGCCGGTCGGCGTCAACGCAGTGACGAACCGTTCATCCGACTCCACCGTTTCCAGCAATTCGCGCATCGCGATGGATTTGGCATCACGATTGGCGGGATTCAGCACGCCGCCGGCCGATGTGGCCGAATCAAAGGCAAGTACATCGGTGAAGACAATCGCGGCATGCGGTTTCAGCAGGCGTGGAGCCTGCGCGAAAGCCGCCGCATAATTCTCCGGATCGCCGGCCACGACGATCAAATCGTAATTCTCGGCGTTCAGACGGGGCAGAAACACACCTGCGGACGCGTTCACGGCACGCAATGTGGTTTCGGTGTCATCGGACAGACGATTGAACAGTTTGCGAATCAGCGCGATGCCCTGCGTGGACGAATCGACGGCCGTAAGCTGGCCTGCATTGTCAAGACCGTTGATCAGCTGCATCGTCTCCACCACGGAACCGGTGCCGATGGCGATTACCGACGAGGCGTCCAACATTCGCACCAGCATGCGCAGCAATTCGGCCTGCGCCGCGGATCCTTGGGGAATGCCGGCTTCCTCGGCCGCGGTCCTGATCGCATTGAGTTCGGCAGACTGGCGTGAGAACGCATGATCCTCGACGTACTCCCACGATTTCGCGAGATTGGTATATGACGTCCTATCCATTTCAGCGCTCCTTGATTTGGGCGATCAGCTGCCAGATCTCCTCACCGACATCGATGCCACGCGGGCATTCACGCGTGCAGGCGCGCACCGACTGACACGCGGCGATGCCATCGGCGGAATCGATGGCATCCATACGTGCATCCGTCTGGCCGTCGCGTGAATCATTGATGAAACGGGAGGCGGCGATAAGAGCCGCAGGGCCGATGAACGCCTCGCCGCCTGCATATACCGGACAGCTTCCCTCACAGGTGCCGCAGGCTATGCAGTTGCTCAGCAGCTCATACTTGGAGAGCTGCTGGGGATTCTGCAGATATTCGAATGCGTTGATCTTGCCGTCCGCGGTGGTGGCGAGTTCGCCACTGGCCTGCAGATACGGCTTGAGCTTCCTGATTTGGCCAAGCATCTGGTCGATATCGGCGATCAAATCACGCTGCACGGGGAAACCGGGCAGCGGTGCGAGCTCGATGACACCCAAATCGTCGGCATCCTGCGTTTGCGCGGGTTGAACGTCTTCTCCCGTATGACGGAAGCCGTCCTCATCCACCTGTGCGTCGGATGGCTGCTTTGCCCAAGCCTTCACCGTGGCGGTGCACAGAAGCGTAGGCGTGCCGTTGATGGACGCGGCATCGGAACCGCACATGCCATGACCGCACGAATAACGGAAGGCAAGCGTCGGATCGATGGTGCGCTTGACTTTGAGCAGGCAGTCAAGCACGGTGTCCTCCGGACGCGCCGGCACCACGTAATCCTGCACCCACTGCTTGCCTCGCGGACGCCTGCGCGCGGATCCGGAATCGCCGAAGGGAGAGCTCTTCCTAGCGAACGGCGAGCCGCCTCGTTCACGGCCGCGTTCGGGACGCGGCGTGAACCTGTTCACCCGCAACGTCACCGTTTCCATGCCGTTCTCCATGCCGCTCATATACCTGCCTTTCGATAAAAAACCGTCAACCAGTCTGCCATACGCCGTGCCCAGGGTGTCAGTATTCACGGGCCTTTGGCGGCATGTCCACGATGTGCACCGGCTGCCAGGAGACCTGGCAGGAAACATCCGTCATGGAATGGGCCAGGAAATGCTCGTCGTCACGCTCCGGGAAATCAAGACGCTTCAACGATCCACGGGATTCGTGACGCGCATCGGAGGCGGCGAGCACGGCCTTGCCGAGCTCCAACAGATGGCGCACCTCCCAGATGGCGGTGATTTCCTGATTGAACGTGGGGGAGTCGGAATGCGCATGCAGCGCCTCGGCACGCGGCGTGAGCGTATCGTCCAGCGTAGCCAACGCCTGTTCGATGCTGTTCCGGTCGCAACGCACCGCGACCGCCTGCTCCATGACGGATCCCAAATCGGCCATCAGCTGGTACGGATTGTCCGACGACGCATCGTCGTCATCGGACGGCCGCGTCAACAGTTCCTTGACCTGCGCGGAACGCTTGTCGGCAGCCTGCGACACCGCGTCGATAGATGCTTCGTCGGCAGGCTCGGCCATCGGATCGTTCACTGGATTATCGACGACACGTTCAGCCATCGCCTTGCCCGAACGGGTGCCGAAGAGGCAGGCGTCCAACAGCGAGTTGCCGCCCAGACGATTCGCGCCATGCACCGACACGCAGGAGCATTCGCCAGCGGCGAACAGACCGTCCACGACGGCGCGTTCGCCATCGACCCAACGGTAGACTTCGCCGTCGGTGGTGATGGGGATGCCGCCCATGGTGTAATGCGCGGTGGGTTTGACCGGCACATAGTCGCGGGTCGGATCGAGATCGGCATACTGTTCGATGGTCTCCACCACCTGCGGCAGCACCTCATGCATATGATCCGCATCGATGCCGGTCATATCCAGCCAGACACAATCCTTCGGCCCATCCGGATCCTTCGGATCGGCGATTCCTCGTCCGGCGTCGATTTCAGCCATGATGGAACGGCTCACCACATCACGCGCGGCAAGGTCGGCATGCCCCGGCGCGTAATGTTCCATGAACGCCTCGCCATCGGAGTCGCGCAGCACGCCGCCTTCCGCACGTGCCGCCTCAGACAGCAGAATGCCGGTATGGGCGAGACCGGTCGGATGGAACTGCACGAACTCGCTATCCTCAAGCTGAAGGCCGGCGGACAATGTCAACGCCATGCCGTCACCGGTCAGATCCCACGAATTCGACGTGGTATGGAACAGACGGCCGGCACCGCCAGTGGCCATCAGCACATTGCGTGCGTGGATGGCATGCGTCTCGCCCTTGTGCGTGTCGAACGCCACCACGCCCTCGACCTTGCCGTGGTCTTCGGAAACCACCAGATCGGTCACATACCATTCCTCGGCGAACTCAACGCCCTCGGCCACGCACTGCTGCCATAGCGAGAACAGAATCTGATGCCCGATGCGGTCGGCCGCATAAGCGGCGCGGCGGACCGGTTCCTTGCCGAAATCCTTGGTATGGCCTCCGAAACGGCGCTGCGCGATATGGCCGTCATCGGTACGCGAGAACGCGACGCCGGCATGCTCCAGTGCGATCACAGTGGCAGGAGCCTGTTCGGCAAGCAGCTTCGCCGCATCCTGGTCGACAAGCCAGTCGCCGCCTTTGACTGTGTCATAGTAATGCCAATGCCAATCGTCTTTCTCCACGTTGCCAAGGCTGGCCGCAATGCCGCCTTCCGCGGAGCCGGTGTGCGAACGCAGCGGCTGCAGTTTGGATATCACCAGGACGTTCGGTTCGATGCCGTCCGCCCGCATCTGGCGCATCCGCTCGCTACGGAGCATTCCCAACGCTGCGGACAGGCCGGCCGCGCCTGCGCCGACGATCACTGCATCATACATATCTTCAACATGCTTCGGACTCATACCACCGATTCTCGCACAAGGTGTGACCTCGCACGTTCGACGCGGCTGAGGTGGAGGTGCCGGGCCTGCTATCGCTGCTCGGCGATGATCCATCCGGACCGCATGCTGATGCGGCCTTCAAGCTCCAAGGAGCCCAGTTCGCGCATGATTCGCGAGACGGGATATTCTCCCGGATGCGTCTTGTCCATTAGATCGAGCAGATCGTCGGCGGAGACGTGGCCGTTTGCTTCGGCGCAAGTTTTAATGGCGGCGAGTATGGCATCGTCGGATTCGTCTGTCGATTCCTGCGGATGTTCGGTGTCGTCCGGCAGGTCGACATGTTGCGGGCGATGCGCGCTATGGCATAGTTCGTCGATCTCCGCCAGTGAGCAGACGATGGTGGCTCTGCCGTCTTGGATAAGGCGATTGCAGCCGGTGTTATGCGGCATGGTGATGTCTCCCGGCACGGCGAACAGATTGCGGTTGAGTTCGTTCGCCCAGCCTGCGGTGTTGAGCGCGCCGGAACGCGCACGTGCCTGCGCCACGATCAGAGTGGATGACAATGCCGCGATCAGACGGTTGCGCAGCAGGAACCGTCTTGCCTCCGGCACGGTTCCGGGGCACAGTTCGGAAATCAAAGCGCCCGAATGGCTTTCGATCTGCTCGAACAGGTTCTGGTTGCTTTTCGGACCGATATGGTTCAGTCCGCCAGCGAATACGGCGACGGTGCGTCCCGCCAGAGCGGCGCTCATTTCGTCCATGGCTTTGACCGCGCCCCAATGCGCCGCGGCGTCGGTGCCCAGCGCGCCGCCGGATACCACCAGATGTCCGGCACGCGCCATCCGAAGGGCCAATTCGTGGGCGCTTTGCCTACCGTAGTCGCTTACGCCCCGTGAGCCGACGATACCCACCGGCTCGGGGCATGACACCAGCGCCTTCGGATCGCCTTTGCCCCATAGGCAGAGCGGGGAGGCCCAGTCGGTGCGCAGTGAAAGGTCGTTCAGTTGGCTGGGCCAACAGGGGTGATGCGGGGCGATGATCCACTGCGTGCCGTCTGCTGTGAACCAGTCTCGCAATGCGTCCGGATCCTTGCTGGGCAACGATGCCAGACGTTGCTGCCATGACACCAGCGAGCCATGGAACGAAGCCATCCCGCGGGCGTTGATGGTGCGTCCCCAACGAGTGACGCCGTTGATGAACGCCGCATCCAATGACGTGCAGGCCGCGGCCGTCACGTTTTCGTGATTGCCAGGGCCGCTGTCAGCGATCAGCTGTAGCGCGCTTGCCGCGGAGCCGGTGCCTTTGACCAGCGCGTACATCATCGCGTCGGCGCTGTTCAGGCAGAAGGTGAGCACCGCGCGGGCCAGGGTCTCGTCGTCGATCGTCACCATCATGCCAGCCTCGTTCTCATGGATATTCCCTGCATCATTTCCTCAGGTCCTGGGGAAGTCTTTCCCGCCAGATCGGATAATGTCCACGCAAGCCGCATGGCACGGTCGGCGCCACGCAGGCTCAGCCGCTCGCTCGCCAAGGCGCGGTTGACCAATTCGATGGCCTTGGGGGAGGTGTTGGCTCTCAGCCAGGTGCCGGTAGCCTGCGCGTTGCAGCACCAGCCGAATTCACGGAACCGTTCCTGCGCCATCTGCCGGGCAACGATGACACGCAGACGTATGGCATGGCTCGAATCGCCGGAGGGAGCGTTCCCCGGACTTATCCGCTCCACCGGAGGCACCTCGATCTGGATGTCGATACGGTCGAGGATCGGTCCGGAAAGCCGGCTGAAATACTTGACGCGGTCCTTTTCCCGGCAGGTGCAGCGCTCGCCGTTGCCGTACGCGTAGCCGCACGGGCAGGGATTCGCCGCCATAATCAGTTGGAAGCGAGCCGGATAGTATGTGGTGCCTTTCGCTCTGGAAATCGCGACATATCCGGATTCCAAAGGTTCGCGCAGCGTCTGCAGCGTACGCGCCGAGAATTCCGGAGCCTCGTCCATGAACAGGATGCCGCGATGCGCGCGGGTGATGGCTCCGGGCTGGGCCAATCCCGCGCCTCCACCCACCAGCGCGGCGGTCGACGCGGTATGGTGGGGCGCCTCGAACGGTGGAACGTCGCTGATTCCGTATCCGGGAAGCGTGCCGCATAACGAACGAATCGAGGCCACTTCAAGCTGTTCCGTCTCGTTCAAAGGACTCATGATGCCGGGAATGCGCGAAGCGAGCATGGTCTTGCCTGTGCCGGGCGGACCGGTCATCATCAGATGATGGCCTCCGGCGGCAGCCACCTCCAACGCCCATTTGGCCGCATGCTGGCCCATCACTTCGCTCATGTCGCCGGGCGGAGGGCACATGCCCGTGGCGCCGACATCGGCGTTCACGGCATGCGTGGCTTCGGGAATCCGGTAGTCCGCATCGCCTCCCATCAGTTCGATGAGCTCTCCGACATGCCTCACGCCGATCGCCTTGACATCCGGAACGAGACGGGCCTCATCAAGGTTGGCGTAAGGCACGATGATTGTTGCGATTCCCTGCTCCCGCGCATGCAGCATGATGGGCAGCAGTCCGTTGATGGGCAATACGGTGCCGTCAAGATTCACCTCGCCAAGCACGATGGTGCCGGCCAGACAGTCATGGGCGATTGCGCCGGCCGCGCTGAGCACGCTGGCCGCGATGGCCAGATCATGCGAAGAGCCTTTCTTCGGCATGGACGCTGGGGAGAGATTGACCGTGACACGGGTTTCCGGCCATTTGAAACCACTTGCCTGGCATGCCGACTTGACCCGTTCGCGCGCCTCGGACAATGAGGTGTCGGGCAGGCCGATGATGGAGAAATAGGGAAGTCCAGGGGATACGAACGCTTGAATCTGGACGATGAAGGCTTTCAAACCGATCAGTCCTACGGAAAGGGCGCTGCCGATGGCCATCAGAACGCTCCCTCGATATGATGCAGCAAAGGTCTGTCTCCCTGCACCACGACGGTGACGACGTCAAAACGCACGCCACTGTTCGGCATGCGGTGCTCCGGCGCCGTCAGCCATTGCACGGCGGCATGGCGCAGATTGATTTGCTTGGAAGCGGTCACCGCCTCCTGAGGGGTGCCGTAGCGCATCGTACGTCTGGTTTTGACCTCGACGAAAACGATCTGGCCCATCGGATTGCGCGACACGACGTCGAGTTCGCCGTATCGGCAATGCCAGTTGCGGTCGAGCGTCCGCCACCCTTGGCTTTCCAACCATGCGGCGGCGTACTGTTCTCCCAGCTCGCCGATCTGTCGGGAACGCAGCGTGCCGTCATGCAGACGCCGCGCTAGGGAATCGAGAATCTGCTCCGGCGGCTGCGTTGGGGCCGGAACATCATGTGATGATGAATGGTTCATGGCCCTAGTCCAACAGACAGAAGCCACGCATGACAAGGCCGATAGGCTAATGTGGATAACTTACGTATCTCGGGCGTGTCGTGGATAGTCGGTGGATGAGTCGACGCTATCCACACCTATACACAACACGATCCAAGGCCTCTGTGCGAAAAGAGTGACCGATGAACCGTCAACGACGGGTCAAAGCGGTCAATTCGTCGAGATTGAGTTCGAAGCTCACGCCTCGTTCCTCATGATTCGGCTGATACTGGGTGCTTTCCATCGCATGGCGGACGAACTCGCCGGCGATGTTCGCGGCCTCGGCCAGAGGACGGCCAGCCATCAC
>ERZ779896.2595-NODE-2595-length-12243-cov-2.780358_pt1 | contig 12243 bp, 10 predicted proteins | sample MGYA00511067_ERZ779896 | MGnify/ENA primary metagenome ERZ779896 (study PRJEB29588, sample SAMEA2161597) | human gut metagenome | biome: human gut; feature: human-associated habitat; material: faeces | place: Denmark | collected 2008/2010 ...
GCCGATGGCCGTTATCTCGGGCTTGATTGTCAGTCCGCCGGTTGTGCCCCAGCTTGAGAATGAGGACATGTAACCGCCCTGATCGTCAATATCCCAATAGGGGTTGATATGAATCGTCGCCGGATGGGACGGTTCAAGAGCCTTGGTCAGCGAATCATATTTGTATGCCGCAATGGGATAGGTCCAATCCTCTCTCGTTGTGTCAACAAAGGTGGTTTCTCTTGAAGAGTCAAAGATAAACAGTGCAGCCGCACCCGCCTCGCGTGCAAACGCCGCATGTTCATCGATCGTCAGTTCGGAGTTATAATCAACAAACAGAAGCTTGCCGGAAACATCGGAAAGATCCGCATTGTCGATGGTGGTATGAAAAATGCTGTACTCGTAGCTGTGTCCGCCGATGCGGGTTGCAACTTTGTACTCATAATCCGCCTTGTCGTCGTAGCGGGATTTCCATGAGCCGCCGTATTCGGGATATGCATCATCGAACAGCAGCGCATCCTGAGTCTGAATCGCAACAAAGTATTCGGGGTTGTTAAGACTTGCAACCGTCAAAACGGAATTGAAGCTTCCGGGCATGCCGACCATGCCGATATCGGGATTATCCGTAAGGCCGAGATCCGCTTCCCAAAGGCTGTGGTAAGTGGAAGAAGCGGAGTTGCCCGCGGAAGCAACAACATTGATGCCGTTGGCAAGTGCCGCATCAAAAACTTCTGTATAGTCCTCGTAATACACGGGACCGCCGACCGCACCGAGACTGAGGTTTATCGCATCCGCACCGAGAACGATCGCATCCTCCATTGCGGCTGCAACGCTGCCGAGAGTTGCGGAAGCATCGCGATTGCTGAACACCTTGAGCGGCAGGATCTGCGCCTTGGGTGCAACACCGAGTGAGGTCAGTCCGAAGCTTGTGCCCGCACTTTCGACCGCCTGCCCCGCTGCGATGCCGGCAACATGCGTGCCGTGTGCGGAAGCCTGTCCGCCGTGGTTAACATCGCAGTCCTTATCCGCATAGTCAAATGCGAACGGAATCTTATCGTTGATATAAACCTGTTCCGCAGTCGTTCCGGGACGAAGCGCAAGCATGTTCATATCCGGATTTTCGGCGATTATGCGGCTGATGTCCTCCTGCGTCAGTTTGACTGTTTCAAGCCCGGGAGCAAAGCATTCGTTATCGGTATCGATGCCTGTATCGATAATTGCAATAACCATGCCGCTGCCGTCAATGCCGAGATCCCACGCGTAGCGGGATTCAATAACATCGTTCGCAATCGTCATCTTCGTGTCGTCGGGACGAACGATTTCATAGCTTTCCGTGGGAATTTCGAACACGGGCATGTATTCAACGCTTTCAACGCCCGCAACCGCCGCAATGCGCGAAACCTCGTTGAAAGGTACGCTTGCCGCAAAGCCGTTGCAGAGCAGGGTGAAATCATATTCAAAAGAGATTGCCGAAGCGGCGCACTCAATGCGCTTTTTAATGATTTCGTGTTCCGCTGCAAGCTTTTCGCGTGCGGCGGACTGCTGTTTGGTAAGTCCTTCGCCGAGAACCGCGCCGCCGTTTTCGAGCACGGCATCGCCGGAAAGTTTGATAATGACGTCAATCATGCCTTCATCATCAATTTTGTACCTTTCAACAAGGGTTCGTTCGGGTTTTTTCGTTTCCTTGCCGAGCATGCGGTTGAGTGCTGCAACAACCGTTGCCTGGGAATACATTGAAACGGTGTAGGTCTCGCCGTTTTCATCGGTCAATGTCTGAACATTGTCGGGCGTGATGCCGTCGAAAACAGCTTCGTCAATCGTGTTCCCGCTCTTCTGACGCATAATCCAGCTTTCGCTTTCAAAGCAATAGCTTGAGTCGTCATCAAAACGCAGTTCCTCGCCTGCATCGGCGTGGTACCATGTTGCGCCCGCCGCATCAACAACGGACTTTTCGGGCTTTTGTGTTCCTTCCGCCGCAAGCTTCGAAAGCCCCGTCACGGAAGCTGCGGCCAATGTCATCATAACCGCGAGCACAAGTGCCGCCAAACGTTTGAGTTTCATGTTTATCCTCCTTCTCCAACCACAGTTATAGGATTGGTATCCTATGCATTGTACAATGCCCAACAATATCTTGTCAACAGGAAATTCTGTACTTGACATATTTTTTTAAATGCATTAGAATAAAAGAGTATAAAACAAAAATACGAAAGGTTGGTCTCCCGTATGATAAACATCAATCCCCTCTTTGAAGCTCTTCAATACTTCCACCGCAGAGCCGAAGGTCGTCTCGTTCGCATCGAACTCGACAGATTGTGCACAAGATTTCCTTCAAAAACAAACGAATTCTTAAGGCTCCTCTCTCCGGTTGCAGACCTTCAGGATCGCCTTGACTACCTTGTTCGTGTGGGTAAACGCGAGCTTAGTCAGCTGTTGACTCCTGTTTGCAGCAGTCCCACACCCTTCGCATGCAGCAACAGCATTATGTACATGATGGTCTTCCCCGCAATTCGCGACGGTATTGATCCGGAGAATTTCACCGAATATATTTATTCAAAAACCGATGAAGACATCATGGTTGACATTCTGAGCGTTCTTGAATCCCCCGGCACCGCAACCGTGACCGAGGAGATCACTTCCGATGTCTTCTATGAGCGGCTTGAAAACACCGGCCTTGATGAGCAGGCCCGACTCGGCGTAATGAAGCTCCTGTTCAAATACAAGAGCTATTCCGAACGCGTATCCCTGCTTGTTGACGGGTTCCTCAATGCAATGCGCCGTGAACGCGAAAACGTTGCATCAATCTGCTCCGCATTTTCCAAACGCTATCCCGAAGGCAGCGGCGTCCTCAAAAAGGTTAACGACTGCTACGGAATGGGACTTCCCGACGATATCGAAATGACTCCCTACTGCTCCATCTTCATGTATGACCATATTGCTGCTTTCATCAAGCAGTATCAGGACGATACCGGAAAGGACAGCGGCATGGTTCTCATGGGCATCGGTTATGACCTTGTTTCAAGCGTTCGCGACATTATCTCTTCCCCCGAGGAACTCGCAATGCTGTTCAAAGCCCTTTCCGAGCCGAGCCGTTTGGACATTATCAATCTGCTTCGCGAAAGCCCCGCCTACGGACAGGAGCTTTCCGAAAAGACCGCGCTGCACCCCACCACCATTTCCCATCATATGGCGCGCCTTGTTGCGGCAAACCTTGTGGAATGCGATCTGCGCACCGCAAAAACCTATTACACGCTCAACAAAGAATATATAATTGATATTCTTGACAGGCTCAGGGCTGTGTTCTCCGAGTGCGACGATTCAAAGGACGAAAAATAACGGTTCCTTCAGCCGTCGGTTGAGTTAGTGTTTCGTGTTTTTGTGAAAAAGACGGTTAAACAAACCGTTTTCGCAAAAGCGACTTTCCGAGACTCTTCCCGCAAGAACAACAAAAAGCAGAGTTCGCCGCAGCGGCTCTGCTTTTTTTCGTTATAAACGGATTTGTATCCCATTTTAGCTGCCTGCATCTTCCGCAGCAGTTTTTTTCTTATTGTTCACAGCTTCATGTTGTTCACAGCTTCTGCACAGCTTCATACCGGTGAAAAGCGCACACGCCGCGGCGGCAAATGCCGGCGGATTGAACGCATTGATGATTCCGCTTTTGTAAACGGACGGATGCCGCTGCCCCATTGCCACAATCGCCGTAAGCAGAACAATCGCGCACGCCGCCGAAGCAAGCCCGAGACCGAACAGCAGATATTCCGCCCGCTGCAGCCGTATTTCAGCCCTGCCGCCGTTCGGCTCCGCAGAAAGCTGACTTCGAACATTTCCGAACATGCGGAACAAAAAGCATTCAAGTGTGCACAGCGCAGCATTTATCCCGCCCGCAGTAATTATTATCGCCGCAATGCGCATCGGAGTAAACACGGGCGGAGGCGTTGCAATGATGTTAAGTACGGTTTTGCGAAAAACGATTATATCTTGCTCCAGTTCCGCCGCACAGACGACAAGCAGGCACAGCGTCACGGCTGCGGCAATTCCGATGACAACCTGCACCGCAAGCGTCATTCGAAGCAGCGGAATTCCCGAACCCTCCGCAAGCTGTCCCCGCCGTGCATCGCAATGCACCGCCGCAAATGCCGCCGCCGCAATCGGCAAAATGCATTCAAGTATGCAGTAAATTCCCGCCGTGACTCTGAAAGTATATATCAGGTCGGAAGTCAGCTCCGCAAATCGCTGCATTTCCTCTCCGGAATAAATCGGAAGCGCATCGCGAACGCGCTTAAGCAAATCGGAATAAACGGCATACATGTTCACTGCATGGAACACCGCCCAGGCACAGCAGCACAGCACAATTGCAAGAAAACGTTTTGAGCCTATCGCCTGCGCAATGCGCTCGACCGTCGCCGTTTTCTTTCTTTTCGGTGCTGTTTTTCCCTTCCCGATTTTTTCGGTTCGTTCGGTTTTCTTTTCTTTCACGTTTATCATATCGGTTTTCGCCTCGATATTTTTTGAGTTTCCCGCCCTTCATGCGTAAACTCCCGCATCCTTTCATTATACAATATACGCGCTTTTCCGACAATCATCTCCGGCAGATATATTGTTTTTGTTCCGCCGTTGCATTTCTCCGCGGTCTCATGTATAATTATTTCAAACGCAGTCGGCATTCCGACAGACTAAAGCACGGCCGAATCACCCGCACGGGCTTCGCCGTGTACACGGAGGAAAACACAATGTATGATTTGCACACACACTCCCGCTGTTCCGACGGAAGCGAATCCCCGGAACATGTTGCTGAGCTTGCAAAAGCCGCCGGAATTGAGCTGCTCGCGCTGACTGACCACGATTGTGTGCGCGGAGTTCCCGCCGCGCTGTCCCGTGCCGCACAGCTTGGGCTTCGGATGCTTCCCGGAGTTGAGGCCGAAGCGGACTATGCCGACAAGCTTCACATTCTCGGCATCGGGCAGGATATCGACGCGCCGTGTTTTCAAAAACTGCTTGCGGAACAAACCGCTCTTCGCGAGGAGCGCAACCGTCTGCTTGAAATCAAGCTGCGCAAAATGGGCATGGATGTTTCGGATTATCTTATCCGCAGCGAATCCACGACCCGCGCAAACTATGCTGCCGCGCTCGCCGCAGCAGGCCACGCCGAAAACACAGCCGATGCCTTCCGCCGCATACTGAACAGAGACGCTCTTGCGGATATAAAGCAAAAACACCCCTCTCCGCAGGCTGTCATCGATGCCGTTACGGGCGCGGGCGGAGCTGCAATACTTGCCCACCCGATGCTGATGAAAAAATGCGATCCGCATGAGCTTGTCCGCGACCTTGCCGACAAGGGAATATGGGGTATTGAAGCTTTTTACGGTGCCGCAACGGAAGGTGAGACGCGGCTTTTCTCTTCCCTTTCCCGTGAATTCGGACTGTTTGCAACCTGCGGAAGCGATTTTCACGGAAAAAGCCGTCCGAACGCACCTATCGGAAGCGGCTGGCGCAGCTGTGCGCAGCTCGAGGCCGCGCTTTCGGAGCTTTGCAGGCGGTTCTTCCGAACCTGAGCCTCCGTACTTTCGGACATCGGTCGATGCACCGTGCATTCTGCATTATAATTCAATATTAACAACCGAATTCAAAACTCCCGCCTGTTTTGCGAATTCGATTCCGTTTGCAAAATCACCGACACGGGAGCTGACATGAGCGTCACTGCCGATGATAAGCCCCGCACCGTGTTCGTGTATCGTTTTTATCTCCTCCGGGGTCAGGCTTACATGCGAGGAGTTTATTTCCAGCAAAATGCCAAGCTGCCTTGCACAGTCCGCAAGATACGGAATGTCCAGAGTCAAATAAAGGTTCGGGTGCGAAATAATATCTGCATGACCCTTTTCCGCCGCCGCCATGAGCGATTCGGTGTTGCGCCGCGGAGTCGATTTCCCGCCGAAACTTTCGAAAAGGATATGCCGCGCAAATCTGTTCACCGGCGGAATTCCCTTGTGGTACCCAAGAATAATGACATCATATTCGCTGCGGTCCTTCGGGATATCGCTTTCACCGAAATTCATTACGTTGCATTCCAAACCGCGCAGCACGCGGATACGTCCGTCAAACTCCCGACGCAGTTCCGCAAGCTCCGCGTTCAGCCGCTCCAGTTTTTTCCCGCGGACACCGTAATACATGTTGCCGCCCGCATGTTCGCTGACCGCAACCGCCTCAAGTCCGAGCTCCAACGCCCGAAGCACATCGTCGCGCGGGCCGTTTTTGCCGTGGCTGTAATATGTATGTGTATGCAAATCCTCAATGATTCTCATTTTGTTTATATTCCCTTTCAGCTGTTCACTGCATTCTTCCCCGGTATGCGTTCTCCGGAATTTTTCCCGCATATCGCGCCGTGAGCGCGAGTAAAGCTTCCGTAAACGCAACAAGCGATGCCGATGTTGCATAGCCCAAAAGTCTGCGAATATCGCTTTCGCATGTTGTGCAAATGCTGCAATCCGCTTCACTCTCCGCCGAAATGCAAGGCTCATTGCAAACAAAAACAGTGTACGCACCACCCTTTTTTGCCGTTCGAATGCATTCCGTCAGTTGCTGCGCGCTTTCCCTGCTTCCTTCGGAACGGATGCAGAACAGAGTGTCTCCTTCACCGAGCAGCGCGGAATATGCCGCCCGGGTTTCGGGTTTTTGCGGGCAAACCGCACGGATTCCGAATTCAACAAGTGCGCTGCCCGCACTTTCGGCAATCCCCGCCGCTGCTCCCGCACCGCACAGCAGCACACACCCCGTGCTCGTCACAAGCCGTTTGGCAAGTGCGCAAATTCTTTCCGCATCCGCAGCCTTAAGCGCTGCTTCTACAGAACGCATCTGACCGAGCATCAGCTTGCTGAAAAACTCGCCGTCATCATCGCCCGATGCAACCGGTTTGTTTTTGGTAAAACTTCCGGCAAGCGCAATTCGCAGCTCCGTAAAACCGCTGTAGCCCGCCCTCCGTACAAGCCGCGTCACGGTCGGCATACTGACCCCCGCCCGCGCCGCAATCTGCTTTATCGAAAGATGCGGAACCGCATCCGGATCGGAAAGGATAAAGTCCGCCGCCTGCCGCTCCGCAGGTGAAAGCGATGGGTACGCCGCAATGATTTTTGTCCTCGCCGGCATGTTTTGCACCTCCTTAAGCACGTTTGTGTCCTTTGTCCAATATTCTACCATTTCTTTTTCTATTTTCAAGAGGAACCCGATTTTTCTCCTCAAAAGCAGAAAATTGCACCCCGGGCTGCCGTCTCCTTCACCGCCGTCCGAAAAAACATCAGTACCCGGCGCCGTCTCCAAGATATATTTCATCCCGCCCGCATAAAGTGATTGACTCTTTCTCAAAAATAAGATAAAATAATTATTGGTAAATGTCTCCGTAGCTCAGCAGGATAGAGCGTCCGCCTCCTAAGCGGAAGGTCGCGCGTTCGAATCGCGCCGGGGATGCCAAAACAGCCGTCATGCGACGGCTGTTTCGTTTATTATCCGCATTCAGTTGTCATTCATTTAGCAAACGGCATCGTTTAATATCATTTCATTGCTGTCAGCATTGCCTTGCTGCCATGGCGTGGCATTTTCTCCGCAATTGCGAGACAGTCCGTCCCCTCTGGGCATTCATCAAGGCTGTCTCGCAATGTTTATTATATTAACCCTTAATGCATGATGCGAAAATCGCGTCTATTTCGTCCCCGGCAGCATAATCATCTTTGAGCAATTTTTCAATAAGCTTGTCTACGGCTTCCCGATTCTCACTGATAATTCGTATTGCCTTCTTCAGCTCAATGTCCAGTATGTTGTTAATACTCTTTCTTATCTCGTTCGAAAGCTCTCCGCTCACTGAATTCGGATCTACTGCTGCAAGGCCGAACTCTTCAACCATGCCGTAACTGCATATCAAGCGTTTTGCCAAGGATGTTGCAGTTTCCAAGTCTCCCGCTGCACCGGTTGAAATTCCGTCTTCGCTGCCGTAATAAACCATCTCAGCCGCACGCCCGCCCAGAGATGTTCGGATCCTTCCAATCAATTCACGCTTTGTGTAGATTGTTTTTTCCTCGTTGTCTCCGTGCTGCATATAACCGCCATGATTCGCTCTTGCAACCACTGTAACATATGACGGGGTTTCACCGCCGTGCCAGCAAAGAAACGCATGACCGGCTTCATGTCGAGCTACGCGTTCAATTGTTGCACTATCCCATTTTTGGGATTCTCCGCTATTAAATGTTTCAAACGCCTTTTCAAAAATTTCATCCGCGACTTTCATTTCTCCGTCACGAATTGCCATTCTCAAAGCGAGTTCCGCAACTGATTCCAGTGCAGCAAGACTCATGCCGGTTGAGCGCACAACAATGTTTTCAAGTTTACTGTCGGACACGTTAAAAACATTGTTTTTGTTTATCTTCATTTCGAGATACGTGCGTCGCTCTGCTTTGTTGGGAAGATCAATTAAAACTCTTCTGTCAAATCTGCGCATGAGCGCAGGATCAAGACTTTTGCTTCCGCCGGATTCAACATCAAAATTAGTTGCCGCAAGAACAAATACAGGTTTTGAAAGATCCTTATTGAACCCATCCATCTCCGTAAGGAACGCCGTCAACGTTGCCTCTGCTCCTGTTTGATCTTCTCCTCGGCGTTCTTTTGCAATAGCATCGATTTCGTCGATGAACAGAATGGACGGTGCGTATTTACGTGCTGTCCGAAAAAACTCGTGAACCTTTTCAGAACCGCCATCCGCATATCTGCTTAAAAACTGATTTCCCTCCGCAAAAAGGAATGTTGCATTCGACTCACTTGCCATTGCCTTTGCAAGCATTGTTTTGCCCGTGCCCGGAGGGCCGTAAAGAATTACGCCTTTTGGTGCACTTACTCCTGTACCGATAAATTTTCCGGGATTTTTCAGGTATTCAACAAAGTACTTCAGTTCTTTCTTTGCATCTTCCGCTCCGATTACGTGTTCAAAGCGTATGTTCGGCCTTGAAACAGTACTCATTATATTGCTTGAATCCTCAGCTTCTATTGCGGTCTCCGTTTCAAAATCGAACAAGGTTATTACCGCATGTTTTCCGTCCTCACTCACCTTCTGTGATGTTTCAAACGAGATAAGTTTGTTCGCTCTTGCCAGCATATTCATACTTTTCTGCTGATGCACCCGAACGCATATATCTTCAATGCTTCTGTCAAAGGCTGCTGCATTATCACCAATCTGCAAGATTCCTCTTATTCCCTGTTTAAGCAAAGAACGCTTTTCTTCTTTACTCAGTGTTTGGGAGTTCTTTTCAAGGACATATATCGGCAGGTTCGGCAGGTTCTCGCGGAGATACCAAAGAATATCCCTGCCCGTTGATTCAATATCCTCCTGATTCAACAATTCAGAATCACCGCGTTCTCCCAACGATAAATCCACAATGGCAAAACTCAGCTCGTTATTGTGCACGATGCTTTTTGCGCTTTCTGTATCATCAACGCCCAAGAAATCAACACTCGAAGATTGTTCCCTGCAATTTGCAATAATATCCAATGTTGATGCTATCAGAACGTTCTGCGTTTCTGTATTGTTGAACAAACAGTTAACATCATCGTTGTCAGCGGGCAAATTAACTTCAATCGAAATATCCTCGAGCTTTCCAATATCTGTTTTGCTCCGGTCAGAGCTCAGCAATCTAAGCATCTCATATATCTCGTTGTTCAAAAACGTCCTTGCCTGTGATGTTACTGCACGTGCGTCTGCCGCTCCTCCCTCTGCCAGAAGCAGCGCCGTGTATGCCTTTTCGTCTACGGAAATCCCGATTCCGGTTTCGTTTGTAAAGGATTCGGCACTTCTCAGTACTTCACGATTCGCTATTTTCCAAAGTTCGTGCGCTCGAATATGGTTGAACATAACAACATTTCCCGACGCAAATCTTGAGCATATCGCGGCAGGGAAATACGGCGTTTTCGTGTTTGGTTCAACGTCCTTTTGCAATGCCTTTAAAATTACTTTGCGCGGCAAAATCGAAAAATCAATCGACTCGGAGTTTTCGTAAAGCTGTTTGCCCGCATTGGTTGTAAAAACCATTATTGCGCTCGCAAGGGATACTTCTTCGTCCGTTTTGCTGTCTCGTATCCTTCCTGCATCTAAAATTTGAAGGAATAAATGGATAATTGAAATGTGCGCCTTTTCAACCTCGTCCAAAAGAATTAAGCAGCGCGGATTTTTCTTCACAAAGCTTGTGAAATTGCCTGATTTTGAGCCCTTGTAAACACCGTCACTGCCAATGAATTCAAGTGAGGACTCTTTGTCGCAGTATTCGCTCATATCGAATCGAACAAACGGAATTTCTTTTCCTTCCGCATAGCTGATAGCTTCAGCAGCCTTTTCTGCAAGGAAGGTTTTGCCAACTCCCGGAGGGCCGGCAAACAAAAAGGTTGCTCGCGGTCGATTGCTGCTTTTGTCCGTCAGTGACGAAAGCTCCGCGCGAAAATATCCCTCAACGAATACACTTACCGCATTATCCTGACCAAAGACTCTCTCGCTCAGATACTCCTGAATCTGCTTCGTTCTTTTGATTATATCCGCAATACTTTTTTGTGCCTCTTTTCGAGCCTCCTTCTTGCATTCTCCGCTGTGGGATGATTTTTGTGCTTCAGCAGTGTCGTTGCCGAATATTCGTGTGTAAGCATCCTCGGGCGCTTGTGTGCCGGGCACTGTCTGCTCCGTCTCGAAGAGATCATCGAAAACTATATAGTTACGTATAAAGTCGTTCGGCTCGTCAAGGATACATTTCAGCAGCTGGTACACATGCACCTCTCCCGAACCCTCGCTCGCCGCAATGCAGCGCGCCTTTTTAAGACACCCTTCAATATAGCTTTCGTCAATGCGCCTTGACTCGGGTGTGGCTTTACTGGTAGCATGCAAAATGAAGTCTGTTGCAATATTGTTCGGATCGCTTATCGCTGTCGGAAGTTTCAGCTTCAGCATGTTCTTCAGTCTTTGGCTGTCCGGATCGCTTACATCTCTGACATAGCAAACGACCGCCGCAATAAAGCCTTCTGCTGTTAACTTATGATTCGGTCCGCCGTCAAGTTCTGTTGCTTTCTCAATAAGTTTTCTCAGAAGAGAACTGTACTCAAGTTCTTCCATTACTCCTCCTTTTATGCGTTTGAATCGTCAATGCTGATTTTATCACTTTTCCTTTATAAGTTCAATGACTTCATTTTCGTCTGTAAGTATAATCGTATTCCCTTTAAAATCAATGGAATACTCTTTTTTTGAAACATCAACGCCTATGATGCTTGTTGTTATCAACAGTTTATTGTCTTGAACCTCGTATGTAAACGGAATTTCGGCGGCTCCGCATTTCTTGCCTGTTCCGTTTTCATCAAAGACATACGTTGTTTCCACAACTACTCCAAGCACTGTGCTTTGCGTTTTCCACTCCCCCACAATTCTTTTTGCGGGAGAACAGGCGCAAAGCGCAAGCAGAACAACGATAATTGCAATCAAAACTAATCTTTTCATGACTTAGTCTCCTTTCAATCCTTCAAAAGTCACCTGTTTTTGAACTTAAACTTTATAGTTATTGTGCGTATTTCAGCATCCCATGAATACGAATATGTTGAACCATCAATCTTTCTATTCGCCTTTGCTGCCGCACCAACAGCCGAAAACCCTTCTGACGAACTCACGAACAGTCTGTTAATGGCCTCTCTGTAAACCGCAATACCGCCGAGTCTTTCATATGAAACGCTCAGGCCGCGCTGTTCCCTGCGGGTCAAATTCGGCTTATTCTTCGTCGTCCGTTTCGCCGCTTTGGAGCAGCTCATCCGCTTCTCCGATGGCTTTGGTCAGCTTTCGATCGGTTTTTTCCATGATTTCAAACATTCTGATCAGCATTCTCATCTCGCGATACGCTCTGATTTTTTCGCGCAGCTGCGCAAAAAATCCGGGTTTCTTCTGTTCCATATTCTTTCCTCCTTATTCACTGCATTGATTCAATCGGTTTTGAGCACTCTCTCTTCTCTCCGCATACAATTCATATCCCGTTTGTTAAAGCTCCTCCCAAATCGCGGCAGCGCTGCGCAGCATCGCTTTTTGTTCGGACGAAAGCTTTCCGTCCGCACTGCATGTCCCGCAATTGAAAAGAGAAACGGCAAGATCGTCCTTCAGCATCGGAACTCCCGAAAACATTTTCGCAAGTCTTTTGCTGATTTCAAGAGCCTTTGAATAATACCCTTCCGCCGCTTTATAATCGTTCAGGGCTTTCGCAATATCGCCGAGAT
>ERZ779896.2605-NODE-2605-length-12191-cov-3.545320_pt1 | contig 12191 bp, 10 predicted proteins | sample MGYA00511067_ERZ779896 | MGnify/ENA primary metagenome ERZ779896 (study PRJEB29588, sample SAMEA2161597) | human gut metagenome | biome: human gut; feature: human-associated habitat; material: faeces | place: Denmark | collected 2008/2010 ...
AGCACCAGCAGGACCTCCTTGGAGCTCTTCTCCCCCTCCCGGTCGATGACCCGGCGGATCTTGTTCAGCTCGTTCATCAGGTTCTGCTTGTTGTGCAGCCGGCCGGCCGTATCTATCAATACGACATCCGCCCCGTTGGCAACGGCCGACTTGAGCGTATCGAAAGCTACGGAAGCGGGGTCCGCCCCCATCTCCTGTTTTATCATCGTCGCCCCCGCCCGGTCGGCCCATACCTGAAGCTGGTCGATGGCGGCCGCCCGGAACGTATCCGCCGCACCGATATAGACCTTCTTGCCCGCACGCACGAGCTGGGCTGCCAGCTTGCCTATCGTAGTGGTCTTGCCGACACCGTTCACCCCTACCACCATCACGACATAGGGAGCACCCTCCTTCACGTCCAGTCCGAAGCTGTCGCGGCGGCTGTCACTCTGCTGCAGCAGAGCACTTATCTCCTCGCGAAGAATGGACTTGAGCTCTCCGGAATTCATATATTTGTCGCGCGCCACGCGGGCCTCGATGTTGCGGATTATCTTCACGGTGGTATCTACCCCCACATCGGAGGTGATAAGCACCTCCTCCAAGTCGTCGAGCATCGCCTCGTCCACCTGAGACCTGCCGGCCACGGCACGGGCGAGCTTGCCGAAAATTCCCTCTTTGGTCTTTTTCAGCCCCTCGTTTAGCTCCTGCTGCCGGGAAACCTGCTCCTCGGGCCCGGCCTCCTCCTTTTTCTTCTTGAATATGTTGAACAGTGCCATATTACCGGTTATTTATGTTATCCATCCGCAAAGGTACGAAGAAAGCAACGAAGTTTCAATTTTTTTGACGTACCGTACTCTTCCTGCGGCAAGAAGCCGAGAACGCCCCCGACCGTTTCCCTGAACGGGAATTTTTTGGCATCTTTGTATCGGGCAGTTTCGGCTCTGCAGGGAATCGTTTTTCTCCGGAGAAAAAACGGGACGGTCTACGACATATGAAAAGAATTCTGGATTTCCTGCGCGAACTGCAGGAACACAACGACCGGGAGTGGTTCGAAACACACAGGACGGAATACCTCCGGGTAAAAGCCGCGACGGAAGAGTTCGCCGCACGGCTGATAGCGGGTATCGCCTCGTTCGACAGCACGGTCGGCGACCTCACTCCGAAAGAGTGTACTTACAGAATCTACCGCGACATCCGGTTCAGTTCCGACAAACGGCCCTACAAATCGCACATCGGCATCTTCATATCCCCGGGCGGCAAGAAATCGGGACATTCCGGCTACTATCTTCACATCGAACCGGAACATCCGGAGCGCTCCGACGGCGTGCCGTCGGGCGGTCCCATGCTCGTCACGGGACTCTACATGCCCGAACCGGCCGTCCTCAAAAGCGTCCGGGAAGAGATTCTGTTCAACGGCGAAGAGTTCGTCCGCAATATCGGACAGGCACAGGACTTCTCGCTCAACCGGGAGAATGCACTCAAACGGGTACCGGTCGGTTTTCCGACAGACTCCCCCTATGCCGAGTACCTCCGGCTGAAAGATTTCTGTCTGGAGAGGCCAGTCAGCGAAGCCTTCCTGCTCTCCCCCGCCCTGCTCGCAAGGGTGACAGCGAGTTTCGCCACCACCGCACCCTTCAACCGACAGCTCAACCGGGCGGTGGATTTCGCACTCGACGAAATGTAACCACCCGACCGGAAAACGGTTCCGCCGGAAAGGAATGCGACCGCACGGATGTGGCCAACGTATATCAGGCATCCAAAAATGACAGTCCGGGCCCAAAATACTTTCCCACCCACAACCTCCATATAACGAAAAGGCCGTGTCGGCTCGAACAAAGGATACAGTTCAATCCGATACGGCCTCTTCCAGTCTATGGAAACACAAAGCTGCAAAACATCAAGACACGGAATGAAAGGCGCTTGCTGCCGTAAATAACCGAATGCGCCTCCGCAAATAATAACGCAGCCATTCGCAATGATATCACATCCGCCCTTTCCGGCATCCGCAGCACCCGGTACCGTTCGCCCCGTTTTACAGCCGTTCTTTCTCTCTCCACACAAGGTCGTCCCCGACGACCGCCCTACGGCTGCCACCACCCGGAACATCTCCGCCAAAAAGACGGTGACCGATACCGCCCGCAGCCAGGCCTCAGTTCAGCAGCCTCCTGACAGCCTCGGATATCGCCCTGCCATCCGCCAGGCCGGCCAGCTTCTTGGTCGCCACTCCCATCACTTTCCCCATGTCGGCAGGCGATACGGCTCCCGTCTGGGCGATGATATCGCGGAGCGCCGCCTCCAACTCCGCGGCGGATAACTGTTTCGGAAGATACTCCTCGATAATACCCGCTTCGGCAAGCTCGTTTGCTGCAAGCTCGGCACGTCCGGCTGAGGTATAGAGCTCCGCAGACTCCCGCCGCTGCTTCACGAGCTTCTGCATGAGCTTCACCACATCGGCATCCGTCAGTTCGTGGGCCGTCCCCGAGGTCTTCTCCAGCAGGATAGCCGCCTTCACGGCCCGAAGTGCAGCGAGCCGCTCCGGCTGTTTCGCAAGCATCGCCTGCTTGATATCGTCATTAACGCGCTGTTCCAATGTCATATCCAAACTCCTTTCCCTATTAAACCGAAGGCCGCCCCGTTAGCGGGCGGCCTTGCAATGATTAACCTGTCTCGTTATCGTGTCATGCTATCCTGTAAAGCCTGTCCCTCAGAAGAAGCGCACCCGCATATCGGTCACATCGCTCTCTTCCGTCAACGCCTGCATCGTACGTTCGCCGACATAATTCAGCGCATTGGTATTGAGACGTACCCGTTCGCTCTCGTCGGTTGCCTCGCCGGAGGTCTGCACATCGGTCACGACGAACCGATATACGCCGCTTACCCCCTCTACCGGCAGCGAAAGTTCTCCGGCCGGAACCGCCGAAACCGCTCCGATAAGCTGCGGCTCAACCCCCACCTCGGGAATATAGAATGCGCTCCATTTGACACCGCTCACGGACTCGACCTCCACATCCGCCGCCCGTGCAGCCTCTTCGAGCGTACCGCCTGCCATCTCTTTCTCTATGATACGGGCCTTCTCCCTGTTGAGAAGCGTCTTGGTTATCTGAGCGGACACCTGTGCGAGCGGAGCATATCCCTCTTCCTTCACATCCACGAGAGCCGCTACATAATAGTCGCCGTCTATGTCCATAATCTGCGAGATATCGCCCGCCTTTCCGTTGAAAGCCCAGCGTACTATCTCCTTCGAGTTCTCCAGCCCGCTGATGGTACGGTCCGTATTGCGGATGCGCACCGTTCTTTTCGAGAGTGCGGCATCGTTCACGGCCTGGTTGAAGCCCTCCATCGTACCGCCCGCCGCGGTAACAAAACCGCTGGCTTTCTGGTATGCGGTCTGGATAGTCGCGGCACTCGGGTCCACCTTATATGTCACGGTAGCTATCTGGGCCTTCCGCACCGGACGGCTCTTGTAGGTGAGCTGTACCACCTGCAGTCCGGCAGGGCTCTCCACGACGTACACGTCCCCTACGTTGGCCGCAAGGGCGGCATCGGTAAACTCGGCGGGTACCTGTGCGGGCGTGAACCTGCCGAGGTCGCCCGAATTCTGGAACACCGACCTGTCGAACGAATTGTCAAGGGCCAGAGCAGCGAAATCGGCCCCGGAACGGATGGCGGCAACGAGGCTGTCGGCCAGTTTCTCCTGCCCTTTCTGGAGCAGGATATGTTTGGCTCCGAGGGTGTCGGGCATCATGCGTACATCGGCTACCCGCGAAACCGTATATTCGTCGCCGTTCAGGGTGGGACCGCTCATCGTCTCGCCGCCGTTTCCGAAAGCGAGCGCAGCCAACTCGGCAGAGAGTTCGTCCTCTCCGTAATAATTGGCATCGGGCTTGGTCTGGGAATTGAGCGTAGCGTACTGCATCGGGGCGTCGCTGCCCGCGAACTCCGCGGCAATGTCGTCCACCATGCGTTTTGCCTCCGCATAATCCTCATCGGAAGGCATCACGTCGAACACCACATACTCTATATCGCTCGAAGCACCCTGTTTGAAAGCCTCCTTGTGGTCGTCATAATACTTTTTGATATCGGTCTGGGTAACGTTCACCAACGAATCGGGTACGGTATAGTAATCCTTGCCGATGACGTCGGCCGCATAGGTATGGTTGGAAACCCTCACTCCGTGAGCCACCTCCAGCGCGTTGGCATAGAAACCGCCCTCGACCAGAGCAAGGTACTTGCTCATTACCCGTTCCTGCTGCATCTGATTGCGCAGAAAAGCCCAGATGGCATACGAACCATCGCTTCCGGTCACGCTGCTCATGAAGGATTTCATGAACTGCGGGTCGAACAGCCCCGTCGAAGGATTGACAAAGGTAGAGGTTACGACCGGCGACAGATAAACACCGTCGAGCATGTCCAACTGTTCCGCCTCCGAAACCGTCATCCCCATCCTGTCGAATCCAGGTTTGAGCGAATTATCCATGATAAGCTGCTCCCATGCGAGGTTATAGACCATCTCCTGCTCCTGAGCGGAGAAAGCGTCGCGGCCCCACATCATCTTGTATATGGAACCCATGTAATCGGCCTCGTTCAGGAAATCGACATAACCGATGTTCTTGCCGTTGATTTCGCCCACACGCATCTTGCGGGAATTCATCAGGCTGCTGCCGGAGGTGAATACGTCGCCGATAAGGAATGCGAGAAGCGCCACGAAAATCACGATGGTCACTATCACGCCTCCTTTGGTTCTTAAAGTGTTAAGACTTGCCATACTCTATGTTGTTTATTCAATTATCCTTCGCTGCGTCCGGAAACGTACCGGAGCCGTTTCGCCCCGTCGTCCCGCGCCCTCCTCTGTTTCGGAAGTCCCGTACCGGACCCGCGGCACACATATCCAGACTAAAACGGCTTCAAAGATAATAATTTTCCCCGTACAACACCCTGTCCGAAAACGAAATTTTCCGGACAGCGGCCCAAAAGGGCGCCGCAGGCAGGGCACCGCCCTACAAAAGCCTGACCTTCACGAGTTCGATACGGGAAGAGGAAGATTTGAGTATCCGAATCAATTTGTTGCCGATGCTGACCTCCGCTCCGGTCGGAGGAATCCCGTTCTCATTGGAAATGATATACCCCGCAAGCGTTTCGTACTCGTCGGACTCCTCTATTCCGAGGCCGTATTTCTCATTGAGATATTTTACCTCCAGACGGCTGGAAAAGACATATTCGTTCTCGGCCACCTGTCTCTCCACCATGTCGGACGTATCGTGTTCGTCGTCTATTTCGCCGAATATCTCCTCAAGCACATCCTCCAAAGAGATGATGCCCGCCGTTCCTCCGAACTCGTCGATAACGACCGCCACCGATATCCTGTTCTTGGTGAACTCTTCGAGCAGCCGCTCCGCAGGCATGGTCTCCGGCACGTAACGAACGCCTATCATAATATCCCGGATACTGGCGGGATTCCGGAAAAGACTCTTGATATTCACATAACCGACTATGTTGTCTATCGAACCGTCCCATACGAAGATACGGGAATATTGACTCTCGATGAACCGGCCGTATATCTCGCCGATGGAACTCTCCACATCGACCGCTTCCACATCCACGCGCGGCACCATGCAGTCCCGGACAAGGATATCCGAAAAATCGAGGGCATTTTGAAAGATTCTGATTTCGTTCTCCTGTTCCGACTGCGTCTCGGTATTCTCCTCCAGCAGATTCTCCAGGTCCACCTTTTCGAAACTTTTGATGCCGTCGCTGTCCTTGACTCGGATACCGAACAGGCGCAGCAGACCGAACGACAGCCAGGTAGCGAACTTCGCAATCGGATAGAGCACGATATAAAAGAAATAGAGCGGCACGGAGAAAGCCCTGAGGTAGGCATTGGGCCGCAACTTGACGATAGCCTTCGGAGTGAACTCCCCGACGAAGATGATGATGACGGTGGATATCAGCGATTCGAGCAGTACCGACCAGGTTCCCGTACCGAGCCGCAGCCCCCACATATCGGCCAGTGCATGAATGATAACCGTCATGTTGAGCGAATAGAGCACCAACACGATGTTATTCCCCACCAGCATGGTGGTGATATACTGACCGGGGTTGTTGATGAACACGTCGGCTATCCTGCCGAACAGACCGTCCTGTTTGCGGTCTATCTCGAGTTTGAGCTTGTTGGAACTGGTGAACGCTATCTCCATGCCGGAGAAGAACGCCGACAACAGCAACGAGACCACCGCTATGACAATTACCGAGCCCATTTACTCCGCACGTTCGTCCTCCTCCCCGGATTCGGGCCGGAAGACATTCTCCGTACCGGGGTCGCCCTCTTTGAGAGCGGGTACCGGACGCAATGTTCCTCCTCCCTGGGTCGGATTCCACCCCGGAGACAACACCTGCCGCCGGCTCGGAGCATAACCGTTCCCGACGCTCCTGCCGCCGGAGGGAACCGTCTGTTCTCCGGCAGAGGCGTCCGATGGGCCGCCTGCCGCACCGTCATACTCTTCATTGGGGGCAGTCTCCACGGCTATCGTCCCCTCATAATCACGGAACATCCATGATTTCAAGTCCTTGTCCGACTCGAACCCCTCCCCGTAATGCTCTCCGTCCTTATCGACGACCTTCACCCGTACATTCGAATAGACCCTGTCTGTCTTGGCATCCCAGAACAACTGCTCCGTATAGAGCGTATTGCCGGAACCCGAAGCGACCACATGCCCGCTCGCCATCCACAGGTCGCGCTTCTCGTAATTGATGGCCTCGTCGGCACGGAGCGTAGACTCGACCACCTCCGTGGAATCCTGAAAGGTCTGCACGAAAACCCCATCGGGATATTTCGTATAGGGTTCGGCCGCCAGGCCGTACTGCTGCATCAGCGGCGTGGTAAAATGGTAGGACTTCAGACCGTTTTTGCTCACGGTCATGCTGAGGTCCTCACTCTGCATGGTAATCAGGGTTTCCGGATTGACATTTCCGCGCGCCTTCTCCTTTTTGCACGACAATGACAAGAGAGCACTTCCCGCAATGAGAAATACCGTCCCACACCTTGCAAACGTACTCCAAAAACCCATAATCAATTATGCGGCGTCCCGTAATACGGGACGCCGCAATTCGTTTTCACCCTTTTTACTCAACCATCTTGACCGTGGTACGTCCCGTAATCCAACCGCACTTCACGTCGTATGCCGCCCCCGCAGTCGTCAGGCCGCGGAAGAAGAGCTCGTCGTTCGACGGGAACGAACGGCGGAACATACTCATGGTCTGGTCTATCTGCTGCTGCTCCGGCGAACCGTTCTCGAACAGCGAACGGGCGGAAGCGAGTATGTCGTAAGCCAGCCAATAAACGGTCTGACGGTCGAATCCCTCGCAGGCGGTCGCACCTTCAGCATACGCCTGTGCGAGCATGATGGCAGCATAACCGTTCGACGGGTCGAGCTGACGGGCCTGGCTGGCATAATTGGCAGCCACGGAAGCATTCTTGAGCACCAATTCGGTCGCCGCTATCTCCACCGCGAGCGTCGCTTTGTTCAGCGGGTCGGTCTCCTTGTCGAAAGCGGCTTTCAGGAAGCTCACCGCCTTTGCGTTGTCCCCCACCTTCACGAAGGCCGAAGCAACGAGTTTGGCAGTCGCAGCCGTCGGGTCGGCATTATAGTACATTTCGCCCACTTCGGTCAGGAATGCCGTATGGCACTCGCTGCGCATAAGCAGCGTAAAGGCTTTGCCCAACGTGGTAACGTCTGTCGGATTGGCCTCTACACGGGCCTTGAAAATTTGTTCGATGTTGTCGCAGCCGGCGGCATCGCTCGATACGAAGAGCGTATCGAACGTCTCCTTGGCGCTGTCGGCCTCCGGAGCGGTCACCTTGTCCAGCAGGGAAGCGAGCCACTCGTACTGCTCCAGATAATAATCCGTCTCGACCAGGTCGTTCTTGTAGTCCGTGGTCAGTTCATTGAAATAGATATTGATGAAGTCCACGTCCGGGTCGTCGGCATTGGCCTCTATCGCCTCCACGAAGACCTCGCGCACGCCGTCGCGGTCCATCGGCATGAAACTGAGATAATCCTTTGCCTTCTGAACGAGTATGTAGGGACGGCCGTACTTGGCGTTGTCGCCGAAATACTGGATGCGCATGTCGTACAGCGTCAGCAGCGAATCGACATACACCTGACGCTGCTTCACATCCATGCTACGCTGTATCTTATTCTTATAGATATTGATGGCATACACATAGATATTCTGTGCGCCGCGGGGAGAATTCTCAAGCAGTTCGGGCAGATAGGAGAGTGCCTTGTCGTAATTCTGGACATTGTAGGCATCCCGGTAATAGTTGAAAGTCTTGGCGTTTTCGAAGCGCTGCTCCTGCGTCGCATCCTCGCCCCATTCCGGTCCAAGCTGCACGTTCTGGGCAAAAGCCTGACTGCCGCCCAGCACTGCGGCGGCAACGATAAATAGCTTTAATTTCAACGAATTCATAATGTTCCCGTTTTTTATTTAAATCCGATTTAGTCGTATTTGTACTTCACAAACCAATAGTCGTCGCCGAACAGGCTGAGCCCTACCGAGACCTTGAAATAGTTCTCCCGCACCAGGCCTGCCACCGCGCGTCCGCGCGTACCGAACTCGAACCCTACATTGACATTGTTCACGCCGCGGGTACCCAACGGAATTCCGACGCCAAACGTCACCGCCGCCTCGTCTATGTTGTGCCCCCCGATAACCATATAATATTGGTCATACCGTGCCCCCAGCCGGTACGACCACCTGTTCATCACCTTGCGCACGTCGCCGGGATTGGGGATGAACTGTATTCCGGCCGCCACGGTGTGGGTATTGCGATAACGCACCCCGAACTTGTCGTCGGCGCCGTTCACGCTCCAACTGCCGTAACTGTAATCGAGGCCTGCGCTGAACTTCGGCGCCTGATAATAGAGACCTCCCCGGAAGATATCCGGAAGACGGAAATCGGAACGGTACTGCCTGTCCACCACCTTGTCGTAACCGACCGCCGAAAAATAGGGACCGTGCATCACGACCTCCGAAACCCGGCTGTTGAGTCTCCCGCCCATGCTGTACGAAATACCCAGGTTGAGCGTCCGGTTGTTCTTTTTCCACAACCGGGCCTGCAGGCCGAAATCGGCAAAGACCCGGCTCACGTGTTCCTGATTGTCGGAACTCATGCCCAGATAATATCCGCTGCCCGTGACGGGCACGACGGTCTGCTGGAAATTCCGGGTGATATTACCCTGATAATATATCATTTCCGCTCCGAGGGAGAGCCAGTCGGTAACGGCATAGCCCAAACCCGCCCGGTAACTGTTGATACCGCCGGAACCCGAATAAAGGTAGTGGACGTAGCCTATCTCCTCCCAGACATCGGAACCCTCTTCCGACTGGGTGATACGGTACCCCACACTGCTGAACGGCGAGATGCCCACCGTGAAACCGAGGCCCTCGGCAATGGGAAGCTGCAAAGCTATTTCGCTTACATTAAATGTATTGTAACTGCTCTTCGTATCCTGCGACCGCAGATAATAGTTCTGTCCGTAAAGACCGACCTGAAAGAGCGCCGTCTGCCTGTTGATAGCGCTGTACGAAGCGGGGTTGAGGGAGTTTATCGCTATCGGCGACCTGAATCCGAGTCCTACGCCGCCCATGGCACGCGAAAACGAAGGGTCCTGCGCCATGATGTCGCCTATGCCGTAATAGGAATACGGTGAGAAAGTATTGATGCTGCTGCTCTGCGCGGATACCGCCAACGGCAGGCACGACAACAGGAACGACAATACAGCTTTATAGACTCTGTTTTCTATCCGCATTATAATCCAAGATGGTATTCAGACCGGCAAGAACCAGTTCGTGGTTCGCAAATATCGTATTTTTAAATCTTTTTTCAAAGAGAGGGGCATCTCCCCCCGTAAAAATAGTAGTCAATCCGGCAAATTCCCCGGCATAACGCTCCATTCTTCCCCTTATCTCCAGTTCGATACCTCCCGCCACACCCGACACCATGGCCCCGACCGTGGAAGAGGGTACTTCCCGCTCCTCATAACCGACACATGCTTCGGCCTCCAGCAGCGGCAGCCGGTCCGTATAGTCGGCGAGCGACCTGAACCGCATACCCAGCCCCGGCGATATGCTGCCGCCGAGGTAACGCCCTTCCGCCGTTACGATGTCGCAGGTAATGGCCGAAATCCACTATCATCAGGTTGCGCCCCGGCAGCATCCCCACTCCGCCGACAGCCGCAGCAAGTCTGTCGCAGCCCAGCGTATGCGGCGTACCGTATCCGTTTTCCAAAGGGACGGGAACGGTATTGGCGAACTTCAGAAAATAACCGCTCCGGCAGCGCAGCATCTCTTCCGGCTCCGGGTTTTCGTCGCGGGTGGAAGAGAGGATGGCGCGGTCGAATCCGGCGTACCTGCTGAAGATTTCGTCAAACCTCCCGATTTCACGGCACCCGAAAGTCCACCGTTCCACTATCTCTCCCCCGCTGAAAACAGCCACCTTCATGCGACTGTTGCCTATATCAACAACCAGGTTCATACTCTCACGCATGCGAACGTTTTCGTGCCTCCCGCCCCTGCAGGAGTTCTTTCCGCACGAAACGCGCCCTTCAGCCGACGTTTTTCCCGGAGGTATCCCCTTCGGCCAACGCCCCGGCGTGCATCCGGTCGAGTATCTCCCAGGCCTGGCCCATGCCTTTTACCTCTCTAACTGTCAACATCAGCCTATTATTGTTCTGTTTCAGCACAAATTTCGCATTATTTTTCGACACGTATTTCAGTATTCCCATGAACAGCGCACTCTTATAATACGGAGATGCGCTGTCGGAGATGAAGCGCAGCAGCATGAGCCCGTTCTTCACCTTCACCCACTCGAAGCCGAGAGCGACGGCTCGCCAACGCAACCGGACCACATCCATCAGGCTGCGGGCGGCATCGGGCAACGCACCGAAACGGTCGGTAAGCCGCTCCTCAAAACGGCGCATCTGCTGCTCGTCGTTCATACTGTCCAGTTCGCGGTACAGGCGCAGCTTTTCGGCACTCTGGCCGATGTAGTCGTCCGGGAGCAAAGCCTCTATGTCGGTCTCTATCTGCGCATCGGTGAGGTACTGTACCGTTCCTTCTCGCTCCCGGCCGCCCTCCAGCAATCCGCCGGCTTCCGCAACGCCTTCGGCCCGAAGCTCGGCGACCGCTTCGGCCAATATCTTCTGATAGGTTTCGAACCCCATATCGGCGATAAAACCGCTCTGTTCGGCTCCGAGCAGATTGCCTGCTCCGCGTATATCGAGGTCCTGCATGGCGATGTTGAATCCGGCCCCGAGGTCCGAAAACTCCTCCACGGCCCGTATCCTGCGCCGGGCATCGGAAGTAAGCAGCTCGTCGGGAGGAGTCAGGAGATAGCAGTACCCCTTCTTGTCGGAACGCCCCACGCGGCCGCGCAGTTGGTGCAAATCGCTGAGGCCGAAATTCTGGGCGTCGTTGATGATGATGGTATTGGCGTTGGGAATATCGACGCCGTTCTCTATGATGGTCGTGGCCACCAGCACGTCGAACTCGCCGTAAATGAAGTCCATGACGAGTTTTTCGAGCTGCTGCGCGGGCATCTGTCCGTGGCCGGTCACCACCCTCGCTTTGGGACAAAGACGACGGATGAGGTCGGCAATCTGCTCGATATTGTCCACCCGGTTGTGGACGAAGAAGACCTGTCCGTGGCGTGCCAGCTCCGCCTCGACCGCTTCGCGGATAATCTCCTCGTCGAAAAGGTGCGACTCCGTGACGATAGGCCGGCGGTTGGGCGGTGGGGTGGCGATTACGGAGAGGTCGCGTGCACCCATCAGCGAAAACTGCAGCGTCCGCGGAATGGGCGTCGCCGTGAGCGTCAGCGTATCCACATGTACGCTCATCTGGCGCAACTTCTCCTTGCTCGACACGCCGAACTTCTGCTCCTCGTCGATGATGAGCAGTCCGAGGTCGTGGAACCGGATATCCTTGCCGAGTATCTTGTGCGTCCCGATAAGGATGTCTATCTTGCCTGCCGCCAGCTCCTCGCGTATCTGTTTCACTTCCCTGGCGCTCTTCACGCGGCTCAGGTTCTCCACCCGCACAGGCAGACCCCGCAGCCGCTCCGAAAAGGTACGGTAGTGCTGCAGGGACAGAATGGTCGTGGGTACCAGAACGGCCACCTGCTTGGAATCGGCCACCGCCTTGAAGGCAGCCCG
>ERZ779896.2620-NODE-2620-length-12139-cov-9.634724_pt1 | contig 12139 bp, 10 predicted proteins | sample MGYA00511067_ERZ779896 | MGnify/ENA primary metagenome ERZ779896 (study PRJEB29588, sample SAMEA2161597) | human gut metagenome | biome: human gut; feature: human-associated habitat; material: faeces | place: Denmark | collected 2008/2010 ...
ATATCGTTGGTATGAGATATGGTTCTCTGTTCGATGCAACTCAGACCATGGTTCTTCCGCTGGACAACGGAACAACAGAGGTACAGGTTGTTTCTTGGTATGATAACGAGAACTCCTACACAAGCCAGATGGTTCGTACCATCAAATACTTCAGCGAGTTAGCATAATTTAACAAACTGAACGGCAAAATTTCAGAGCCCAAAGGGTCCGGTCTGTTAAGGACCGGACCCTTTTTGCGAATGCGGCGGAAAAATACGGCACAAAAACAGCCCTTTTCCGTGTGCAAAAATTATAAACTGCATTTTTAAATAAGGACCGCGATGCCGCAAAAACAAAGAAACGGCGCGGTAGATGCAGTTGGATATATGGAGGGAAACGCCCATGTTAAACAAAAAAACCGTAGATGATATCAACGTAAAAGGAAAAAGAGTCCTTGTAAGATGCGACTTCAACGTTCCGCTGATCGATGGAAAAATCACAGATGAGAACCGTCTGGTAGCTGCTCTTCCGACGATCAAAAAACTGATCGCTGACGGCGGAAAAGTAATTCTCTGCTCTCATCTTGGAAAACCGAAAGGAGAACCAAAACCAGAGCTTTCTCTTGCACCGGTTGCAGTTCGCCTTTCCGAGCTTCTCGGACAGGAAGTTAAATTTGCAGCAGATCCTGAGGTTGTAGGACCGAACGCAAAAGCAGCTGTTGAGGCTATGAAAGACGGAGATGTAATCCTTCTGGAGAACACCCGTTATCGTGCGGAAGAGACCAAAAACGGTGAGGAGTTCAGCAAAGAACTGGCTTCCCTGTGCGACGTATTCGTAAACGATGCATTCGGAACCGCACATCGTGCTCATTGCTCTAATGTTGGTGTTACTAAATATGTTGACACTGCAGTTGTTGGTTATCTGATGGAGAAAGAGATCGCATTCCTTGGAAATGCTGTCAACAATCCGGAGCGTCCGTTTGTTGCCATCCTTGGCGGATCCAAAGTATCCAGTAAGATTTCTGTTATCGACAATCTGATCGATAAAGTTGATGTCCTGATCATCGGCGGTGGTATGGCTTATACCTTCGCAAAAGCAGCAGGCGGCACCGTTGGTGATTCTCTGCTTGAGATGGATTATCTGGATTATGCAAACAAAATGAAAGAAAAAGCAGCAGCAAAAGGCGTGAAACTGCTTCTTCCGGTAGACAACGTTGTTGCAGATGCATTCTCAAACGACGCAAATACACAGGTTGTTCCGGCCGGACAGATTCCGGATGGCTGGGAAGGTCTGGATATCGGACCGGAAACGGCAAAACTGTTCGCTGACGCTGTTAAAACTGCTAAAACCGTTGTATGGAACGGACCGATGGGATGCTTCGAGATGCCGAATTTCGCAGCAGGAACCAAAGCAGTTGCAGCAGCACTGGCTGAAACAGATGCAGTTACGATCATCGGCGGCGGAGATTCCGCAGCAGCTGTAAATCAGCTTGGATATGGCGATAAGATGACTCATATCTCCACTGGCGGCGGCGCTTCCCTGGAATTCCTGGAAGGAAAAGAACTGCCGGGCGTTGCAGCAGCAAACGACAAATAAAACAACGATTCAGAGCGTAAGCGGAATCGAGAGGTGGCTCTGAACCGTTTCAATAAGTAAAACTAAGGAGATCAAACGATCATGGCAAGAAAGAAAATTATCGCCGGAAACTGGAAAATGAACATGACTCCGAGCGAGGCAGTAGAGTTAGTTAATACATTAAAACCACTGGTGGCAAATGACGACGTTGACGTTGTTTTCTGCGTACCGGCCATCGATATCATCCCGGTTGTAGAGGCTGCAAAAGGCTCCAACATCCAGATTGGTGCTGAAAATATGTATTTTGAGGAGAAAGGTGCTTTCACAGGCGAAATCTCCCCGGCTATGCTGACAGACGCTGGCGTGAAATACGTTGTACTTGGCCACTCTGAGAGAAGAGAATACTTCGCAGAGACCAGCGAGACCGTAAACAAAAAAATGCTGAAAGCTTTCGAGCACGGCATCACCCCGATCATGTGCTGCGGAGAAACTCTGGAGCAGAGAGAGCAGGGTGTAACGATGGATTTCATCCGTCAGCAGGTAAAGGTTGGATTCCTGAATGTAACAGCAGATCAGGCCAAAACAGCCGTTATCGCTTACGAGCCAATCTGGGCAATCGGAACCGGTAAAACTGCTACAACAGAGCAGGCTGAGGAAGTTTGCAAAGGCATCCGCGAGTGCATCGCTGAAATCTATGATGATGCAACAGCAGCAGCTATCCGTATCCAGTACGGCGGCTCTGTAAACGCAAAAACTGCACCGGAACTGTTCGCACAGGAGAACATCGACGGCGGCCTGGTAGGCGGAGCATCCCTGAAACCGGATTTCGGAGCTATCGTAAACTACAATAAATAATTGATTCTTGTACGAAATCAATCAATAAAACAGGCTAAGACGCCACCAAACACGGTGAAATTTGGCAGAAATGTCAAAGGAAAAGTGCTTGGTGGCGTTTTGCTGTTTTACGACGTGATGGCAATACCGCTCTTTAGGATCTGGCGTAATAGACTTCTGCAATGTTTTTTCGCACTTGCGGACATCTCCCACATGTGATATGATGGGAACGACAAAAAGTGTCGGAAAAACCGCATGATAGAGGGAAAAAACGCGGCAAATCAGACGACGCGAAAGAAAGCATAAAGGAGAATATGATTATGGCAAGAGAAATCATTAATACAGAAAAAGCACCGGCAGCAATCGGACCTTATGTACAGGCAGTCGCAGACAACGGCCTTTTATTTATTTCCGGACAGCTTGGCTTTGATGTAGAGCATGGCAGCGTGATCCCGGAAACCGTAGAAGAGCAGGCAACCCTCTCTTTAAAGAATCTGGACGCAATCATGACAGCAGCAGGAACTGACCGCACGAAAGTGATGAAAACAACCATTTTCCTGACCGATATGAACGATTTTGCCAAGGTAAATGAAGTATACGGTGCTTTCTTTGGCGAGTCCAAACCGGCTCGTTCCTGTGTAGCAGTTGCCGCTCTTCCAAAAGCAGCAAAAGTAGAAATTGAATGCATCGTATCCCTGAAATAAGAGGGAGAGATGAGTATGGCAGAGGAAAGAGTAATTAAAATCGGAATGCTGGGTCTTGGCACCGTCGGTACCGGTGTGTACAAAGTGCTGAAAAGCCAGCAGGAGGAAATGCTTCCGAAGCTGGGAGCGCGTGTGGAGCTGAAAAAAATTCTCGTGCGCAATGTGGAAAAAGCAGCTGCAAAGGTTGACGATCCCTCCATCATCACCACCAGCTTCGAGGAGATTGCCAATGACCCGGAAATCGAGATTGTTGTTGAGGTTATGGGTGGAAAACAGCCGGCCATGAATTACATTCTTGCCTGCCTGGATGCTGGAAAGAATGTTGTAACGGCAAATAAAGATCTGGTGGCATCCGAGGGCAAAAAAATCCTTGCGACAGCAAAGAGAAACGGAAAAGATTTTCTCTATGAGGCATCCGTGGCGGGAGGAATTCCGATCATCCGTCCGGTGAAACAGTGCCTTTCCGCCAATCATATCACAGAGCTGATGGGTATTTTCAACGGTACCACAAATTTCATTCTCACAAAAATGTCGCAGGAAGGCATGGAGTTTGGTGATGCGCTCCGTCTGGCGCAGGACATGGGCTATGCGGAAGCAGACCCGACTGCGGATGTGGAAGGTCTTGATGCCGGTCGCAAGGTAGCAATCCTTGCTTCGGCAGCGTTCAATTCCAGAGTGACATTTGAAGATGTTTACACCGAAGGCATTACCAAAATCACGGCGACCGATATCGAGTACGCAAAAGAGATGGGATGCACGATCAAGCTGCTCGGCGTGGCAAAAGATACCCCGGAAGGAATCGAAGCCCGCGTTCATCCGATGCTGATCGACAGCAATCATCCGCTTGCGACTGTCAATGATTCCTACAATGCCGTATTCCTGACAGGCGATGCCGTACAGGATACGATGTTTTACGGACGAGGTGCCGGAGAGCTTCCGACTGCGAGTGCTGTTGTGGGCGATATTTTCGATGTTGTGCGCAATATTTTATGGAACTGCTGCGGCAGAATCGGCTGCACATGCTACCGGGAATGCCCGATCAAGCGTGTCGGCGAAATTAAGTCGAAATATTTTGTACGCATGCAGATTGAAAATCGGTATGGAACGCTGGCATCGGTAGCTTCTGTCTTTGGAAACAACAAGGTTTCGATTGCACAGATGCTTCAGAAACGTGTCAATGGAAAATACGCCGAGATCGTCGTCATTACGGACGAGGTCAAAGAGCGCCATTTTGAGGATGCCATGCAGATTTTAGGCGGAATGTCGATGATCCAGGAGATTTCCTCGACAATCCGGGTATACTAAAAAAATGTAACAATTCAGAGCCATGCGAAATGGAAGAAAAATCGCGAATCATGCTTGCGTGAAGGAGCGCTTTTTCTGGAATTTCATATGGCGAAAAGCAACATCGAGATGCAGCGTAAGCGGAATCGAGATGGGGCTCTGGATTGTTACCCAAAATTTAAGTAAAGAAGGGAATTCACAATGAGTAAAAAACCAACCGTATTAATGATTCTTGACGGATATGGACTGAATGACAAATGCGAGCATAACGCTGTCTGCGAAGCAAAAACTCCGATTATGGACCAGCTGATGAGCCAGTGCCCGTACGTAAAAGGACAGGCCAGCGGACTTGCTGTAGGCCTTCCGGACGGACAGATGGGTAACTCTGAGGTAGGTCATCTGAACATGGGTGCAGGCCGTGTTGTATACCAGGAGCTGACCAGAATCACAAAAGCAATCCAGGACGGTGATTTCTTCGAGAATGAAGAGCTGGTAAAGGCTGTTGAAAATGCAAAAGCAAACAATTCCGCACTGCACCTGTTCGGACTTCTCTCTGACGGCGGTGTTCACAGCCACATCACCCACGTATTCGGACTTCTGGAGCTGGCAAAACGCAAAGGTCTCGAGAAAGTTTATGTACACTGCTTCCTGGATGGCCGTGACACTCCTCCGGCATCCGGAAAATCCTATGTTGAGCAGCTGCAGGCAAAAATGGATGAGATCGGTGTCGGCGAAATCGGCGTGATCTCCGGCCGTTACTATGCAATGGACCGTGATAACCGCTGGGATCGTGTCGAGCTGGCTTACAAAGCATTGACAAAAGGGGAAGGCGTAGAAGGAACCGATGCAGCAGAGGCTGTTCAGGCTTCCTATGATGCTGAAAAAACCGATGAGTTCGTTCTGCCGACCGTTCTGCAAAAAGACGGAAAACCGGTTGCAACGATTCAGGATAAAGACTCTGTAATTTTCTTCAACTTCCGCCCGGACCGTGCAAGAGAGCTGACAAGAGCATTCTGTGCAGATGAGTTCACCGGATTCGAGAGAGAAAAACGTCTGGATCTGACCTACGTATGCTTCACGGAATACGATGAGACTATCCCGAACAAATCCGTTGCATTCAAAAAAGAAGAGATCACCAACACCTTCGGTGAGTATCTGGCAGCACATAACATGACTCAGGCACGTATTGCTGAGACCGAGAAATATGCACATGTAACCTTCTTCTTCAATGGCGGCGTTGAGGAGCCAAATAAAGGTGAGGATAGAATCCTTGTAAAATCCCCGAAGGTTGCTACTTATGACCTGAAACCGGAGATGAGTGCTTACGAAGTATGCGACAAGCTGACGGATGCTATTCGTTCCCAGAAATATGATGTCATCATCATCAACTTTGCAAATCCGGATATGGTTGGCCATACCGGTGTTGAGAGCGCAGCAATCCAGGCAGTTGAGGCTGTTGATGAGTGCGTAGGCAAGGCAGTTGATGCATTAAAAGAGGTTGACGGACAGATGTTCATCTGTGCGGACCACGGAAATGCAGAGCAGCTTGTAGATTACGAGACCGGCGAGCCATACACCGCTCATACCACCAATCCGGTTCCGTTCATTCTGGTTAATGCAGACCCATCCTACACGTTAAGAGAGGGCGGATGCCTGGCAGACATCGCACCGACCCTGATCGAGCTGATGGGAATGGAGCAGCCAAAAGAAATGACAGGAAAATCCCTGCTGATTAAGAAATAAAGAGAAATCGTGAAAATGTCCCTGCCGGATTCGTTTTGAAACGGGTTCGTCAGGGATATTTTATTATAATAATCTGAAAATAAAAATAATTACGCAATAAGAGACAGAATAAAAATGGAAAACAGATAAAAAATCAAAATAAGGTGTTGACAAATGGTGAGAAAACTGATATAGTAAAGTCAACAAAAGAAAACGGAAGAAAAAAACAGAAAGAGAGGACGGACCACCGAGAACATAACGAATTACCCCATAAACTAAGAAAGCGAAGGTATGGACCCAAGAAAACGTAACGAAGTACCCCAAAGCGAAACAAAAGAACAAAAGAACAAAAAAAGAAAGGATTCAGTCCAATGCACAGTTCTAACTTATGAAAGCCATCCGAAAATGGAAAAATCGGATGGCTTTCATATTGCGTTTTTTATGTTTGAAAAGAATAAGGACTGGAAAAAAGAGGTTTCGACAGAGAGAGTAACATATTTTTCCCATAGCACGGTCATACTGTGAACGCAGAGAAGAAACTTGGTTACTGTTCACTTTGCAGCAAAACAGGAGGGAAAACTATGTTTCGATATTTACCAATTCGAAGCGTGACAGGAAGAGAAATTCTGGATTCGCGCGGAAATCCGACCGTAGAGGTGGAAGTGGCCGTCGGGGAGGGGATTCTCGGGCTGGAAGGCCATATGGGGCGTGCCCAGGTGCCGTCCGGGGCATCGACAGGAAAATTTGAGGCACTGGAAAAAAGAGATCAGGAAGCGCGCTATCTGGGGCAGGGCGTGAGAAAGGCTGTAGAAGCGGTCAATACCGTGCTGGCCGATGCCGTTGTCGGAGAGAATGCGCTCGAGCAGGAGCGGATCGACCATATCCTGTGCCAGGCAGACGGAACCGAAACGAAAGAAAACCTCGGGGCAAACGCCATTCTCGGTGTCTCACTTGCTGTGGCGCGCGCGGCGGCAAATGCGCTTCATCTGCCGCTGTACCAGTACCTGGGCGGCTGCCACACAAGCCGTATGCCCGTGCCGATGATGAATATTTTAAACGGCGGCCGTCATGCCGACAACACCGTCGATCTGCAGGAATTTATGATTATGCCGTGCGGCGCTCCCTCATTCCGGGAGGGTCTTTCCATGTGCGCGGAGATTTACCATACGCTGAAGCAGCTCCTGAAGGAGAAGGGATACTCGACTTCTGTCGGCGATGAGGGCGGCTTTGCGCCGGATTTAAAGGATTCCGATGAAGCACTGCAGCTCATTGTCAATGCGGTCCAGAAAGCCGGCTATGCGCCCGGAAACGACGTGATGATCGCGATCGATGCGGCGGCAAGCGAGCTCTACGAGGAGAGCAGGAACGTCTACTACTTTCCCGGGGAATCCCGTCAGTGCGGAAAGACAGTATTTCGGGATACCGCAGAAATGGTTGCCTACTATGAGGAACTGATCGAAAAATACCCGATCGTATCCATCGAAGACGGGCTGTGCGAGGACGATTTCGAAGGCTGGAAACAGATGACGGAAGCGCTCGGGAACAGAGTACAGCTGGTCGGGGATGATCTGTTTGTGACGAATGTAAGAAGGCTTTCCTGCGGCATTGCACTTGGCACGGCAAATGCGGTTCTGATCAAGGTAAACCAGATCGGAACGCTCTCTGAGGCGCTGGATGCGGTGGAGATGGCGCAGAGAGCAGGGTACCGCGCCGTCATTTCCCACCGGTCCGGAGAGACAGAGGATGATTTTCTGGCAGACCTTGCCGTCGCGACAGGCGCCGGCCAGATCAAAACCGGAGCACCGTGCCGGTCGGAGCGGAATGCGAAATACAATGAGCTTCTCCGCATCGAGGAACGCCTCGGTGAGGAAGCGAAATACCGGAATCCGTTCCCGCAAAAGGGAACCGGCGTAAGAGAATGGTGAAAAACGGCGTAAAACAGGCAAATAACAGTTGAAATCGTTCTTCCACTATGGTAAAATAATATAAGTTAGCCGTAGGAGGTGTAATTGTGGAAATTTTAAGAACGATTTTGACAGTCATTTATGTCATTGATTGTATTGCTTTAACCGTTGTTGTATTGATGCAGGAAGGAAAACAGCAGGGTCTCGGTGCTATTGCAGGTATCTCAGACACTTACTGGGGAAGAAACAAAAGCCGTTCTGCAGAAGGAACTCTGATCCGTGCAACAAAAATCATGGCGGTTCTGTTTATTGTACTGTCGGTTGTATTAAACATGAATTTTTAGCAAAGTAAAGACATCCTTATTCCCACGAGAAGGCGTAAGGGTGTCTTTTTCTACAAAGAGGAGATAATAGATGAAAGATAATAAGAAGAAAAAAGATCGGAGGAAATATCCGCAGGGCAGCGCGGCGTCCCATGCAGGACAGAACAGAGGGAACCATGGCGGTCATGCGGGCCATCCGCGTTCCAGAAGTTCGAAACTGCTGAAAAACCGCAAGACGCTGCTCATGGATCTCGTAAGCTCGAAAAACTATGAGCCGATGCGTCTGAAAGACATTGCCATGCTGCTGCAGGTGCCGAAAGCAAAACGGTCGGAGCTTGCGGAGGTTATGGAAATCCTGGTAAAAGAAGGAAAAATCGATGTGATCTCCGACGGCCGTTACCAGAAGAGCCGCGGTGCATCCACAACGACGGAAAAACGGGAAAAAAGAGACCGCCGCGCCGGAGAGCAGGGCAGAAGAGGACGCGATGACCGATTCCACAGAAAGAATGGAAAGGACGGCGACACAGAGAAGAAGCCGCGTATCCAGACTGTCGATATCCAGGCAGTCGTGGACGCTTACCAGATCCCGGAGGAGTTCCCGGCACGCGTGATCACACAGGCAGAAAAATGCCCGGAGGAAGTAATTCCAAACGATTACAACGGCCGCCTCGATCTGAAAAGCTGGCAGATGGTGACAATCGACGGCGAGGATGCCAAAGACCTCGATGACGCCGTATCCGTCACAAAAGCGGGCGATACGTGGACGCTTGGCGTTCATATCGCTGATGTGAGCAACTATGTGCAGGAAAATTCCGCCCTCGACCGTGAGGCGTTAAAGCGCGGCACCAGTGTCTATCTGCCGGACCGCGTCATTCCGATGCTGCCGAAGCGTCTGTCAAACGGCATCTGTTCCCTGAATGAAGGACAGGAGCGCCTGGCACTCTCCTGTATTATGACGATCAACGAGAAAGGCCGTGTGATCGGCCATCAGATCGCTGAGACGGTGATCCGCGTGGACCGCCGCATGACCTACACCGCCGTCAATGCAATCCTGACCGAGCCGGAAGCACATCCGGAGCTGATGGAGGAATATCATGAGCTGGTTCCGATGTTCCGCCAGATGCAGGAACTGTCTGCACTGATCCGGAGCTGTCGGAAAGAACGCGGAGCAATTGATTTTGAATTCCCGGAGAGCAAAGTAATTCTTGATGCAGAAGGGACGCCGGTGGAGATCTGCCCGTATCCGTCGAACGTGGCAACACGGATGATCGAGGACTTCATGCTGATGGCGAACGAGACCGTGGCAGAGGAATACTGCACACGCGAAATCCCGTTCTTATACCGGACGCATGACAAGCCGGACGGAGACCGCATGGAGGCAACGCTGACGCTGATCCGTGAACAGGGCATCAAAGTCGAAAAGCGTTCCCATGAGATTACGCCGGGTGAGGTGCAGAAGATTCTCACCAGCATCGAGGGAACCCCGGAAGAGCCGTTGATCAGCCGCCTGCTGCTCCGGTCGATGGCAAGAGCCATTTATACCCCGGAATGCAGCGGCCACTTCGGACTGGCAGCGTCATATTACTGCCATTTTACCTCACCAATCCGCCGTTACCCGGATCTGCAGATCCACCGCATTATCAAGGATGATCTGCGGGGACGTCTCGACAAGGGCGGCAGAATCGGCAAATATTCGTCCATTTTGCAGCATGTGGCGGAGCAGTCGAGTGCGATGGAGCAGCGTGCTGCAGAGGCAGAAAGAGAGGCTGTGAAGCTGAAGAAAGCCGAATATATGCTGGAGCATGTCGGCGAAGAGTACGACGGCGTCATTTCCGGCGTGACCGGATGGGGCTTCTATGTGGAGCTGCAAAATACCGTTGAGGGACTCGTTCACATCATGACACTGAAAGACGATTATTATAATTTTGATGAAGAAAATTACCGTCTGGTCGGAGAGCAGCACGGAAGAGTATTCCGCCTTGGTGAGCCGGTGCGTGTCCGTGTACGAAACGCCGAGCCTGCCAACCGGACAATCGATTTTACGTATGTAGAAAAAGAAACCGAGACAGAATAAATCCCTGGAGGAAAAAGCTATGGCAAAACAAAAAGGAAATCGAATGATTGCCAACAATAAAAAGGCATATCATGACTATTTTATCGAGGGTAAATACGAGGCCGGCATCTCCCTTGCCGGTACCGAGGTAAAATCCCTCCGCATGGGAAAATGCAGCATCAAGGAATCCTTCATCCGCATTGAGCGTGATGAGGTATTCATATACGGCATGCACATCAGTCCGTACGAGAAGGGCAACATATTCAATAAAGACCCGCTGCGCATCCGGAAACTGCTGCTACACGACTATGAGATCCGCAAACTTGAGGCGCAGATCAAGGAAAAAGGCTACACGCTCGTTCCGCTGCAGGTGTATTTTAAAGGCAGCCTCGTAAAAGTCGAGATCGGTCTGGCACGCGGTAAAAAACTGTATGATAAACGGCAGGATATCGCAAAGAAGGATCAGAGACGTGAGGCGGAGAGAGATTTCAAAGTTAAAAATCTGTATTAAAAATCCTTGACAAAAAGTATGGGGAAAGACTATAATACGATATACGGCAGTTGAAAGAGAGTTTTCACTGCACCGGGACGATCTGTTTGCGTCCCCGTATCAAAGAAAAGCGTCTGTAGAACCAGCACGGGCTTGTACTGGTTTCGACGGGGGTTTTGAAGTTTGGGAAGCCATTCGTGGACTCCGGGACCGCGTCATCAACCTGGAACCTAAATTTAAACGCAGACGATAATTACGTAGCGTACGCTGCCTAAGTGCGGCGTTGTCAGCTGAATAGTTTTCCGCGGCTATTCTCCTGGCATCAAACAGATGCGGAGCACTTCGTTTCCAAAGCTTTGCGGAGATGGAAGATTTTATGAAGCTACCGAAGCGGCAAGCCTGTCATCCGGCGTGCCGATGGGGGAACCTTTAATAGAATGACTGTAATGGGAGATGCCTGAATGAATAGGCTTTCGGACAGGGGTTCGATTCCCCTCAGGTCCATACCTGAAAAACCGCTAAAATCCAGTGTTTTAGCGGTTTTTTTGTACATTTTTGATGGAAAAAACAGGGCAAAAATGCCGCTTTAGACCGTTTCAGACCGTTTAAAACCGCATGAATTTTGGTCAAAAAAGAAAGGAAAAATTCGAAATTTTGTCAAACTTTATCTTTATTCGCACTGTTAAGAACGTAAAAGAGACCGTTTCAAAGTGCTGCAGGCACATGAAGTAGAGATACTTGATGTGCCTGCTTTTTTGTACAATAGGAAAGTTCGACTTCCGTCGAACTCTTGATAAAAAGAGCCCGCACAAAGGCGGGCATGGCAAACAGACGATAGATTAAAAGAAGTCAATGTAAAAGCCTTCTTCAAATTCATCCTTATCAAGATCGTCATCTTCGGTAAGAAAATAGTGCATATGCACTATTTAAAAACGGTGGCTCCGTATAACAAAGATTTCTGTTCACAATATAAAAAAATATCCAGCAGGTTAACTTTTGAAGCGGTAAAACAAATGCTTAAGGATGTTTTGAGTTGGTAAGGGACTAATAGATTCTGTACTTTTCGCCCTATGATTGAATCTGATCATGCGCGAGAAAAGGAAAATAATAGAATTGACAGACTTGAAAAAATGAATTACGATTTTTAAAAGTACTGCATTGCTTGAATGAGAATTATATGTTAAGGTAACAGATATAAAGAGAACTTTAAACATCGGTGTACAAGGGGTACAAACAAGATAAAATAGAAATGAGGGGCGATAGAGCGGAAA
>ERZ779896.2622-NODE-2622-length-12135-cov-2.631043_pt1 | contig 12135 bp, 10 predicted proteins | sample MGYA00511067_ERZ779896 | MGnify/ENA primary metagenome ERZ779896 (study PRJEB29588, sample SAMEA2161597) | human gut metagenome | biome: human gut; feature: human-associated habitat; material: faeces | place: Denmark | collected 2008/2010 ...
CTGGACGATACGGTCTTTCAAAATCTGCAGATGCTGCGTCATCCGGAAATCATACCAATTCCTCTTTCCGATATCGAAGCAGACGACCCGGAATTTTCCGCCTGCCGGGAAAACCGGAGTCGTGTGGAGTACATCTTCACATTGAGCCCGGTATTGCCTCTGTATATTCTGCGAAAGTTCCCGGGAATTGATATTCTCGGATATCTGGATTCCGATCTCTATTTCTTTTCCTCGCCGGAACCCGTATACCGCAGGCTGGGACAGGCTTCACTGCTCATCTTCGAACACGATTTTGCACCTGTTTCAGTTGATTTTGCCAAAAAAGTCGGATACTTCAATATGTCATTCCAGCTTTACCGCAATGATGAGACAGGGAAAAGATGCCTTGAAAAATGGAGAAGGCAATGTATCGAATGGTGTTATGATTTCTATGAAAACGGCAAATATGCCGATCAGAAATATCTTGATGCATGGCCGGAAGAATTCGGTGCCATATCCCTGAATGCGGCATCCGGCGCCGGAGTCGCGCCGTGGAACTGTTTCAAATATCAATTTATCTTCACCAATAAACCAAAAATCAATGGAACAGATTTGATTTCCTATCACTATCAGGGAACAAAAATGCTCAAGTATGGTATGATCACACCTTGTGAAGGAATCTGGCTACCTTACATTCCCTCAGAATTTTTGGACTTCTTTGTCCGCAGATATTACATTGAACTCTCCAAAAGCAGAGATATTTTAAAACAAAATCTTGAGAAAACAGCAATAAAAACAAAGTTCACTTTTGCCAGAGTCATATCATCAGATAATAAAAAAGGCTTCATAAAAAGGAGACTCTCTGCATATATAGAGAATATTCTTTATATCTTGACTGGCAGACTTCTATTTCATGGTTATACATATTTTGCGCTTTTCCGCAGTTTCAAGGATTATCGATGAAACTCTCTATTATCACAATCAACAGGAATAATAAAGACGGACTGGAAAAAACAATCCGAAGCGTCATTGCGCAGACTTGCCGTGATTATGAATATATTGTAATCGACGGCGCTTCGACTGACGGCAGCGCAGATATCATACGGCAATATGAAAAGAAGATCTCCTGCTGGATCTCTGAACCGGATCAAGGCATTTACAATGCGATGAACAAAGGTATTCTTCAGGCTCATGGAGAATATTGCCTGTTCCTGAACTCCGGAGATATCTTGTACAATGCGGAAGCTCTGAAAAATATCCGGACTTATCTGGACTCGGATTACCCTATGATATCGTGCCGTCTGATGTATCAGGCGCAGTCTGACGGTTATCTACCTCGGCAGGACTTTTCATTCCTGACTTTAATCGGCAGCTACCTCCCCCATCCATCGACATTAATCCAACGCAAACTTTTTGACCAAGTCGGTTTTTATGATGAAAGGTATGCCATTATCGCGGATTTTGTCTTTTTCTTCCGGGCAATTGTTTTTCATAACATAAAATATACTGTCATTGATGTTCCTCTCACAATATTTGACCGGACAGGAATTTCCTCAACCGGCGATCAACACATCATTGAAAGAAAATCTTTTATTCAAAATGAATTTTCCATTCTCATGAAAATAACTTACAGGCTATTACTGGCCTGGGAGTGGTTCAAAGATAAAATCACAAGAAGAACTATGTAACGGAAGTTATTTTCCGATATGGAATCTTTTCAGCATTTCCCGCAAATGCTTTTTCAGATTTCTTTTCAATGTCTGCCACAATGGATACACTTTTCCCATCTCCCGGTGAGGAGAACCGCCGAGAGCCAACCATTGATGATAGTATTTCAGCCACAGAGGGAAATCCAATCCACTCCAGAATTTAGGACGTCCCCAGGAATGAAAAATCACGGCATCGCCGCAGAATTCCTTATCCAGTTCCGGATGAACACAGTAAGGGAAGTAAGGAATTTTACTGTAATGAATGTCAAAATTCTGGAGCAACATTGTAAAAACAGCCTGTTCCGGCAAATACAGAAAATCAGCGTATTCACAAGTTTTTTCAATACACCACTGATAGTATTTTTCCTGGTTCGGCATAATATCGGAAAAAACAAATAACGGGGTCGCAACAGCCGGAGCATTCAATTCATAACGTGTCTCCGCCAATTGGACCGGCAATGGGTTAAACATATCCTTTAACTGCAATTTATGGTCCGGCATCACCCGGAAACCAGAGGAATTTTCATCAAGCAAAGGAGACAGGTCACCAGCGACAACAACATCATAATCACTCCAAATTACATTTCTGTAATCCCGCAACAAGCGGAAACATTCATATTTACAGAAAACCATAGTCGTGAAATATGACTTTATAATCTCCGGAAATCCGGAAATTCCACCGGGAAAAGAATATCTTACAAATCTTGAAGGCAGAATCCGGTTCAGCAGTTGCTGATCTTTTTTGGAAATACCATCATGAAAAACAACAAATTCATCAATCAAACCGGGATTCTTATCAAGAAAACTCAGAAGCAAAACGGCAAAAGCCGCAACATCATACTTCGTTCCTCCGGTAACCAATGCATTTTTTCCCCGTGTATCATGATGCATAATCAATATATCCCCATAAATTTCTTAGCAAAAGTCCTTATATATATCAGCTCAAATATGTATTTTGTTATAGTAGCATCAACTTTTCCTTTTTCAATGGATATAGCAATACAATCAATATATTGCGAATCACTTCGCTCATTCTTTCCCGGTAAAAGAAGATTTCAGATTCTTATTCAGGACAATTGGTCTCATCCGTCAACAAATCTTTCTTCATTTTCTATGTTCCTCAAACTCATACAATATCTTTATAACAGGATTTATATATCAGAAAAATACACTAAGTCAAAAATTGAAATTCTACTGATCTTTCATGATTGAAATATAAATGATAAGAGCTTATATTGATCCGCATTACCTATAAAGGAAATCCCCCATGATTAATATGATTAAAAAATCTTGCAAGCGCAATATCAAACGTTGGTTCTTCCCTTATCTTCCTCAGGATTCTTTTGAATTCAAATATCCGTTCGGAATCCCAGAACTACCAAAGGCATATCTGCATTCATTCGGAGATAAGAATCCTGACAAGACATTCTATGTCATCTGGCGTGACAAGCTCGGTGCCGGCTTCTTTTCCAATTTCACTCAAGTTGTCAGTCATGTGTTGCTGGCAGAATCATTCGGCATGGTTCCCATTGTAGACTATTGTAATTTTAAAACTCTTTTCAACATCTCCGGTCCGGTCAACGGTTCCACTAATGCTTGGGAATATTATTTCAAGCAACTATCTCCTTATACTCTTGAAGATGTATACTCCAGCAAAAAAGTGGTAATTGCAGATGGTGATTACCCCCATGACATCTTCTGCCGCACCAATAAAGAATATCAAAATTTTTGGAAAAAATGGATTATACTTCAGGATAACATAACAGAGGAATTGAAAATACATGCGGAACATTTCCAAGGACAACGGATACTTGGAGTGCATTTACGGGGAACAGATATGAATACAACAGCGGGACATCCTTTTGCACCAACGGAAAAACAAACTTGCCTCCTGATAGACCAACTGCTTGAAAAACATCAGCCGGATAAAATATTCTTCCTCACGGATGATAAAAAATATCTGCATACCTTTCAAAAACGTTATGGAAATATGTTGTTCACAACCAATGCCTACAAAACAGCAGCATATAATCCTTACAATGATGCTCCGCGTGAAAATCACCGCTACTTATTGGGAAAAGAAGTCCTGATTGATTCTCTGCTTCTTTCAAAAGTCAACTGGATCATCTGTGGACCGTCCGCAGTTTCAACAAATGCAATCCGGCTAAGCACATGTATTGAAAAGGTTTACAAAATCGATAATGGGTTCAACTCAAAGAATATTCTCGCAGCAAAATACCTTTACAGAATCAAAAAAACTCTTCCCACACGATACGGCGGACTGCCCGGCAAGGTTTTATGTATGGAAACAAATTCCTCGACATTGTATTCCTGAAATACAATAAAAAAGTAACCTGTTTTTTCTGCAAAAATATTTTTTTGTTTTATAATCTTTCTACTTTTATTTCAAACAATAAATTTGCGATTGCCTTGAAAACAGTATCTGCCGATATGCCCGTAATGCAATGGCTCCCGGGACCGCGGCATTCCATTCCGCATGGCGGAATACGGGCCGGCGGCGTTACAATCCGGCAGGGAACCTGCCATGGGCGAAATCTTGTTTCCGCAGAAAGCCATCCCTCATATCCGTGGGCATGAGGAGTCAGGACTACACAAGGAAGCCCGGCAGCGGCGGCAAAATGAACGGCAGAAGTATCAGCCCCGAAATAAAAGCTTCCCAACCTCATCACCGAAGGCAGATCACCTAATTCTGTTTTCCCGCAGAGGGAAACACAACTGCCCTGCGGAGAATGAGCGCAAATCCAGTCAACGGTTCCGGAATCGTCCTGCGAGCCAGTCAGAATTGTGACGTATCCCAATTCCGTGAAAAGACGCCGGATTACCTCGCAATAATTCTCTTTCCCCCAATTTTTGATTTCAGAAATGGAACACGGACTGCAAAGCGCATATTTTCTGTCAGAAGACCAGCAAATCCGGGATTTCCATTGATCGGCTGAAATCTCGTCCTTCCACAAGTCCTTGAGATGAAGAGAGGCGTCATACGCATGAATTCCCAGACTGTCCAGAAAACGCAGATTTGAACTTACATTATGCTCATTTTCCTTTTGAAGCAGGGTGGTCGGAATCCATTGATCCGGACGGGCAAGCGATGTGGAATACGCAAAAATCTTTTCCGCTCCGGCAATCCAAGCCAGCAAACGGGAACAGGAACGGTCCGGAGACGGCCGTGGAAGAATCGCAATGCCATACCTGCCGCAACGCATACGCCGCAGCAATAAGATAAGAAAGAGCCGCCAGTTTCTCAGAAGTTTCCGGCGTTTTACCTCCGCTCCCCAGACACGGGAAACATAAGGAGAACCGGACACAAATCCGATAAGAGAGGGTTTCACAATCAGGTCGATTTCCGCTTCCGGAAAGTTTCTTTTCAACTCGCGCAGCAGAGGCGCCGTCAAAATATAATCCCCGATTTCATCAAGACGGATGATCAGAAATCGTTTTATTCTATCCATAATAGCCTCATCGCTCAACTACAGCAAAAAATACAGGAGTCAAAATCTCCGGACAATGCGCACCAATACATTTTCTGCGAAAGCGGGTAAAAGAATGAAAGAACGGACGAAGCATTTTCGCAATGAATTCCTTATATCCGCCATAACAGAAAACCTCATAGGGATAAATATTATATTTTGAAAATTTCAATGTGGTGAATATTTGTATTAAACTATGTTCCGTGAAACCGGCACAATGGGTAAAGTCACCATAGTAATACACATTACTGTCAACCGCCTGCATATTGGGCACTTGGATAATAATCCTGCCCCCGGGTTTCAACGCCAGTTGAATCAAACGCAGAAAATTCAATGTTTCCTGCGGAGTAATGTGTTCCAACACATCCAACAGTGTCACATAATCAAACTCGCCTTTATGATCATGAAGATATTTTCCAGTATCTGCAACCAATTCACAGGGAAGATTCAATGACCGGCAGAAATGGATGACGGATGGAGAGATATCCACACCATGAACATCTGTCATTCCCCATTCCAAGAGACAACTCAACATCTCACCTCTGCCAATTCCAATATCCAAACATTTCGGATTCTGCTGCACATCAGGAAAAAATTTCTTATAATTATAATGGAATTGTGCCTTTTTTACAGGACACTGTTTCTGCTCACCAAAATTATTTTCGATATACCCATCAAAAATCTCATTCATTTTTTCTCTCCGGTCTTCAGGAATAAATAAGAAAAACAATATCTTACATAATCTTTCCAGCTGCCACGGTAAAATTTAGCAAAAGAATACAGATCGGCATCAGAATTCATATTGATATCAGAGGGCGGCAGAATTCGTTCCGGAAGCCGCTGACAAGGCAGATGGCAAAGAGTACTTGCCACGGTATGAGTCCCCGATTCTCCGATATTGCTGACAAGATTATAATTCGGAATGACCGTCAATCCTTTATTTTTCACAACGGCGTAATGCCATTGGTAGTCCCACGTATTGAAATAAGGAGATTTTTCATAAGTCTTCCTGAACAAAAGCTGAAAACGCCATTGTATATAAGGATGCCCGGGCATAAAGTCAAAAGGTTTCCAGTTCTTTATATACTCTGGAAAATCCGTCATATTCACATCATACTTTTCCCATGCGCGGCGCCACGACGCCCAGCCCCAGATATGGGGAATCATGGAAAAATAATAACTTCCGTCGCCACGCATAATCCCGTCCTGAAAATTGGTTCCCCCGATGTGCATGACCTTTTCATTGTCACGATACCGCTCCAGCATTTCTTCGCAAAAACGGAAAAAATCCGGCGACGGCAGACAGTCATCCTCCAGAATGATCCCCTCCTCTATCTGGTCGAAAAACCATGTGATACCATCCGCGACTCCGTAACGACACCCCATATTCTTCTCACGGAACAAAGTATGGACACGGCACCGCCAATCGACCTTCTCCGCAACAGTGCGGACTTCGGCACACCGCGCGGCATCCGTCGAAACATGCGGGCGGGGACCGTCCGCGGCAATAAACAGGTCTTCCGGCTGATAAGCACGAATCGCCTCGAAGACGCGGAACGTCGTTTCCGGACGATTGAAAATCAAAAATAATACAGGCTTCTTCATGATGCTCCTTTTCCGAAACAGGCGAAAAACTTTGATATCTTCGCGCGCAGCCTCATTGCGCAATAGTAGGAACCGGCAAAAAGACGCGGATATCCGTGACGGATCAGAATATGGCGCAACTCCGCGGCGGTCTGCTTCCGGCGGACAGTGCTGAGCCCGCCAAGCGCAAAGTCCGTCAACGGACGGTCCAGATAGGTGAAGACGGCTCCCGACTCTTTCGCACGCAGGAAAAAATCAAGGTCGGCGCAGATCCGGAAGGATTCGTCGAAATACCCGATCCTTTCAAACAGAGACCGCCGGATGAAAGCCGCCGGATGAAAAATCCGGGCGCCTCCGAACGATGCAATTCCCCCCGGGGGCTTTACTTCACGCCCGTTTACCAGAATGTTTCCATAAACAATATCGCTTTCCGGCACGGATTCAAACCGCTCCTTCACTGCCTCCAGCGTCCCCGGCAGATAGGCGTCGTCCGCATTCAGACATGCGGTCAACTCATTTCCGGCACTCCGGATTCCCTTGTTCATTGCCTCGTAAATACCATTGTCTTTTTCCGATATCACGCGCACATTGCCGAAAGCACGCACTTTTTCCAGAGTATCATCCGAGGATTGATTGTCGATCACCAGATGTTCCGTTTCCGCCAGACGGTTTTCCCGCACAGACTGCAGGCACCGGCGGATGCTTCCGCCTGCATTGAACGTCGCCGTGACAATGGAAAAATCACTCATCTGCCAGACACCCGGCTGCGGTATTCTTCAATCTGGGCGGCAATGCCGTCCTCCAGCGAAATCACAGGTTTCCAGCCGAGACTGCGGATCTTGGAACTGTCCATCAACTTCCGTTTCATACCGTCCGGCTTTGTCCTGTCCCAGAGAATCCTGCCTTGAAAACCGGCAAGGCGGGCGACCAGTTCCGCAAGCTCGCGAATCGAAATTTCCTCGGAACTCCCGACATTGACGATCTGCGGATCATCGTGATTCATGAAAAGGAAATAAACTGCGGACGCCATATCGTCAACATTCAGGAACTCGCGCAGCGGAGTTCCCGTTCCCCAGCACACCACCTCCTGTCTCCCCTCCGCAACGGCATCGCAGAAGCGCCGGATCAGAGCGGGAAGCACATGGCACCGTTCAAGATCGAAATGGTCGTTCCGCCCGTACAGATTGCAGGGCATCGCGCTGACCGTATGGAAGCCGTACTGCTGCGACAGATACACACAAAGTTTATATCCGGCGATCTTCGCCAGCGCATACCCCTCGTTCGTCGGTTCCAGCGGCCCGGTCAGGAGATACTCCTCCCTGATCGGCTGCGGAGCCTCGCAGGGATAAATGCAACTGCTTCCGAGAAAACAAAGTTTCTTCACCTGATGAAGATATGCCTGCCAGATCAGGTTATTCTGAATCTGGAGATTTTCCAGCAGGAATTCCGCCTTGAAACGGTCATTCGCCGCAATTCCGCCGACCTTTGCGGCGGCAATCACCACATATTCCGGCTTTTCCGCGTCATAAAACGCCTTGACCTCACTCTCATTCCGCAGATCCAGCTCCTCATGCGTGCGCGTCAGAAGATTGTGATAACCGTTTTTCTCAAAACAGCGCAGAATCGCGCTGCCGACCATTCCCCTGTGTCCTGCGATGAAAATCCGGGCATCCTTTGCAATCATTTCAACATGCCCCCTGCTTCCCGCCGCGCACCAGGCGCAGATCGCTTTCCACCATGATCTCCACAAGTTTTTCGAACGTCACAGCCGGCTTCCAGTGAAGCAGGCGCTCCGCCTTGGACGCATCGCCGAGCAGAGCCTCGACCTCCAGCGGACGGTAATAAACCGGATCAATCCGGATCAGGACTTTCCCGGTATCCGCATCAATTCCGCACTCGTCCACTCCCGCGCCTTTCCATTCAAGACGATGCCCGAGCAAACCGAACGCCCGTTCCGCAAATTCGCGGACACTGTGCGATTCCCCGGTCGCAGCCACATAGTCATCCGGCTCATCCTGCTGAAGCATCAGCCACATCAGCCTCACATAATCCGGCGCATACCCCCAGTCGCGCAGGCTGTTCAGGTTGCCGAGATACAGGCAATCCTGCAATCCGAGGTGAATCCGCGCCGCCGCCATCGTAATCTTCCGCGTGATGAAAGTCTCTCCCCGGCGGGGCGACTCATGGTTGAACAGAATGCCGTTGGATGCATGGATTTTATAGGATTCACGGTAGATTTTCACCAGCCAGAAGGCATAGAGTTTTGCCGCGGCGTAAGGGGAACACGGGTGAAACGGGGTCTTCTCGGTCTGAGGCACCTCCTCGACCTGCCCGTAAAGCTCGGAAGTGGACGCCTGATAAAAACGGGGCGGAATCCGCGTCTCCTTCACTGCGTCAAGAAGCCGCAGAGTGCCGAGCGCATCGACGTCGCCCGTATATTCCGGCACCTGAAAGGAGACCCCGACATGGGACTGCGCCGCAAGATTGTAGATTTCCGCCGGCTGGATCTTCTCAAGCAGACGGTTCAGATTGCTGGAATCCGTCATATCGCCGTAATGCAGGAACAGGCGGCACCCCTCCTTATGCGGGTCTTCGTAAAGATGGTCGATCCGCTTCGTATTGAAGTTGCTCGCCCGCCGGATAATCCCGTGAACCTCATATCCTTTTTCCAGCAGAAGCTCCGTCAGATAGGAACCGTCCTGCCCGGTAATGCCTGTAATCAACGCCCTTTTCATAAAAATATCCTGTCGCTGTATTCTCTTGATGACTCTCTGCTAAAATACCATTGAAACAACAAGAATACAAATTTCATCCCCGGCGTATCCGGATTTTTTTTCGGCAAACACAGCCGCCCCACCCCGGTTCTTCTCCCTTTCCGCCCCCGCATTGCATAATTATTTGTGAAAAATGTTGACAAACGCTCCTTAACAAGGTAAATTGTCACAGCAAATAATTTTTGGAGGATCATTATGAGACAAGGCAGCGTAACACGCACCACCCGGGAAACAGATATCAAGGCATCCATCAACCTCGACGGAGAGGGCAGGTCCGACATCTCCACGGGAATTGCTTTCATGGATCACATGCTTACCCTGTTCGCAAAACACGGCAAATTCGATCTTGAAGTCTCTGCAAAAGGCGACCTGGAAGTGGACTGCCATCACACCATGGAGGACCTCGGGCTGGTTCTCGGAGAAGCGATCGCGCAGGCGGTCGGCGACAAAAAGGGCATCCGGCGCTACGGCAGCTTCCTGCTCCCGATGGACGAGGCGCTTGCATTGATCGCGCTGGACCTTTCCGGCAGACCTTATCTTGTCTATAACCTCGTTCCTCCGGCGGCGCGGATCAAGGAGTTGGACACTGCGCTGTTCAAGGAGTTTTTCCAGGCGTTCTGCGTCAAAGGCGGCGTCAATCTTCATATCCGGATGCTCGAAGGCGCCGAAGTGCATCATGTTTTCGAAGCAGTTTTCAAAGGGCTTGCCAGAGCACTCGCGCAGGCGGTCGAGATTGATCCGAGGGAAAAAGGAATTCCGTCCACAAAAGGTTCTCTTTAAAGTTTCAGGAGAAAAACGGCGTCCTGCACGCTGTCTTGAGGTCCCTGCCGAATGAGCGAATATATTTGCAGCAGATGCAACAACAGTTTTTCCTGCAATGCGGATGATGCGGATCGTATCACCTGTCCGTATTGCGGAGAGGAACTCGCGCTCGACAATGCCTCCGACATTTTGCCGGAGGGGTTCCGGATCAACGGGTTCCGGATCATCCGCCTGCTGGCATCGGGCGGGTGCGGACGTGTCTACCTTGCCGATCAGGTCGCGATGGAACGGCAGGTCGCCATCAAAATTCTCAAGCAGTCTCTCGCGGATCAGGAAGATGCGGCGGAACGGTTCATCAATGAGGCGCGCAATGCCGCCAAGTTCCAGTATCCCAATATCGTGACCACCCTTGAAGCGGGGAAAGTCAACGGGCTTTATTACATCGCGATGCAGTATGTCAACGGCGAAACCGTCGAAAAACAGCTTGATGACGGCAAGATTTTTTCGGAGTCGGAAGCGCTTTCCATCGTCCTCAAGATCGCGGGCGCGCTCCAACTGATCTGGAACAAGCACCGGATGTTTCACAAAGATATCAAGCCGGCAAACATCATGCTTGATTCCGACAATGAAGCCATGCTTCTCGATATGGGAATCGCACAGCAGGCGGGCGAGGAATCGCTCATCAACGGGGAAGTGGAAGGATCGCCGTTCTACATGAGCCCGGAGCAGATTCAGGGCAAGACACTGACATGGAGCACCGACCTCTACTCTCTCGGCGCGACTTTGTACCACATGGTAACGGGCTGTGTCCCGTTTTACGACAAATCCATTGATCAGATTCTTGAGATGCACAACAACGCCCCCTATCCGGAACCGTCGGAACGGGCGCCCGGCTCCGATATTTCCCCGGAACTCTCCGGCCTGATGAAACGGATGCTCGGCAAAACACCCCGGAAACGTTTCTCCTCATGGGAGGAATTTCTCCAGGCGGCTTCCGTCATTTATGAGGAACGGCAGGCGGAAGAACAGGCATTTCTCCATCCGCCGATCAAACTGACTCCGGTCATAACGGCTTCGCAGCCGCTGCCGGGGCGTCCCATGAAAAAGCATTGGGTACTGCTGTTTTACGGGTTCAGCCTGATTCTTTTCGTGCTGATCCTCGCGGCGCTGTTCATCTGGCACAACAACCGTCTTGCGGCACAGGCTCTGGAGAATTGCAGATTCGATCCCTACACCACCAATCCGCAGGAATATAAAAAAGCATTGGACCAAGTCTATCTGACAGCGCAGAAGTTCGGGGTTCGAGCCAGAATCCGCAGAGAGGTCGATGACGCTTACGCCCGGCTGAAACAATTTGAAAATGAATTCCTGACGCTTCAGGCAAAAGTCAACCAGGCGCTCAACCGGGCGGAAAAACTGAAAGCACAGGCGCAAAAGGAAACCGCGCTCGGCAAAAAACTGGTGGAACAGAAACATTCCGACGACAATCATTACACACGCGCCCGGAAACTGTTGAACCAGGCGGCAATTCACCTGAACGGCATCACAACGAAAGACCCGCGTCTGCAATCTGTCATCAACGAGCGAATCAAACTCAATGAAGAAGAAATCCAGAAGATCAAAGCATTGGAGAAGGAACGCGATACCTATGCTGCCAGGCTCAGGAAAGAGCGTGAGGCGCGGATTGCGGAACAGAAGCGCAGGCAGGCGGAAGCGGCACGCCTCAGGCAACAGGAGGAACTCCGGAAAAAACAGCTTGCCGAAGAAAACAGAAAAAAGCAGACAACGCTCAAATCTTATCAGGAACGGCTCGAAAAATATAAAAATGAACTCCGGTCC
>ERZ779896.2630-NODE-2630-length-12095-cov-11.864037_pt1 | contig 12095 bp, 9 predicted proteins | sample MGYA00511067_ERZ779896 | MGnify/ENA primary metagenome ERZ779896 (study PRJEB29588, sample SAMEA2161597) | human gut metagenome | biome: human gut; feature: human-associated habitat; material: faeces | place: Denmark | collected 2008/2010 ...
CCGGGCCGTGTGCGCCGGGCCGCGGCTTCTGCTGCTGGACGAGGCCTTCAAGGGCCTGGACGATCAGTGCCGCCGGGACACCGTGGCCTATATCCGCCGCCATACGCCGGGGGCGTCCCTGCTGTGCGTCACCCACGACCCGGAGGAGGCCGCCCTGCTGGGGGGCCGCTGTCTGGACCTGTCCGCCCTATGACTGCGATATGGAACCGAAAAAATGTTTCTCATTCAGAAACTTTTCGTTGACTTCCTACCAAATGTTTGGTACAATTCAGGTAGAAGCGCAAGGAGGTGGACGGCATGGGTTCCTTTTCCTACCATGTTGGTCAGCGAATCAAAAAATACCGCAAAAGCCGGGGCTATACCATCGAGCAGTTTTCGGCCATGATCAACAAAAGCAAGGCCACGGTGTCCAAGTATGAAAACGGCACCATCACCATCGACGTGGAGACCCTGTACGATGTGGCCCGGGCCCTGGACATCGACCTGAAATGCTTCATCGACTATCAGCCCCCGGTGTTCCATGCCCAGTCCGTTCTGCCCAAGAACTTCTATTTCAACCAGCCCCGGGCGTATATGTACTATTACGACGGCCGGGTGCGGCAGCTGGTGCGGTCGCTGCTGTGTTTCTCCCCCTCCGCCTCCGGCGAGGGCATCGACGTGATGATGTATGTGGGGGTGGACAATTTCCGGGAGCCGGACCGCTGCCAGCACCTGTTCACCGGCGAGATGAAGCCCTATGACACCATCACCCACATGGTGCTCACCAACCAGATCAACGAGGCGGAGAAGATGTATATCTGCATGCTCAACCCCATGCACAACCGCACCCCCGCCGTGGGCCTGCTGTCCGGCATCGGCAGCACGCCGTTTTTCGCCCCCATCGCCCTGAAGACCCTGATCTCCAAGGAGCCGCTGGAGGAAAATGACCGGTTGCTCACCAGCATCAAGCTGGACAAGGACGACTATCACCTGCTGCGGTATTACAACATGCTGGTGGTGAATCGCCCGGCCTCCCTGTTTTTGCAGTAATATAGTAAGCAAAAAGGACGGACCCCGAGGCCCGTCCTTTTTGCGCCGCTTGTCCCGGCTTGTCCCGGGCCTGTCCCGGGTTTGTTCACAGGTTTTTCATTTGCATAGCCGGGACGGGTGTGGTATACTATATAGGTATTTGTATATTCTGGTGCTCTGCACCCTCGTATAGCAGAAAGGAATCAAAAACTATGGGACTGATCCAGAAAATCTTCGGCACCTACAGCCAGCGGGAGCTGAAATCCATCTACCCCATCGCCGACAAGATCGAGGCCCTGGAGGAGGAATACCGCGCCCTCACCGACGAACAGCTTCAGGCCAAGACTCCGGAGTTCAAGCAGCGCCTGCAGCAGGGCGAGACCCTGGACGACATCCTGCCGGAGGCCTTTGCCGCCGTCCGGGAGGCGGCGGACCGGGTGCTGGGCCTGCGCCCCTATCGGGTGCAGCTCATTGGCGGCATTGTCCTGCATCAGGGCCGCATCGCCGAGATGAAAACCGGTGAGGGCAAGACCCTGGTGGCCACCCTGCCGGCCTATCTCAACGCCCTGACCGGAAACGGCGTCCATATCGTCACCGTCAACGACTATCTGGCCAAGCGCGACAGCGAGTGGATGGGCAAGGTCCACCGCTTCATGGGCCTGACCGTGGGCCTGATCGTCCACGACCTGACCAAGGAGCAGCGCCAGGCCGCCTATGCCGCTGACATTACCTACGGCACCAACAATGAGATGGGCTTTGATTACCTGCGGGACAACATGGCCATCTATAAGAACGAGCAGGTCCAGCGGGGCCACAGCTTCGCCATCGTGGACGAGGTGGACTCCATCCTCATCGACGAAGCCCGGACGCCCCTGATCATTTCCGGCATGGGGGAGAAATCCACCCAGCTGTATGACATGGCCGAGTCCTTTGCCTGCCGCCTGAAAAAATATGTAGTGACGGAGACCGACGACAAGGAGGCCGAGGACGAGACCCTGGACGCCGACTACATCGTGGACGAAAAGGCCCGCACCGCCACCCTGACGGCCCGGGGCATCGCCAAGGCCGAGGAGTTCTTCCACCTGGATAACCTCTCCGACCCGGAGAACAGCACCATCGCCCACCACATCAACCAGGCCATCAAGGCCCACGGCACCATGAAGCGGGACGTGGACTATGTGGTGAAGGACGGCGAGATCATCATTGTGGACGAGTTCACCGGCCGTCTGATGTTCGGCCGCCGGTACTCCGAGGGCCTGCACCAGGCCATCGAGGCTAAGGAGCACGTCTCCGTCCAGCGGGAGAGCAAGACCCTGGCTACCATCACGTTCCAGAACTACTTCCGCCTGTACAGCAAGCTCTCCGGCATGACCGGTACGGCCATGACCGAGGAGGAGGAGTTTGCCACCATCTATAAGCTGGACATTGTGGAGATCCCCACCAACCGTCCGGTGGTCCGTATCGACAACGAGGACGCCGTGTACAAAACCGAGCAGGGGAAGTACCGGGCCGTGATCCGCCAGGTAAAGGAATGCCACGAAAAGGGCCAGCCCGTCCTGGTGGGCACCGTGTCCATCGAGAAGAACGAGCTGCTGAGCCGGATGCTGACCAAGGAGGGCATCCGCCACAATCTGCTCAACGCCAAGAACCACGAGAAGGAGGCCGAGATCGTGGCCCAGGCGGGCCAGTTCGGGGCCGTTACCGTGGCCACCAACATGGCCGGCCGTGGTACCGATATCATACTGGGCGGCAACGCCGAGTACATGGCCACCAACGACCTGCGCAAGGCCGGTTACACCGACGAGGTCATCGCCGACGCCACCGGCTATGCCGAGACCGACAACAGTGAAATTCTGGAGGCCCGGCAGATGTTCGCCGACAAGCTCCGCCAGCACAAGGAGGAGATCTCCGGCGAGGCGGACCGGGTGCGCCAGGCCGGTGGCCTGTTCATCATCGGCACCGAGCGCCATGATTCCCGCCGGATCGATAACCAGCTCCGCGGTCGTGCCGGCCGCCAGGGCGACCCCGGCGAGACCCGGTTCTACATCTCCCTGGAGGATGACCTGATGCGCCTGTTCGGCGGCGAACGGGTCCAGGCCGCCATGGAGCGCATGAAGATCGACGAGGATATGCCCATCGAGAGCAAGATGCTCACCCGCTCCATCCAGCAGGCCCAGACCACCGTGGAGTCCCGGAACTTCCAGGCCCGAAAGTCCGTGCTGGAATACGACGACGTGATGAACAAGCAGCGGGAGATCATCTATGGCCAGCGCCGCCAGGTGCTGGAGGGCATGGACGTGAAGGACGTCATCATGAACATGATGAACACCTCCATCACCCACCTGGTGCAGAATGCCTTCAGCGGCGTCCAGCATCTGGATATGACCTCCTGCCAGGAGCTTCTGCGGCAGGTGGAGGGCGTGTACTTCCCCAAGTACGCCGTGCGCTTCTCCCAGGAGCAGCTGGACGCCATGGACGCCCAGGCCGTTACCGACGCCTTCACCCAGGCCGCCGCCGGCTACTATCAGCAGAAGGAGGACGAGTTCACCGCCCCGGTGATGCGGGAGGTGGAGCGCGTGGTCCTGCTTCGCGTGGTGGATGAATACTGGATGGAGCACATCGACGCCATGAGCGACCTGCGCCAGGGCATCCGCCTGCGGGCCTATGCCCAGACCGACCCCATCATCGCCTATAAGAAGGAATCCCTGGAGATGTTCGAGGAGATGATCGCCGCCATCCAGGACGAGACGGTCCGGCGGCTGTATTCCGTGCGGCTGAAGAAGAACGAGGAGGTCAAGCGGGAGCGGGTGGCCAACGCCACCTCCGAAAGCGTGGGCGGCGACGGCACCGTGAAAAAGCAGCCCCGGAAGGTCAAGAAGATCGGCCGCAACGAGCCCTGCCCCTGCGGCTCCGGCAAGAAGTATAAGAACTGCTGCGGCAGGAACGCGTAACGGAGGGTTTGCCCATGTCCTTTCTGGCCCATGAGGAAAACGGCCTGCTTATCAAGACCAGCACCGTCCTGTCCGACGTGCGCCACGGGTTCTCCACCCGCATCGGCGGCGTCAGCCCCGCCCCCTGGGACTCTCTGAACCTGGGCGTGGGCCGGGGGGACGACATGGACCGGGTCCGGGAAAATTACCGCCGGTTCTGCGCCGCCCTGGGGGTGGATGAGCACCGGGCGGTGCTGAGCAAGCAGGTCCATGAGAACAACGTCCGCCATGTGACGGCGGAGGACTGCGGCAAGGGCCTGTTCCGGGACCGGGACTATACCAGCGTGGACGCCATGGTCACGGACACCCCGGGGATCCCCCTGGTGGTGTTCTCCGCCGACTGCGGCATCATCCTGCTTCACGACCCGGTGCACGAGGCCGTGGGCGCGGCCCATGCCGGCTGGCGGGGCGCCGCCTGTGGCATCGCATACAAAACCGTCCGCCGGATGCAGGAGCTGTTCGGCACGGACCCAGGGGACCTGCGGGCCGCCATCGGGGCGGCCATCGGCCTCTGCTGCTTTGAAACGGACGCAGACGTGCCCCAGGCTCTGGAGGCCGCCCTGGGGGCGGAGGCGGAGCCGTATATCACCCGCCGGGGGCCCAAGTGGCACGTGGACCTGAAGGGCGTCAACGCCCGGTGGCTGGAAAAGGCCGGGGTGCGGCAAATCGACGTGTCCCCGGACTGCACCGCCTGCCATCCGGAGCTGTACTGGTCCCACCGGCGGATGGGCCAGGCCCGGGGCGCTCAGATCGCCATGATCTGCCTGTGAAATCGAGGTATCCCATGAAAAAGCGCATATTCGCGGCGCTTCTGGCCCTGTGCCTGACGGCGCTGACCGGGTGCGACTGGTCGACAGCTGACCCGGAAGACATTTTCGGCACCCTGACGGACTATTACAACGTGGAGCAGAAGAAGCAGGACGTGAAGCTCACCTCCTTCGCCCTGCCCTATCTCAAGGGGGAGACGGCGGACCCCATCACCTGCTCCGACGGGGCCATGCAGACCCTGGGGGCCCTGGTGTATGAGGGGCTGTTCGCCCTGGACGGGCAATTTGAGGCCCAGCCCGCCCTGGCGGAGTCCTATACCTACGACGCCGCCCGGTATACCTACACCATCACCCTGCGAAGCGGCGTCACCTTCAGCGACGGCAGTGCCGTTACCGCCCAGGACGTGGTGAACAGCCTGCGCCGGGCCCAGTCCTCCGCCCGCTACAGCGGGCGGCTGGCGGAGGTGTCGGACATCCGGGCCAGCGGCGGGGCAGTGCGCATCACCCTCACCGGCGACAACCGGAGCTTCGTCTCCCGGCTGGACATCCCCATTGTGAAGTCCGGCACCGAGAGCAGTACCTTCCCCACCGGCACCGGGCCCTACGCCTACAGCGGCGAGGGCGGCGCCCATCTGGCCCAAAACGCCTCCTGGTGGCAGGGGAAGTCCCTGCCCTTAGAGCGCATCGAGCTGACCGCCTGCAAGGATACGGACTCCGTGTCCTACGCCTTCTATGCCCGGGAGGTCCAGCTTCTGTTCTGCGACCTGACCGGGGCGGATGACTCCAGCGTATACGGAAGCGGCGACTATACCGACGCCGCCACCACCATTATGCAGTATCTGTGCCTGAACACCCGCCGGGCCCCCTTTGACGACCCCGCCGTCCGCCGGGCCGTGACCCTGGGTGTGGACCGGGCCAGCTGTGTCAGCGCCTATCTGCTGGGCCACGGTCTGGCGGCCCAGTTCCCGGTGTCTCCGGCCAGCGGCCTGTATCCCAAGGACCTGGAGACCGCCTATTCCCAGGATGGCTATGCCTCCGCCCTGGAGGCGGCGGGGCTGAACACCGGCAAGACCCGGAGCCTGACCCTGCTGGTGAACCAGGAGAGCAGCTTCCGGGTGTCCACCGCCCAGACCATCGCGGCGGGGCTGTCCCGGTACGATCTGCAGGTCACCGTGCGCTCACTGCCCTATGACGAGTATGTCCAGGCCCTGGAGCAGGGGGACTTCGACCTGTGCCTGTGCCAGGTGAAGCTCACCGCCGACTGGGACCTGCGTCCCCTTCTGCAAAGCTATGCCGCCATGAACTACGGCGGCTTTGCCGACCCCGAGACGGACGCCCTGCTGGCGGCCCTGTGCGCCGCCGAGGCCGGGGAGCGGTCCGCCGCCATGACGGCCCTGTGCGAAAAGCTCCTGGACCAGGCCCCCATGGTGCCGGTGTGCTTCAAGAGCTATTCCGTGCTCCTGCCCGCCGGTGCGGCGTCCTCCCCCATCACCCCCACCGCCTCCAACCCGTTTTACGGCATTTCCGATTGGAAGCTCAATATGAAATAAGCCCCCGAAAGAAGGAACACCTATGAAACAAACCCGCAATCTGGAGGACCTGCTCCGGCAGTACGATCTGCTGGCGGCCCCGGCGGCCCGGGACGCGGCCGTCACCGGTATCTGCAACGATTCCCGCCGGGCCCGGGACGGCGACCTCTTTATCTGCAAGGGCTACGGCTTCAAGCCGGAGTATCTGGCCATGGCCCGGCGGCAGGGAGCCGTGTGCGCCCTGGCGGAGACGGACTTTCCCGGGGTGGACATCCCCTGCATCCGGGTCACCGACGTCCGCAAGGCCCAGAGCCTGGCGGCCCGGTGGTTTTACGACAATCCCTCCGACAGCCTGACCCTTATCGGCGTCACCGGCACCAAGGGGAAAACCACCACCTCCTATATGATCCAGGCCGTCACCAACGCCCTGGCGGGCCGGACCATGGGCCTCAGCTCCTCCGCCGGACGCTACTGCGGCGGCCCGGACGTGGACACCCATCTGACCACGCCGGAGTCCCTGGACCTGCAGTGGCTGTTTGCCCAGGCCCGGGATCACGGCCTGCCGTATATGACCGCCGAGGTGTCCAGCCAGGCGTATCAGGTGGAGCGGGTCTATGGCGAGCACTTCGACATCGGCGTGTTCCTGAATTTCAGCGAGGACCACATCTCCCCCAAGGAGCACGCCTCCATGGAGGAGTATCTGCAATGCAAGCTCCAATTGCTGGAAAACAGCGGCCGGGCCGTGATCTGCCGGGAGACGGCCCAGTTTGACCGGGTGTATGACACCGCCCGGCGGTGCTGCCGGGAGGTCATGCTGGTGGGCATGGACCGGGACGACTGCGATCTGACCGTCCGGCAGGTGGAGAAGCTGACCCACGGCTTCCGCTTTTTCGTCCAGGAGCGGGGCAGTGAGGCCCTGCACCCCTATCACCTGGCCATGGACGGGGATTTCAACATCGAAAACGCCCTGGCCGCCATCGGCGTGGGGCGTATGCTGGGGGCGGAACATGAGCAGATGGCCGCGGCCCTGGACGCTCTGGAGGTCCCCGGCCGCATGAACCGGTACGAGGGCGGCGGCGTCCACGTGCTGGTGGACTGCATGCACAACCGGGCCAGCTCCCAGGCCCTGCTGACGGACCTGAAGCGGGACTATCCCGGCGCGCCCATCACCGTGGTCACCGGCATCGCCGGAGGCCGCTCCCCCCAGCGGATCCAGGGCATGGGCGAGATGTGCGGCAAATACGCCGACCGGATCTTCTTCACCACCGATAACCCGGATTTCGACGATCCCGCCGACATCGCGGGCCGTCTGGCCCATGCGGCAGCCCAGGGCGGCCCCGCCCGGGTCACCATCCAGTTAGACCGCACCCGGGCGGTGGAGCAGGCCATTCTGGAGGCCCCGGAGGGGGCGGTGATCGTCCTGGCCGGGAAGGGCAACGACGCCATCCAGCGGGTTCGGGGCGGATACGTCCACTATGACTCCGACCCGGTGGTGGCCCAACGCGCCCTGGCCCTGCGGGAAAAACAGCGGACATGAACCAGTATTATAAAAATGCGCCCCACGGGGGCGCATTTTTCGAGACTGCCCAAAAAGGGCAAGGCCCTTTTTGGGCAAAAGGCTTGCAGTCTGCCGCGCGCATAATTTGTCCGCTGATGGCGGACAAATTCCACACTTGCAGACTGATACCAAAACCTGTTAAAAAGCTTGAAAAGCTTTTTATAGCACCGAAGGTGCGTCAGGTTTTGTATGAGACGTCACAGCGTGTTTTCACACGCTGTGCGTGCGCACAGCGCACGGGATTCTTGATTAAATTTTTTATCAAGAATCAGTATGAGAAGTATTTTTTGCCAGGTACACGCCCCGGCAAAAAATGGATTACATTTGATTTGCCGCCTGCGGGCGGCAAACTCTGCGAGGCTTTTTTAGGCTAAAAAATGCGCCCCACGGGGGCGCATTTTTTTGTGGGCGGGGTGGTTTCCCGGGAGCCGCCTGTAGGGGCCGACGTCCTCGGCGGCCCGAAAGCGCCGTAATAACGGGCGGGGCAGAGTCGTCGCCCCTACGGCAGAAAATCCTGTAGGGCGGGGCCCGTGTGCCCTGTCGCCCGGAAGCGCCATATTGGTGGGCCCACGCCCCTACAGGCCCTCTCAGTCACCTTCGGTGACAGCTCTCCCATAGAGAAAGCCAAGTCCGGCACCCCCGCAAAAAAGGACGCGGAACCTGGCGGTTCCGCGTCCCTGGGGTGCGTTATCTCTCAATATTCCGGGTCCTTCAGCTCCCGCCGGATCTGGGGCAGGGCGGCGTCCTCGCCGTGCTCCTTCAGCAGCAGAAGCCACCGGTCCAGCAGGTCGCTGGTCTCCTGGTTGATGAGAATGTGGTCCTTGGACTTCTGATAGTAGTCATAGGGCGAGGCGTCGGTATACTTCTCCCCCTGGTACACCCGGCAGGCGGCGATGCGGTCGCAGAACATCTCCGCCACATACCGCTTGGGCATCTTGCACCCGCCCATGTACACACTGCCGTCGGGCCGCAGGCAATAGTCGATCCAATACTCAAAGTGGTGGCGGTTGCGGCCCTTGTGGTGCAGCCACGACAGGCTGACGCCGTTTTCCTTGCGTTCCTGGTCGTTGGGACTGCGGTACCCCTGGTAGTATTTGGCGCTGCGCCAGAACTCCGTGGGACTGTATTTGCTCAGATCATGGGTCAGGCCCTGCCACACCAGCCCCAGCCGCAGGCAGTAGTGCCGCACCAGACGCCGGTGGCGGCCCACCGTGCGCAAATGCTCCCGGACGTGCATCCGCCGTCCCCCCTTTCGCTTTTCCTATGATACCACAAAAACGCCCCCGGTGCAAATGGGGTTCTTTGGCGAAATGACGAAAAAGGGGCGGATTTTTCTACGGCGAATTTTGCAATTTATTCACACACCCGTCATAGACGTATGTTATAATCATAACAATAAGAGAACCAATAACGAGGAGGCGCAGTTTTTTCATGATGATCGAAAAAAGCGGCACCATCCGGCTCAAGGACATCCATATCCCCCAGGGGGGTACGCCGGAACAGCAGGAGCTGGCCCAGGGCATGGTGCGGGTGAACCACCTGTACCGCAGCGCCCTGAAGGTTGCCGTCACCCAGCTGGAGATCCTGGACGAGGAGTTTGCCAGCCTGTATGACCATTCCCCCATCCACCACATCGAGTACCGCATCAAAACCGTGGACAGCATCGTGGAAAAGCTGAAGCGCCGGGGGTTCGAGGTCACCATCGACAACATCTATGCCCACATTCAGGACGTGGCCGGGGTGCGGGTCATCTGCAACTATCTGGACGATATCTGTTACCTGCGCAGTCTGCTGGCCCGGAACGAGAATTTCAAGATCATCCGGGAGGTCAACTATATCAAGGAGCCCAAGGAATCCGGCTATCGGAGCCTGCACCTGATCTGCGACGTGCCCATCGTCATCTCCGAGGGGACGCTGCATCTGCCGGTGGAGATCCAGCTGCGGACCATCGCCATGGATATGTGGGCCAGCCTGGAGCACGAGCTGCGCTATAAGTCCCAGCGGGACTTCTCCCCCTCGGACGCCGCCCGCCTGCGGCTGTGCTCCGATGCTATCAGCGAGATCGACCGGGAGATGCAGGACATCTATCAGGGCCGCGGCCCGGAATACCACGCATAACAAAAAGGAAGCCGTCAGGCTTCCTTTTTGTTATGCTCTGTCACACTCACATCTTCTCCGGGGCGGTGCAGCCGATGAGGGTCATGGCGTTTTTCAGCACGGACCGGGCGGTATCCGCCAGCTTCAGCCGGGCCAGCAGCACCGGGCGCTCCTCGCCCTTGATGCGGCAGGCGGTATAGAACCGGTGGAAGTCCCCGGCCAGCTCCGTCAGGTAGCGGTTGATGTGGCTGGGATCATAGTCCCGGGCGGCCAGGCGCACCACCTGGCTGTAGGCGGCGATCTTCTTGATGAGGGCCTGCTCCGCCTCGCCGGACAGCAGGGAGAAGTCCACCTCTCCGGCGGCGGGGACGGTGTATCCCTCCGCCTCCAGGGCCTTCAGCAGGGTGCAGATCCGGGCGTGGGCATACTGCACATAGTACACCGGGTTCTCGCTGTCCTCCCGGACGGCCAGGCCCAGATCAAACTCCATCTGGGTCTCGGGCTTGGCGTTGAAGAAATAGCGGCAGGCGTCCACGGGGATCTCGTCCAGCAGGTCCGTCAGGCTGATGGCCTTGCCGGTGCGCTTGGACATACGCACCACCTCGCCGTCCCGGACCAGCTTCACCAACTGCATCAGCACGATGTCCAGCCGGTGCTCGCCGTCCAGGCCCAGGGCGTCCATGGCACCCTTCAGCCGGGCCACATGGCCGTGGTGATCCGCGCCCCAGACGTTGATGACCTTGTCGAAGCCCCGGACGGCAAACTTGTTCCGGTGATAGGCGATGTCGGCGGCGAAATAGGTATAGAACCCGTTGGCCCGGCGCAGTACGTCGTCCTTCAGGCCCAGCTTTTCGATGTCCGCGTCGGACTTGCCGGCCTTTTTCAGATTCTCCGCCAGGATGCGGCTGGTGTGCAGCCACAGGGCCCCATCCTTTTCATAGGTATAGCCCAGGTCCGTCAGGGCCTGGACGGAGTCGGCCACATAGCCGCTTTCGTGGAGGCTGGACTCGAAGAACCACTGGTCATAGGTAATGCCGTAGCGGGCCAGGTCCCGCTGCATCTTGGGAATGTTGTTGTCCAGGCCGAAGCGGGCCAGGGCGTCGTGGCGGGTCTTCTGGTCGCAGTCCAGATACTTCTCGCCCTCCCGGTCATAGAAGGCCTGGGCCAGCTCCCGGATGTCATCGCCGTGATAGCCGTCCTCGGGGAACTCCACGGCGTCCTCGCCCTTGATGATCTGCAGATACCGGGCCTCCAGGCTCTTGGCAAACTTCTCGATCTGGTTGCCGGCGTCGTTGACATAGAACTCCCGCCACACGTCGGCGCCGGACTTCTGCAGCACCGAGGCCAGGGTGTCGCCCAGGACGCCGCCCCGGGCGTTGCCCATGTGCATGGGGCCGGTGGGGTTGGCGGAGACGAACTCCACCATGATCTTCTGACCCTTCAGGGTGTCGTTGCAGCCGTAGGCCGCCCCCTCCTGCTCCACGCAGGCCACGGTGTCCCGGAACCACTTGTTCCCCAGGCGGAAATTCAGGAAGCCCGGCCCGGCCATCTCCACGGAGGTGAAATAGGACCCGGACAGGTCCATGTGGTCCATGAGGATCTGGGCCACCTGGCGGGGGTTCTTCTTCAGGGCCTTGGCGGCAGCCAGGCAGAAGGTGGTGGTATAGTCGCCGTTGGCGGTGTCCTTGGGGATCTCCACCGACGGGGTCACGGCCGCGTCCTGGGGCAGAAGGCCCTCTGCCGCGGCCTTCTGATAGGCGCTGACGGTCAGGTCCAGCACCTGGTCCTTGGCGTTCTGGATCATATTCATGGTGATGCTCTCCTTATATCGTTTCTTTTGTCATGCGTATCTCCAGCTGCATCCGGCTCAGGGGCAGGCCCCGATCCAGCAGCGTATAGGCCAGGTGAATATATCCCCGGTCCGGCTCCTCCAGGGAAAACTCCACTGCCCGGGTCCGGACGGCCACGGTCAGGCCCAGGGGAAGCCGGGCCTGGGTCTCGTGCTCCGGGTCCAGGGGCAGGCCATAGCCCTCCGGCCCCAGGGTCCACAGAATGGCCCGCCTGGGCTCCGCCATCAGGCGGATGCGGGAGGACAGCGCCGCGCCGTTTTCCCGGCAGGCGGCGGTATAGGGCAGGTCCCACCCGG
>ERZ779896.2631-NODE-2631-length-12094-cov-3.559266_pt1 | contig 12094 bp, 15 predicted proteins | sample MGYA00511067_ERZ779896 | MGnify/ENA primary metagenome ERZ779896 (study PRJEB29588, sample SAMEA2161597) | human gut metagenome | biome: human gut; feature: human-associated habitat; material: faeces | place: Denmark | collected 2008/2010 ...
CTTTTACTTGATATTATGTTATTATGTATATATGAGTAAGGAAGATAAAAAAGTTATAAGTGAATGTCTTTTTATCTGCCCATTGTTTATTAAACAACGGACTATAAAACAAGGATATAGAATTTATTGCGAATGTTGTAGACTTGTATATGAATATAATAAACCTTTTGTTGCTGGATATTGTTGTAGTTATAATTATGTAAATTGTCCGCATTTCAAAAATTGGGAGGAGGTGAATAAATATGATCAATAAATATAAAGCGTTAGACTGTAGTAGATACGAAAATTATTTAATAAGACAATTATTTTCGATTACGCAGTCTATATTTGTTTATAAAGGCGATGATAATTTTCGCTTTGATATGTTGGAGCTTTTTAATCAGATCGGCGGTAACGCGATAGTTGCTGAACATGATGGTAAATTATATCCATTTTTCGGAGGATATGGCGGAGAGCCCAACGCGTATTATGAACCTACAAAGTATATCGTAGCGAATCCGGCTTTAAAACTTAATAAAACATTTACTATTGATAAGGACTGTATTTTATTCAGAAATACGCATGAGTATAACTCTTTATTTCCTATGTTTGAACGATATGCGAAACGTATCACGGAGAACGAAAAAACGCTTGATATAGTCGCTATTTTGCAGAGAGCTCAGTTAATTATATCGGCCTCGGACGATAAATCTCTATTATCTGCACAGTCATATATTGATGACTTGCTGAGGGGGAAACTTGCGACGATCGCAGACCCCGATTTTTTGGAGGGTATAAAAGTACACCCGTACCCGTCCGGAGGTGAAACGCTTAAGGCTTTAATTGAATATAATCAGTATACGCGCGCGACGTTCTTCCATGATATAGGGCTAAATGCTAACTATAATATGAAACGTGAGAGCATTGTTTCGCGTGAAGCAGATCTTAATACTGATGTGTTAATACCGTTGGTAGGAAATATGCTCACAGAACGTAAAAAGAGCGTTGAGAAAGTTAACAAAATGTTTAATAAAGATTGGAGTGTTGAGCTTGGAGAACCATGGAAACAGCTACGCGAAAACGATCGGAGAGATGTTTTATCCGGACAAAGTGATCCACCCCGGAATATGGAATAGAGCGCCGATATGGCAAACTCTGGTGCATAATTATGACTCATCGACCGCCGATATGTTAGATCGGTTGACACTATCAAAAATAGGTATGAGGCGTGTTAATTCGTTATTATTTCCCGTTATAGATGATGTTTACACGTCGGAATCAGTTGTAAAAGACTTTGCACTTCATTATGCAGATCAGATAATCAGACTAAATACGTTATTTAATCTTCGATATGATACGCTATCGGACTATAAAGAAACACACAACGAAAGCGAGGATATAGACAGAAATGATAAGACCACGAAATCAGAAAGTCTCACGACTGGAACGGAAAGTAAGGGAACGGACAAGGTCGTTAAAGCAGATACAGGCGCACAATCAGACAATTTGTACGGGTTTAATTCGCCGACTGCTGTTGGGCACACCAAAACAGGAACGCAGACAACAGCAGAACAGACAAATGCTGTAAATAATAATATTGATTTTAAGTCTGATAATCACTTATCAGAGGGTAAAGATTCGACAATATCGCGCGATACAGTACGCACGATTTTAAGATATACACAGAGTCCGGCGCAACTTGTCGAGGAAAATATTGTATTATGGGCGCGCCGTAACTATTACGATATACTTGTACAGATGTGCAAAGAATATCTTACAATAAAAATATATTAAAGGAGTGATTTTTATGTCAAAAGAGGGCGGTTATATTATTGTCAATATGGAGGGTGTAAACGAGACCGGGGAGAATCCCGGTTTATATGAATTGCTACAGGTAGCATATACATCTTCAAAACCCGTATTAATCAGCGGATTTACCCGAAATGGAACGCTTATTAAGGATTTTTACACTAATGTTAAGTATGACGGCGATTTCCTTAAATTCCGTTATGACAGTATCAGTATTTTTGTTAATACTAAGGGGGTAATCTCAGAACTGCACGAGGACGCGCCGATGTATATTATTCCGGTCGATGTTACATTGACAAATAATTCGGAATATACATTTCCGGCGGGAGTTCCGGCATTGATAGAGTCGAAAAACGGTACTGCTATTCTTGTTATGAGATCAGTTGTTGACTCATCTATGAGCGAGACTAAAAAGACAGCTACTAACGTCGTAGTAAGTCGCACGACCGGTGGCGTACTTGTTGGTAGTGTATACGGTAAAGTGTTTACATTGACTAAGTCAACGGGAAATAAATATAAATTGGAGTTGGTGACTAATGCGTGAGGGCGGTTACAAGATAATCGACTTTAAGAATAAAGCGATCGAGGAAGTGACCCGCTGGGACGTTATCCGGGAGGATATTATAAACTCAGACGGTAAAAGCATTTTAATTTCCGGCCTTAAATACGGCGGTAAGGTACTTAATGATTTCTGTACTACTGTTGAGGTGAACGCGCAGAATTACATATTTTTAACCATTATTGCAACAAGCACAAAATGCGTTGACCTTGTTATAATGGAAAATGAAGCTTTATATCGCTATTATTATCTTGATCAGATTGACAAAAAGATAGCGGACGGTGACAAGGCCACTTTAGAAAGTGCTAAGCAGTACGCGGACACGCAGGACGTGAATAATCTAAAGACTGCTAAAAAATACACGGACGATCAGATAACTGCAAAAGCGTTGACTAAAGAAGATCTAAACGCATTTAAAACAGAATGCTATGAACATAACAATGTAATATATCTGGGAGATTTAACGGAAGAGGAAGTAGCTTTGATAACAAATGCTCAATCTGGTGTTAATACTCGATTGAGAAGTAACGCGAATTCTAACGCGGTATGGAACGCGCAGACTACATCGGAAATTTTATTTGCTCAGTTGCACGATCCGACCGGTGAGATAGCAGATAATCCGTCAATGATATATTTAGTCCCTATGGATACGCCAGCAAAAACAACAACTAAAGGATATGTCAATACATATTTACTACCGTATTTTGTAGTTGAGACGGCTACTCATAATTATAAATATAAGTTAGTATTATATATTTCAGCAAGTTACAGCAATGGCGTTTTTACATATGACCTTGATTGTACAAAAACCCGTATAGGCGAATAAATAAAGGAGTGATTTATAAATGAAAGTATCTCAGATCTATGACCTTATGAATAAGGTTACAAATGAAGTTTTAGGTAAAAACGATCTAATCGCGGAAGATTTAAGCAACGTCGTTGATGTCGGCACGGAGCTTTTCAACGTATCAAGCGCCGACAATTTTGTCAGATCTCTTGTCGATCATATCGGTAAGGTAATTTTTGTTAATAGACCTTACTCGGCAAGTTTGCCCTCCGTCCTCCGCGACGGCTGGGAGTTCGGCGCGGCTTGCGAAAAAATTACAATGGATCTCCCGGACGCGGAGGAAAATGAAACTTGGAAATTACAGGAAAATGCAAGCTATGACCCCAATATTTTCTATAAGTCGACCGTTTCGGTGAAATTCTATCAGAACCGAATCACGTTTGAAATTCCGATCTCGATCGCTGATCGACAGGTTAAAAGCGCATTCTCGAATCCTACACAGTTGAATCAGTTCATCAGCATGATTTATTCAATGGTGGACAGATCGCTGTCTATTAAGATTGACTCTCTTATACTCCGTACAATAAACAATTTCATCGGTGAGACGATTTATAACGAGTACAAAGGCGCTGATCTTTCTACAAAGTCGGGCGTGCGCGCGGTTAATCTTCTTTACCTTTATAATCAGCATTTTAATCAGACGCTGACGGCGGATAAGGCTATGACTGATAAAGACTTTATCAGATATGCAAGCATGACAATGTCAAACTATATAGACAGATTACAGAATATTTCAACACTGTTTAATATGGGTGGAAAGGATCGTTTCACCTCTAAGGATTTACTTCACTGCGTTATGCTGTCGGACTTCGAGAGCGCGGCGGATATGTATCTCCAGAGTTCGACTTTTCATGATAAACTCACTGCATTACCTATGCATGAAAAAGTCTCATATTGGCAGGGCTCAGGAACAGATTATAGGTTTAACTCGATTTCTAAAATTCACGTTAATACGTCCGAAAATCACGAGATAACCGCAAGCGGTATACTTTGTGTAATGTTCGACCATGACGCGCTCGGCGTATCGAATACAGACCGAAGGACGACTTCCAATTGGAATCCGAAGGGCGAATTTTACAATAACTGGTATAAATACGACGCCGGATATTGGAACGATTTCAACGAGAATTTTATTGTATTCTTCATAGCCTAACTATTATATATTATATCATAAACGCCCGTGGGTTTCTACGGGCGTTTTTCACAAAAAAGGGAGTGATTTTTTGGAGATAATCGCATACACCACAACGACAGACCGAAACAATATAAATAAATATCTTATACAAAAGCGAATTTTCCTCGGACAGCTCCGGGAAAGTTGCGATATTATAAACCCCGTTATTACGTTTGAGACGACAGAAAATGAAGTCTGGGGAACGTTATTTCCGGAATTTAATTATATCTGGATCAAGGATTTTTCACGGTATTATTTTGTTAATGATATTGTGCATATTGCGAGTAATTTATGGGAAGTACATGCGCATGTTGATGTATTATTTACATATAAAGATCAGATAAAGGCGTGCCCATGCATTGCGAGCCGGAATCAGTATAATTATAATCCTTTGTTACCCGATCCGAATATTCCTATTAATTCAAACGATCAAACGCAAATTATTAATTTTCCTTATACGTTTGATAAAGATAATTATATTTTTGTTGTTGCTGGAGGTGCTGAAACCGTATGAGTATACCGTCGCAAACCGTCCCCCAAGCGTTAAAGTTTGTGGATTCGATGAGTAAAATATATAATCCAACCTTTATATTAAAAAAAGATAATAACGGTAATTTTTTAGAAAACCAGAAAATTTATTCAGATATACAATATTATGGTGATAATAGGACAAGTTATTTTATACCACATATATATCCCATGCAGGGTATTTTAGCCCAGTATCCCCCGGTCAAGACTTCGGATTTAGGTTTATTATATACATCTATTACCCCGGACACGGTGGCACATGTTGGCACTTGCTCACTGGATGAATTTGTGCACAAATTATCTGGTAGTGATGTTTCGCTGGGCGATTGGAAAATTGCTATATTTTTAGGATATAATGTTTTATCCTCTGTTTTTCAGGGATTGCCGAATATATCGGTAACAGACTTAATATCAGGCGGTTTTACTGATATAACAGGCTCTCAATTATATAGCACCTATAAAATAATGCAAGTGCCGGATTTACTTAAATATCCTACTAACCAGCGCGTTATATATTTATACTCAGGAGATCGCAAGCTTAGGCAAGATATAACGTTTGCAAGTTCGCAGTTATTATCTATCGACGGGAGTTATAAACAGTCGATTATGTATAATTATGTTGGCGCTGGATATTGTGAGAGCTACAGTAACGGCTATTATAATTTTACAACAAAAAAATTAAATATGAACTCTAATATACAGGTTAACGATATTGAGTTTTTAAAAAATTCGCTAAACCCCTATTTGTCTATATCAGACTTAAAAAACACAGATATTGCGACTGTACTTGTATATAATGAGACATTAACGACCGACAATTGGTATATTATGCCAGTAGCGAAGTTTTCAGTTATTACGAAGCCGTATAATGAAATGGGTGTATCTTGTACAAATAATTTGACTATAATCCAAGACGGCAGTTTTCAAAACACCGGTGAATATGGTCAAAATAATTTAGCATATATCCGATATACTAGTAAAAACAATAGTTCAGGCACGCCGAAAGATAGTATTAAAACACCCTATCAGTCATCAATGTTGACAATATACAATCCTATATTAAAAAACATACAGGAAATAGGTGACTATCTATGGACAGATTCATTTATTGAGCGATTGAAAAAGTTATATAACGACCCGAAAGAAGCATTAATATCATTACATAAAGTCCCGTATATGCCTACACACAACGCAAGCGCGGTAAATGTTACAGTGTGTGGTGCTGTAGTATCTGAAACACCGTGCGCTGTAATTACAGACCCGATCGACGAAATTGACTGCGGTAGTGTTGAATTAAATGCATATTTCGGTAGTTTTTTAGATTTCTCACCATACACTAAAATACGCCTTTACCTTCCGTTTTGCGGTGAAGTAACACTAAACCCCGAAGAATGTATAAATGCCAAGCTCTCGTTAAAATATTCTTGTAATTGTTTAACTGGCGAATGTTTAGCTCAATTGCGTATAACTCGAACAGCCGGAGACAGTCCGCAGGGTATCACCTTAGATAATATATTATATCAAAAAGAGGGATATATGGCATTCCCATATCCTTTGTCAAGCGCAGATTATTCACGCAGAACGGCTGCTTTAGTTCAGTTAGGTATTGGAATAGGTGAAACAGCCGTCGGAGCTTTAACTGGTGCTATGCCGATTGCAGGGCGCGGGATACGAGATACCCTCGGAGCCGGAGCGGACGTCGCAACCTCCAAACCGTCCTATTCTTATAAGATGAGCTCCGGCGGTTTAGGATTCCTTGGAGTCCGTACACCTTATTTACAAGTCATCAGACCAAACACTGCGATCCCGTCCACATACGGTGCACAGCATGGATTTATGGCACAGATCAGCGGTGCAGTCGGTGATTTTGTTGGGTATACAGAGATTGCCGATGTTCACCTTGATTATGTAAACTGCCTCGGCGATGAAAAGGAAGAGATCGAAAGACTATTAAAAACAGGGGTGATCTTATGAAATATTACTCTCTTAAAAATATTCTCGAAAAGAATTGTAAATATAATATGATCATCGGTGAACGATCCAACGGAAAGAGCTATGCAGTATTAAAATACGCTTTAGAGCAGTATTGGAAAAACGGATCTGAGCTTGCCTACATAAGGCGGTGGAATGATGACTTAACAGGCAGAAAGGCGCAAGACGCCTTTTCTGCCTTGGTGTACAATAACGAGATCGTCAACATTACAAACGGCGCATGGGACTATGTACGGCAATACAGCGGCAAGCTGTATTTTGAAAAATCAAATGAAAAGGGCGAAATTGTACGATCTGAAAAACCGTTCGGACATCTATTCGGCCTATCTACACCGGAAACATATAAGTCACTTTCATATCCCGGAGTAAGAACGATTTTATTTGAAGAGTTTTTGACACAGGAGACTTGTTTCCGCGATGAGTGGAGCAGATTCCAGAGCGTGCTAAGTACAATTATAAGAGATCGAAACGACGTAACAATTTTTATGCTCGGAAACACTGTAAACAAGTATTCACCTTATTTCGGGAATATGGGGCTAACTCACATCAAGCAGATGAAGCAGGGGACTATTGACGTATATAGCTACGGTCAACACAAAAATATTGTAGCCGTCGAATACTGCAATCCAACCAAACACGGTAAAAAATCCGACGTTTATTTCTGTTTTGATGATTCAAGTAGTATGATAACCTCCGGCGAGTGGGATTTTGGACGTTTTCCGTTAATGCATTACGAGTATAAAAAGGAAGATATTATATATAGCTTTTTTATACTTTTCGACGAGGAGATGATCCAATGCGATATTATAAGGCGATCAAACGCCATGCCGTGTTTATTTTTTCATAAAAAAACAACCCCTATAAAAAATAATAGTGATCTTGTATTCGGCGAATACTCGGAGCGCGGTTTTTGTGTATCGAATATTCGGCACATACCGAAAATATATACCGCGTTCACGATGTACGATAAATTTTATAGTGACAACGAGGTCGGCCAGATTATAAAAAACTATACAAATTCCATTGCTTAATTTTGTGCAAAAGTCCGATATTGCAATATCTGTATTATGTGATATACTATAGTTAGAAAATGAAAGAGAGGTAACGAATATGGAAGCAAAAAAACACATTGGAGAAAAGGAATATGAATATTTAACCGGTTTATTAAAAACGTATGCGAATATCGTAGAGGATAGCGACGACTTCCCGCTTGTAAAAGAAACATTTAAAGGGGCGGGACACGCGATCAGTAATATAGTTGACATGCTGGATTATACTTTAATCGATTATTTAACGCTGGAACAAATTATAAGGTTGGGCGATATATATCTAAAAAATTATCGACTCGTAACAAAGTTACCCTCCCGAACATATTGGAAAGGCGCTTATGATGAAATAGTCGATTTAATAGAATACTATTTTAATATTAAACTAAGGAGAGATATATGATGGCTAATACGGCGCAGTTTACATATATTTTCGGGGCTGATAACTGGATATATAAAGGCGTTACCACTGTAACGCCGTACACATCAGACAACGTCTCGAATTTTACTATAGCGATTCAAAACGCGCTGGACGACTTACAGAGTCATAAACCGGCCGACACGCCGATTTCACTTAACACGTTTACAATATCAGTCGATTTTATCAAAGAATCAAAAAATCCATAATAGAAAGGAGTTGTCCCCTTAATCCTTATTGTGTGCACGACTGATATTTGTAATAAAGATTATATCATGATTTAAAATTAATGAAAGAAGGAAAAAACTATGATGAAATGGAACGATTACAAGAAGAGCGGAGAATTTATTACAAAGAGTAAAATTTTAGGAGAGCCGATCCGAATTTTATCAGCTCCGGCTGGGGATATATTCGAAGCAGAGTTAAACGGTGAAAGAAAATTGTGTTATACTTTCTCAGTATTGACAAAGTTTTTCGAACAGTTTGACCCTTCGACAGTAAATAAAATGCTTGCCGATGAACCTATGATTATTACATTAAAGAAAACGACCGGCAAAAACGGACGTGAATATTACGATTTCGATTTTGTAGATCCCGAATCAGGAGAGGCGCTTTAAGCGCCTTTCCTTTTAAGAAGGTACTTATATGTTTGAATTTAACGAGTTAATCGAATATATTAATAAGGAATGTGCGGAATACGCAGAACGCCATAGCTACGATCGTATTTTAACCCTTAAGGCGATCGCCGTGTTGCTTAATTCCTATATCGGTTTAGAAGAGTACGAAGAGAGGATAAAGAAATGAAAATTTACATACCAGTTTTTCATACCAAATACCCGTTTGGAGATCCACAAAGGCACGGAGTGCAAGAAATAGAGACCGATAACACGCGATATTGTTGTGACCCTACAACGGACAAGATAACGTCAATTTTATACCGTGGAACCGTTTATAGTGCAGAGTATATATTTTCCAGCGAAAAGGGCGCGCGCGCTTATTGGGAAAATCGTCCCTTTATAGACCGCATTAAGTATGATAGAACAAAAAGGGAGTTTGTGCCTTATGACTTTAAAAGAACTCATTAATATAGATCCCGACGAGGTTTTTAAAATGGACGAAAAAAGCCTCCGGCATTACGTTGCACAGCTTAATAGAAAAGCACGACAGAGGATCTCACGATTGAAAAAATCTGAGACTTATTCATATGCATTTGATGTTTACAAAGAGCCTAAAAAAGTTAGAACCCTTAATCTTAATCAGTTACGCGCGGAATATAAGCGGAGTAAGATTTTTTTAACCTCTAAAACCTCAACGATCACAGGCGCGAAAAAATCAAACGAGCAGTTGCGAAAAGATTTCGGAATAAAGGGCGACGAGGTAAATATAGATTGGAAGCGATTCCATAATATAATCGGATTTATAAAAGATATTGCCCCGGAAGTGGTATACAAGCACCGTAAAAATATAATTGTAAATGAAGCAGAGCCGGGGAGCTGGGACGCACTGCCTCGGAGAGAGAAGGTCCGAATTTTAGAAAAGTATAATATAACAGAGCCCGGCCGTCAAGAATGGGATAGAAAGAGTGCATTATATGCGATATATAGACTTGAACAAGAACGCCGGGAGCTTGACGAGTGATGAGCAAACTTATATTTTATCATATATCACGCAACAAGCGCCATATTATTCGCGGAAATATAAAACTCGATATTATGATATTATATGCAGTTTTGACATTGAGTCGACCTCCACATATCACAATAATGAAAAATGTGCTTTTATGTATGTATGGGGATTATGTATTGACAATATTAAAATTGTAGGACGAACTTGGGATCAGTTTATAAGTGTAATTAATCTATTAAAACAGCTACCACATAATTTAATTATCTGGGTACACAATTTAAGTTTTGAATTTAATTTTATATGTCATCTTTTCGAGTGGGACAAAGTTTTCGCCTTGGAGGAACGCCGCGTTTGCTATTGTACTACGAAAAATATTCAGTTTAGATGTAGTTTTATATTGTCGGGCTGTAGTCTTGCCAAAACGTGCGAATTATATTGCCCTCCGGAATATCAGAAAAAAACGGGCGATCTTGATTATGGTTTAATCAGACACTATAAGACTCCTTTGAGTGACAAAGAAATAAACTATTTATTATTCGATGTCATATGTGTACAAGCATATATCCGGTATGAATTACAAACCTATAAACATGTTTCCGATATACCTTTGACGAAAACCTCTAAAGTGCGCAAATACTGCAAAGATTATTGTTTAGCTAAAAAGGATAGGGATAAATATTTTAGGTATAAGGGAATTATTGACAGTTTGACCCTTGAAGCCGAAGAATACAAATATTTAAAAAATGCATTCGCCGGAGGTTTTACACATGGAAGCTGGAGCAAACAAGGAAAAATTATAAATAATGTTTCAAGTTATGACTTATGCTCCGCATATCCCGCTCAAATGCTTTTACGTCAATTTCCGATGAGTAAAGGCGTATATTTTACATCAAATTTACCTAATACCCAAGATTTTTGTTATGTGGTAAAGGTCGGTTTTTATAATATAATTACAAGTTTTTTCTATGAACATATTATATCAAAACACAAGTGTATTAAATGTGATAACCCCGTTGTTGATAACGGGCGAATTATAAGCGCGGACTATATCGAAATATATGTAACCGATATAGATCTAAAACTCATTAAAATGTATTATGATTTTGAAAAATTAATAATATACGACGGTTATAAATACCGAAAAAATTTTTTGCCGGAATCGTTCCGAGAGTGCGTGTTAAAATTTTATAATGATAAAACTGTATATAAAGGCGTTGAATCTGAAAAAGATAGATACATGCTCGCAAAGGAAAATTTAAACAGTTGTTATGGCATGAGCGTAACGGATATATGTAGGCCAGAAATAATTTTCGACGGTAACTGGACACAAGAAAGCCCGGATATATCTAAACAAATTGATATATACAATAATTCAAAAACGAGATTTTTAAGTTATGCGTGGGGGGTATGGGTAACAACATACACCAGAGAGATAATATTAACAATTATACATAAGATCGGAGCAGATTATATATATAGCGATACCGACAGTATAAAAGCAAAAAAAACCGAAAGAGTACAAACTATTATTAATGAATTTAACAATAAATGGATAGAACGTATAAAAAAAACGTCTGACGTACTCAGTATTAATTCAGAGGTTTTTTCTCCTTTAACTCCTAAGGGAGTTAAAAAAACAATTGGACTGCTGGAGTATGAAGGAGATTATGAAAAATTTAAATTTTTACGCGCGAAATGTTACGGATATATAAAAAATAATGTGCTTGATTTTACCGTGGCCGGAATTAACCATAAACCGCTACAGGATAAAATAAAAAGTTTAGACGAGTTTTCCGACGGAGTACATATAGAATCTAACGACAGTTTAAAACTCTGTCATACATACATTGACGATCCATTCGATGGGGATATTACCGACTACACAGGAAAAACGGCGCATATATATTCTACTTCGGGCGTACATCTCGAACCTATTGATTTTCAAATAAATATAGATCCTACTTATAGCGAATTAATAAAATCGCTATATCAAAAAGAAACAAGCACGCTTTAAGCGTGCTTGTTTAAAAGGAGGTAGAAAATGGGAAGAATGTGCAGTAGGTCACAGCCTACAATATTATAATAACATAATATCAAGTAAAAGTCAATACCAAAA
>ERZ779896.2633-NODE-2633-length-12085-cov-5.228013_pt1 | contig 12085 bp, 11 predicted proteins | sample MGYA00511067_ERZ779896 | MGnify/ENA primary metagenome ERZ779896 (study PRJEB29588, sample SAMEA2161597) | human gut metagenome | biome: human gut; feature: human-associated habitat; material: faeces | place: Denmark | collected 2008/2010 ...
TTCGAGCCGTTTTTTTTTGAGGTTTGAAGGCTCGAGCAGAATCGTACAGTTCTTTGCGGCGATCAGCAGGGCGGGCTAAAGCCTGCGGTCTTAGAGTTTGAAGCGATTCATATTCGCTGGCCGACGATGCCCCAAACAGATGCCGGCATTGTTTTTTTCGGGCCAGCCTCACCATTGAAACCGGACAAAAAATGCAGATCCTCCAAAATGTCGAATATGGCGGTGAGCGCCCGCTTTTTGCGCTCCGCAGCGCGGAGCTCGACCACGTTGTCATTCACCCGGGCAAATCCGCCTTGAAGCACGTGGAAAACATCACCGCCCGAGACTGCCTCTTTGAAGGCAAATACCCCTTCTGGCACGCCAAACATGTGGTGCTCGAGGGCGGCCGCTTTGCGCCCGGCGCCCGCGCCGCCATCTGGTACGCCGACGATGTGCGCATGAAGCACACCCGAATCGATGCGCCGAAGATGTTCCGCGACATGGAAAATATCGACCTCGAGCAGGTAGAACTCTCCGACGCGATGGAAACGCTTTGGAACTGCCGCAATATCAAACTCAGGCACGTGTCGGCCGATCATGCCGATTATCTCTTCATGCATTCGGCCAACATTGATATCGCCGACTATGTTCATCACGGCAACTATGCTTTCCAGTACTGCCGCAATATGGTGATCCGCGGCGCCGAGATTCACGCCAAAGACGCCTTTTGGAATTCGGAGGACGTCACGGTGTACGACTCGGAAATTGACGGCGAATTCCTCGGCTGGCACACCAAGCGCCTGAAGCTCGTCAACTGCCGCATCAAGGGCACTCAGCCGCTTTGCTATGCAGAGGATTTGGTGCTTGAAAACTGCACGATGGATCCCGACTGCGATCTCGGATTTGAGTATTCCACCGTGAATGCGGACATTCGGAGCTCGGTAACGAGCATCAAGAACCCGATTCACGGACTCATCCGCTGCGAATCGCTCGGCAAATTGATTCTCGACGAACACCGCCGCAGCGGATCGGACTGCATCATTGAAACCGGTACGGCACAATAGGCGCTTTCGTTGCCGAAGAAGGGGAAATTCAGCATGAAGGCATTCAACTTCGACGAACCGACAGAGCGCCGGGGCACCGGTTCCTACAAGTGGGATTCTGCCGACGCGGATGTCATTCCGCTTTGGGTAGCGGATATGGATTTCCGTACGGCCCCCTGCATCATTGAAGCACTCAGCGACCGCGTCCGGCACGGCGTCTTCGGCTACGAAAAAGTGCCCGACGCCTGGTACGAAGCGCTCGAAAGATGGTTTGCCCGGCGACACGGCTGGCAGATCCGGCGCGAAGAAGTGCTCTGTACCACCGGCGTGGTCCCCGCCGTCTCCGCGGTCATCAAAGCCTTTACGCGGCCGGGCGACGGTGTGGCGCTGATGACCCCGGCCTACAACTGCTTCTTTTCGAGCATCCGAAACAACGGGTGCTTTGCGGCAGAAACTGCGCTTCTAATGGGCGATGCCTGCTGGACAATTGATTTTGCGGCGCTCGAAAAGACGCTCGCCGACCCCAGAGTGAAGGTGCTCCTTTTTTGCAGCCCGCACAACCCGGTTGGCCGTGTCTGGACGGCCGACGAAATTCGCCGGACGGCTCAAATCGCACACCAGGCCGGCGTGCTATTCGTTTGCGACGAAATTCACGGCGAGTTTGTCTTTGGCGGCAGCCGTTATCTCCCTGCGGCTCAAGTTGAGGGCGTCGATCCCCTGCGCACGGTGATCTTGACCTCCCCCACCAAGACCTTCAATCTGGCCGGGGCCGGCATTGCTGCCATTATTGCCGCCGACCCCAAGGTCCGAGCGAAGATTGACCGGGCGATCAATGACAACGAGTGCTGCGACGTCAATGTGTTCGGCGTTGCTGCGGATATTGCCGCCTGGAACCAAGGGGAGGAGTGGCTCGAAGCCCTGCTCTCCTATCTGCAGGGCAATCTGGCTGCCGCTCAAGCCTTTTTTGCCGAAAAACTGCCGCTCTGCCGGCTTTCCAAGCTCGAAGGCACTTACCTCCTCTGGGCAGACATGCGGCCAATGCTGGGCGCGGACCTAGACACGGACGCCTTTTGCGAGTCGCTTAAAACGCACGAGAAAGTCTGGGCTGCGGCAGGCTCGCATTACGGCCGAGACGGCGAAGGGTTTGTGCGCATCAATATTGCGACGCAAAGAGCCCTGCTCCTTGAAGGTCTCACGCGGCTCGCTGCCGGCGCAGAACGCTGGCAGAACCGCGAAAAAGAATGAACGAGCCTTTTCTCTGGTTCGGAGGACGGGCTTCAATGTGAGGTATTACCGATGAAAAGCGTCTTTTTTACCAAACTAAGATGAATGTCTTATTGACGGTTTTACTAATTCATTCCATGATTACTCCAACAGCGCCCAAAATGATGGGTGCGCAAAATTGAAAGCGAACTTTTCAATTTTTAGAAATTCTCGTTTTCTCACGACTTTTTGGGAACTTTTATAACCATGACCGAGCGTCGCTACAAGCTGATGTGCTGCACCATGTGCGCGTGTCTGATGTGCTGCTGCACGCAGACCGGCCGCGACGCATGGTTTCGATGTCGTGAGACCTGAACTTCCGGAACATTCAGCCATATTCCGGTGAGTCAGGTTTATCTCAGCGGGATCCCAAAGGCGTCGCGGAAGCGGCGCCTTTTTTTAGACTCCGAATTCATTCAGTTTCGTAATTTGACTTTCTGACAGAAATAACTGACAGAAAGCGGGGCTTCCTTTACGCCTAAAAACACCAAAAGACTTCGGTAATACATCATCAACTCATTTTTTAAAAGCTTTACTTATTCATTGACGTCCAGGGCCATCATCATGAAGATCTCTACCATTGCCGTTCACGGCGGTCTCACCGACACTTCCCACTACGCTGCCGCATTCCCCGTTTATCACGGCGTGACGGCCGAGCTCAAGGCCAAGCTCTTCCGTAAAGAGCACATCGAACTGGATGCCGAGCACCTTGCTCTTGGCGAGCATGGCGCCGTACTGCTTCATCAGCGTGAAGAACCCCGGCACCGTGCCCGCCTTGGGGAACACAACTGCCTCGCCGAAGAGCAGACCGCACTTGGTCCCGCCGATATAGAAAACGTCGGTGAGACGAGCCAGGTCCTTGAGCGTCACATCGTTCGAGGCGGAACCCAATGCATAAAAAAGCCGTGCGCCGTCAACATAAAGCGGTGCGCCCCAGCGGCGGCAGACCTCCGAAAGTGCAGTCAGTTCCGCAAGCGAATAGACGGTGCCGTATTCCGTCGGCTGCGTGATGTAGACCATGCCCGGCTCCACCATGTGCAGGCGGTTGCCGTCACCGTGCCAAGCGCGAAATACCTTATCGACCGCTTCGGCAGAAATTTTGCCCTGCTGTTCAGCAATCTCGATCACTTTGTGACCGGAGGCCTCAATGGCGCCAGCCTCATGCACGGCAATGTGACCCGTTCGGGCCGCAATCACGCCCTGCCAGGGTTTGAGCATCGTGCTGATCACCACCTTGTTGGTCTGCGTTCCGCCGGAAAGAAAACGAACTTCAGCATCCGGCACGCCGCAGGCAGCGCGAATTTTTTCACGGGCAGCATTGCAAAAGCAGTCGCTTTCGCTCTCGTCATAGCAGCCTGTCTTCACGAAGTTGTTCTTCATGAGCGCCTCGAATACCTTGGGGTGTGCGGCATCGAGATAGTCACAGGCAAAGTTCAGCATAAATAAGCTCCGTAAGAATGGGGAAAAAGAATCTGAATTCAACGATGGAAAAGAAGTTTATGCCGAAGGGCCTTGTGCGTAAAATGCCCTGAATGAACATGTGATATGCAAAATACTCACTATAAGTATCCTGCTCCCCCACGGGCTGACGTTCGATGAATCTGGAAAAAGTACACTACCTCCTCACCGCCATTGAATGCGGAACCTTTTCGCTCGCAGCCGAAAAGCTCGGCATGACGCAGTCGGGACTCAACCGTCAGATCTCGTCGCTCGAAACCGAACTCAAAACAACGCTTCTCCTCAGAGGCCGCCGCGGCGTGGTGCCGGCCAAAGGCGCTGAACCCATCATCGCCCGCCTCAGAGATTTGATGACCGCCGAACGCCGCGTTCACGAGGAAATTGCCGCTGTGAAGGGACTATTAACGGGTTCACTCACCATCGGCTCCTATTTCAGCATTTCGACAACCTGGCTGCCGCAGCTCCTCAAGCAGTTTTCCGATGCTTATCCAGCCATCACGCTTTCAACGGTTGAAGGTGCAGATGCCGAACTCATCGAGCGGCTGAGAAACGGCTCGCTCGACTGCGCCTTCCTTTCTCAGCACTCCTACGACGGCGACTTTTTCCCTTTGATGGAAACAGAGTTTGTGGCGCTGCTGCCGCCCGGCCATCCTTTGACTCAAGCCGACTGCGTTACCGTGAGGCAAATTGCCGAAGAACCCTTCATCTATCCGCGGCTTCATCACAATTCGGACATTGATGACTTCTTCACCCGCCACAAAATTGAACCGAAAATACATCTGCAGACGAATGACCCGTATTCAGCCTATGCCATGGTGAATGCCGGACTGGGCGTCTCCGTCAATAACCGCCTGCAAAGCATCAACCTCAAAGGCAATGTTGTCCTAAAGCCCTTTCATCCGCAGGAACGCGTTGCGCTGGGCTTGGCACTGCCTTCGCTTGAAACCGCCTCGCCGGCCTTGATGCGCCTCGTTTCTATGGCTCGAGAAATCGCGGAAACAATCCCTAAAGGTCCATGGGGAGCGGCACTCCCCGCCGAATAAAGCCTTCATTTTTTCCCGCAGAACGAGAAAAACACCGATTGTCAGAAATGATCTCAAAAGCCCCCTGAGGCTCAGTATTACAAATATTGCTTTCGTATACATTTGCTGTATGATTGGCCGCTATTGTGCCGATAGAAATTGCTGATTGGCACACAGAACAGTTTTCGCCCAAGAAAAACTTCGCCCAATCCTTAAACCCGCCCGTCATGCAGAATAAATCCGCCCTTCTTCTTTCTTTGACTGCTGCTGCCGCCGCAGCAGCCCTCTCCGGCTGCGTTTCCACCGGCCCCGTCGATCCCGAAAGAGCCGCCAAACACACACCCGAATATCAATATCAAAAAAAATTGAGCCGAGCGAATAATCTCGCAACGGAATTCGGTGTTAAGCACATCATGGATCGCCCTGCGCCGAAGGACGTCAAGCTGACGAGCGATGGATCGATGCTGCTTGACGGCGCCGTCTGGGGGGCACTCCACGGGAATGTTGCAGGGAGCGGCATCCTTTCGGGAACAGCCGACTGGAACATCGGCTTCGGTCTCTGGCTCGCACAGTCGCTCCTCTTGCCCTCGACCGATCCGACGCCCGACTGCTTGGTGGGATACGTCCGCGCCGAAGAAGCTCAGGACAGGAAAGCCGCCGTCAACGCTTTTGTCGCCAAGGCCATCCCTGCCATCGCCGAATCACTCAAGAAGCAGGATCAGTTCAAGGACTATCAGATTTCATACCACATCGACGAAAAGGGAACCGGCAACAATGACGCCGGGATTGAGGTCGTCAACGAAGAATTGGGATGCAAACCCTGGAAAGACACCCTCTTGGGAGTGGGTCAGTGCGGCATCGAAATTGTCAATTTCGGCCTTTGGACCTTCGCGCCGCAGATTTCAACGCCGCGCTTCACCGACCCGCAGATTCAAGTCTGGTATATCCAAGGGAAGGACGTTCAGCTCAAGTTCCGCGACGCTGTTTTGAAGCCAAAATTCGACTGGGCAAAGGCCATGATGGCTGCGGCGCCTGACCTTCCAGAGTATGTCTATGCCTACATCAATACCCGCAAGGGCCCGGCGCCGGAGAAAGCATTGAACCCTCCGTTCTTTGTCGAAAAGGACCGTGTGAACTTCTTCATCATTCCCAAAAACGACGAAACGGGAGAGCCTTCTTCCGAGGAAGAAAAGAAGCCTCTCCAGGAGCAAACCCAAACCACTGCTGCCAAATAACCGCTTGATCTCGAGCTTTCGGGCTGGACCTCTTGGCCTAATCCCGCAATTGCTAAAGGCGTGAGGACAAGATCCAGCCGCAGAACACGGCAGTCTGCATTTTGGGGATCACGATGGTTTTAGGCATCCCTCCGGCCGATCATTTAGGGTGAGCGAAAATCTCACTTCAAAACCAGCAATAAAAGGTTTTCCGCAGCTCGTTCGCGAAAATCCATATTCGCTGCCGGGGATTCTCCGGATATCTGCGGCGCCAAGAGCGTCGCAGAAACAGCCCCCATCAGGAGGTAGAAGACCAGGTCTGGAGAGGTACCGCGAATAATGCCCGCTTCCAAGGCCTTATTCAGTATGGGCATGGAGGCTCTTTTGAAAGGCCGCACCAGTTTTTCAGTAATGCGCGGAATGCAGTCAGAATATGAGAACATTAGAAATAATTGAACTGAGTAGATCATTTTGAGTCAGCCGAGATAGACTTGCAGCAACAACTACATTAGTCGCCCTAGCGATAAAGGCTCCTAATGATTTCAAAACAAACGCCTTCCTCCCAGCAAAAGCGAACAATCGTGTAAAAAGTACAATTTGCCAGCAAGATACACTTTCTCATGTTCATTCAAGTAAACTTATAACATTCTTCTCAGCCATCCACCACCTGATAGGAGATTTTCTATATAAGCACGAACCTATTAATAGAACGTTCAATAATAATTTCCTATCTTTATCGCGCCAAATTATTGTTTAAATAATAGAATTGCAAAACAGATACACCAGCCTTCTAAAACCACCATCAACCTTGTTTCATTCAGTTAATTAGCTCCATCATCCTTTATTCAGCGGAATAATTGAATTAGCCAAACGCCTTTCTCCGCCGACAATGGTGGTATAGAATCTCTGCTCTATGCCGTAAATCAATAACTTTAACTCATTTTCAGAACCAATTTCAAAAGATTTTCCAGACATTTTCAGGTCAGGACAATAATCTCTAATGTATTCAAAAATATTATCTCTTTCCGATTCATTAAGCTCAGATAATGTTTTTATTGCAAGAGCAATTCTTTTTCTATTTGCCATTTTAACCTTGCTGCTTGAATAATCGCCCTTCAAGGTAATAAAGCTATTTGCAAGAAAAGCGTCTGTTTCTTCTTGCGTAGCTTCACGATAGAGCATATCGATTCCTTTGAAGATACTAGTAATCGATTCAAGCCTACGGAAGTAGAGATTGTCCGTGGTCTTATCGTAAATGGCATCTGGCAAGTTCTTTATGACAATTTCCTCACAATCAGTTCTGTATGTAAAATTATCTCCAAACCTAAAAATTCCTTTTTTGGTGACCAACTGCGATTTAGGAATATTTTGGAAAAATATAAATCTATCACCAAGAACAAACAAATAATCTATTTTATAGAACTCCGGAATGGTGAGCAATTTAAAATCAACAGTTGTAAATTTTCCAGAGAGTAAATCTATACTGTACTCTTTTATTTTTACATCTGTAATACAAAACCATTCATCATCTTGAAGCGTTGCGCCAGGAGTATACGAGTAAGTAGACGCATTTTCCGGATCAAATATTGGAAAAATATTTTCTTTAGAAGAAAGCACTTTCCGAAATTTCCCACTATTGCGCTGAGAAAGTTTAACACATATATTCTTCATCGTGTTACATCACTATAAAAGTTGAATCATTCAATCGACACAGGTGATTAAATCTCAATTCATTTACACTGCGGACTACAGGACCCTTTTTGATAATAAAGATTTGTGTCCCTGTTTCTGTTAAAACGTGGTAATAATGATAGCCAAACAGTAGATATATAGGGTTAAAATATTGCGTCTGCGATAAGAACGTAAATATGAATACTATCAGATACACAACTATCATTGTAAACCATTTTGATATTCCAACAGAAACAAAAAAATAACCCAAATATATGGGAAGAAATTCCTTATCCGCAAGAGTCATTTCTTTATAATAACTCTCGGGAGATTCTTCCCCTAAAAAACGGGTGAGCAACAGCGAGAGCCATGACAGTAAGACAGGAATAGTCAACAGCATTATTCCGAACAAGTGAGCAGGTAAATTTCCAATAGTCCATTCTTCTTTTATCGCATATATAATCACCATCCACGAAGTGGCATTCATCGTAAGCAGTAATTTATATAAAAACATGAAAATAACCTTTCTTAAAAGATTCAAATTTCTCTTTTAGTACTTTATCTAGTTGTGAACGGTCTTCCTTTTATTCAGATGTCCTTTCTACCATGGTTCTTTCTATCCAGTTTGCCCCTCACATATCTGAAATTGTGGGATCCGTCGATGATCACACGATCATATTTATCTTAACGCAGGCGGGACAAGTTAGTTCCCAATTTGACAAACCATGGATCCTGCCAATATCTGTATGATAGAGCAATTTATATAGTTCAGCTGATCCGCATATCACGGTATGTATTATTGTTGTATGTCTTTTAAGGTAAGGGGGACACACACTTTTATTGATCATTTGCGGCGAACGGAAATCTCACTTCAAAACCAGCAATAAAAGGTTTTCCGCTGCTCGTTCGCGAAAATCCATATTCGCTACCGGGGATTCTCCGGATATCTGCGGCGCCAAGAGCGTCGCAGAAACAGCCCCCATCAGGAGGTAGAAGACCAGGTCTGGAGAGGTACCGCGAATAATGCCCGCTTCCAAGGCCTTATTCAGTATGGGCATGGAGGCTCTTTTGAAAGGCCGCACCAGTTTTTCAGTAATGCGCGGAATGCGGCTTTCCCCATTGTCGTGCTCTTCAGGCATGGGGTCGACCTCATGCATGAGCAATGCAGGAACATCCGAAATGGCGGGACCAATTTGAACCAGCATCTGCACCCAGCGTTCAAATGCGGCTTTAGGGTGACGTTCTGCAAGGTCCGCGAGACGAACGAGTTCGGCGAGCTGTGTTTGCTGATCTAAGGCGAGCTTCTCTAGGAGCGCGTCATAGAGTCCCTCTTTGCTGCCGAAAAGCTGACAAACCAAAGCCGGCGTCACGTCGGCATCCCGCGCAATCGCTCTGAGCGACGTGCCCCCGAACCCGCAGCGTGAAAAATGGCGCTGCGCCGTCTCAAGCAGTATTGAGCGGCCCGAAACTTCGGAAGCCGGACGTCTGCCGCGGCGGCGGGCGGTTCCTTCTGTCTGCGTTGGTCTTGCGCTGGAGCCCATAATGCTCTGTTCCTCAATATGCAGGCATTCAAACATGAAAGCAGCTCCATCGCTCCGGCTCATTTGATTCAGCCGGAACGATGGAATACTCAACTCTAACGCCTCGAGGCTCAGAACTGGCCGCTATGAGCTTAAATCTTCAAAATTGGAATTTGAAGCCACGAATCATTGGCGCCGCCAAAATGAACGATATGAGCGCCGTGATTGGCCGAAGCCGGTGTCGGCACGGTCGCTGCCGAAACACTCGCAGGCACCGGCACATCACCTCCCAACACCTCCATGACAGGCGGGTACAGCGGATCATAGGTTCCGCCGGCAGCGGGCACCGGAATGGGATGACGGCCAAATCCCATTTCAAAGGTCGTGGGCACAATCTTCACGCCGCGCACCTCGAGCTCCAAGACCTCCCCTTTTCGATAATGTTCGCCCATCGGCCAGACCGCAATGTCGAGCGGCACCCGCTCGCCAGGACGAAGCTTCTTCGGGTGTTTGTAGACATAAAAGGGTTCGAGCTCAGTCGTGCGCTTAAGGTCGAGTTCACGCATCGAAGCACGCAGTCTTCCCGTTGCGACAGCATCGGGAGCAATAAACTCTGGAATCGGACGATGGAGGGCTCCTCCGGTCGGCGACACTTTGCGGACAACCACCTCAACATCCATATCGTCGGATTCGGGCGTCTCCATCCAGAGCTTCGCACGCATGTATCCCACCACGTCGGCATTTTCTGGGAAGACATAGCGGAACTTGACGCTTCCGGAGGCCGAATCGTACTGCAGGGACGAGGCATTGGTCGAAAGAGACTCCGTCAGCCGACCGTCCTCGGCCAGATACAGGCGCTTAAGCGTTGTTTCCGGCAGCGGCCAGTTCTCAGCAGGCACATCCACCCGCTCTGCGGTGCCGCCCGAGTCGAGCACTGAATAACGCACGCGGGGCGTCTTTTCAAATCCGTTGTCCATGCCTTTGAGATAACGGTCAAAGAAGGCCAGCAATTCCGCACGGTACTTCGGTGAATAAAGGTCATACCATTCATTGGTGTTGTTGACGCGAAGCCACTTGTCTTTGGAGGCAATCCGCATAAAGCCGGCAAACGAACCGTGTGTATGCACCGGATTGGTATAACTCGCCACCACATAAGCGGGCACTTGGATTTTTTCCAAACGCGCAGCCATGTTTTCCCAATACGCATCCTTTACCAGGTGCGTGGCAATCATCCGCGGCTGATCCTCAATGTAGTTCGGACCGGCAAAGGTTTTGATGATCACTTCCGGGAACCCGGGCTCGGGGATGCCGCCTCGCGTGCCCGGTTCTTCAAAGTGGTCGCAGAAACCTTCCCACGGCGCAATGGCAGCAAGGTGCGGAGGATTCTCTGCAGCGATAAACCACTGCGAAACCGTCAGCCAGGAGTTGCCGGCCATGCCGATCCGGCCGTTGCTCCAAGACTGCGCAGCCGCCCACTCAATGAAGTCGTATCCATCCTCGGCAAGCTGCCGCCCCCAGTAGGAAATATCGCCTTCGGAATGCCCCACGCCGCGGGGATCAGGGTTGAGCACAACATAGCCCTGCGCTGTCCAGAAAGCCGGATCGGCGCCCTCAAACTTCTCGAGCCCAGAAACAGCATTCTGCGGAACGCCGGAACGTTTGGGAACGTCATCCAGACGCTGACCGCCCACAGTTTTGCCGTAAGGACTCCAGGCCACAATCGCGGGATGGCGGCCATCATCATTTGGGCGGAAGACATCGGTATAGATGGTCGTGCCGTCGCGCATCTTCAGGGCCACATTTTCTTCAAGCACAACATCGCTTTCAAGCGGAGCTCCGCCGGGCGTTCTTATTTCACCCTTTTTGAGCAGAAACCGCCTGCCCGGAACAAAGTCGTGCGGCATGCGGGCGCGCACGGCACCGATCCCCATGGCACGACGGTGCGGCACGAGATAAGCGTCGTTGCCATAAATGCGGATCTTTTTATCAATTACATTGGGAAGTGATCCAGTGACGCGATTTTGCACGGCTCCTGCAGTCGTGCTAAAGGTTGCTGCGACGGCCGCCCCGACGGCGGAAGTCAGAAGGGTTCTGCGCTGCATGACATTCATTCTCCATTAAATGAACACGTGTTTATTTAATGGAAGAGAATATACACCTATCAGGCGGCGATTGTCAGCTCCAGCCTCTTCTGCTTCCAGACAGCTACCGTCAGTCCCTGCCCATTCGCTAAGTGCAAACACAATTCTGATAACTTTGATTGAGCCAATATGGCTTCGCGTTGTGCCCTTCGTCTGACTTCGCCAGCAGCAGACGCTGGTATCAAAGCGAATAAAAATGCACTGGAGGCGGCATCTTGATGTACTCGCCTGCCCTTTCAGCGTGCATTGTGAGGACTGAAGCTTCAAACTTCGCGTTCCAATGGGCAATGCGCCGGGAGAGTTCGTCACACGGCGCGGCTGGCCTGATGGACGAGATATGGAAGGCCGAACGATGTCGATCGGTTTCTTAAGCCTCATACGAAAAAACTGACCGAAGTCTGCCGCTGAATCTTGAATGTATCCTGTGCAATGGGCGGCAGCTTTCGTCTTCGGCAAAGCCGAATGGATCAGCGAAATGCAAAGGAGGTGCAGGTATTCGTCCCGCACCTCCTGCCTGACCTTAAGCTACTTATTATCCGGAACTCCCGGATAACAGATCCCGAACTCGTGTGATTAAGGTCAAGGATCGAATGTTTTGCTGAGCTAATCCCGTGAAAATGAACCAATAAGTTTTTACGCGATTTCTTTTTTCCGCTAAAATGCTACCTATGTTTAAATTAGGTATCTGTTAGCAGGATTGATGATGAAAAAGGCTAGCAACAAGTGGTATTTCACCAAGGAAACCAATGCCAAGGGCTTGTGCTACATCTACGC
>ERZ779896.2635-NODE-2635-length-12071-cov-2.729111_pt1 | contig 12071 bp, 9 predicted proteins | sample MGYA00511067_ERZ779896 | MGnify/ENA primary metagenome ERZ779896 (study PRJEB29588, sample SAMEA2161597) | human gut metagenome | biome: human gut; feature: human-associated habitat; material: faeces | place: Denmark | collected 2008/2010 ...
GGACAGCGTGGTCCGCCGTTGGCTGCGGCTGGGCGCGTCCGGCTGGCGGCTGGATGTTGCCGACGAGCTGCCGGACGGCTTTATTGACCGCCTGAACCGCGCCGCGAAAGCGCAGGATGAAAACGCCATGGTGCTCGGCGAAGTGTGGGAAGATGCCTCCAACAAGACAGCTTACGGTGTGCGCCGCCGGTATCTGCTGGGCGGGCAGCTGGACAGCGTGATGAACTACCCATTTCGCGATGCAATCCTCGGGTTTCTGCTCGGTGAGCACGCGTCGCTCATTATGGATCGCATTGAGACCATCGTGGAAAACTACCCGCCGCAGGTCTTACGTATTTTGATGAACCACATCGGCACGCACGATACGGAGCGCGCTTTGACGGTGCTCGGCGGCGAACCGGCAGGCAGCCGCGGCCGCGAGTGGCAAAGTGCGCACACGCTCTCCCCGGAGCAGCGCGAAACCGGCCTTGAGCGCATGCGCCTTGCCGCGTTTTTGCAGTTTATGCTGCCGGGCGTGCCGTGCATCTACTACGGCGACGAAGCCGGCATGGAGGGCTACCGCGATCCGTTCAACCGCGCATGCTACCCGTGGGGACACGAAGACGAGGACCTTATCGCGTGGTACCGCTACCTCGGCCTGCTGCGGCAGGGGCACGGCGACCTTTTAAAAGACGGCGGCCGGCGCAGTGTTTATGCACACGACAACGTGCTTTCGTTTGAGCGCTATGTGGAAACGGAAGGCGGCGAGGACGCGCTGTTTGTTGCCGTGAACCGCAGCATGGAAAACGCGGTCATTCCGGGGCTGCATCTTGACAATGCAGAGTTTATTTTCGGCGCGCCGTACCCGAACCCCGCAGGCGGCGATTTCAAGCTGCCGCCGTTCGGCTTCACTTTGCTGCGCATCCACCGCGAAAAAGCGGAGAACGGTGAAAGCTAAATTTTCCCTTTCTGCAAAATTTTTGCAAAATTGAATTTACACACCGTTACCGGCGGGCTTCTTTCCTTGAAGCCCGCTTTTTTCTATGCTACAATAGGGTTAACATAATCGTCGGATGGGTGCCGGCGAAAAGGGGAAAAGAGGAAGACTGTATGATCCGCATTCTGATTGTGGAAGACGATGAAAATATCTCGAAAATGCTGGCCGCCACGCTCTCGATCGGCGACTACGAATACGACCGCTGCGCAGACGGCGAAGAGGCCGTACAGACCATTATAAACGGCACGTATGACCTCATTTTGCTCGACGTGATGCTGCCCGGCATGGACGGCTTTGCCGTTTTGGAGCACATCCGCGGGGAAGGCTGCGAAACGCCGGTGATTTTCCTGACGGCGCTCGGCGCGGTGGCGGACAAGGTAAAGGGTCTGCGCGGCGGCGCAGAGGATTACATTGTAAAGCCGTTTGAGCCCGTGGAGCTTTTGGCGCGCATTGAAGTGGTGCTGCGCCGCGCGGGCAAAAGCGAAATGCACCTGCGCTACGGCGATATTCAGGTGGACATTGAAAAGCACACGGCGCTGAAAAACGGCATGCCCGTGGCGCTGACACCGAAGGAGTTTGACGTACTTGTCTTTTTCATGCGCAATCCGGACGTTGCCATCACGCGCGAGCAGCTGCTCTCAAACATTTGGGGCTTTGATTTCACCGGTGAATCGCGCAGTGTGGACATTCACGTGCAGCAGGTGCGCCGCAAAATGGGATTGCAGGGCAAGCTCATCACCATTCCGAAGCTCGGCTACCGCTTAGAGCGCCGATAAGCGTAAAGGAAGTCTTTTATGAAGCTATGGCAAAAAATATCGCTCATTGCGCTCGTGTTCGTCACGCTCGCCGTGCAGCTCACGCAGTTTTACATACTGGATAGTCACTTTCGCAGTGCCATAGCCCGCGAGGTCAACTCCGCCGCTTCCGCACATTCGGCATTGGCGGCTTCGCTTTCCAACCACGCGGCGTATGAGCGTTTAAAGGCGAACACGCTGTTTTTGAGCACCGATCAGCTGACAGACATGCTGAAGGATACCATTACGACAGACATTTCCACCGCAGACGTGATAGAAGTGAAAAAGGGCGGCAAGACCATCACGGCGGTCGGCACCGAGGTCTTGAACGGCGCTTCGTATGATTTAGCTTCCGTCAAGCCGAACGATGCCATTACGGACGGCAAAACGGTGATCTTCGACGCCGGAGAAAAGACGTACCTCATGGTGGTCTCCATCATCAAGCTGGAAGCCATATCGTATGAGCTGCGCACGGTGTATGACGTTACGAATGTGTACGACGAGCACGACGCCAACCTGAACAACGCGCGCATGTGGGGACTTTGCTGCGGCGGCGGTATTTCCGTACTGCTGCTCATTTCCGTATTGGGGTTTCTGCGCCCGTTAAAACGCGCCGTAAAGCCCATCGGCGCGGCGGCCGCGGGCGACTACACCGTGCGTATGCCGGAAAAGGGCAGCTCGGAACTGAAAACGCTTGCGCACAGCATCAACGAGATGACCGCTTCCATCAACGAGCGCGAGGAAAAGCTGCGCGGTATTGCAGAAAGCCGCAAGCGCTTTGCGGACGCCATGGCGCACGAGATGAAAACGCCGCTGACGAGCATTTTGGGCTTTGCGGATATTCTGCGCATCAAAAGCGTTGTCACGGACGAGCAGCGGCGCGACTTTGCCTCTGCCATTGTGGAGGAAGCCAAGCGCTTGCGCGGGCTTTCCGCAAAGCTTTTGACGCTGGCTTCTACCGATAACACCCCGCTCGATTTTGCGGATATTCCCGTGGCACAGCTTTTCTCTGATGTGCACGCCACCATGGCGCCGGTGCTTGGGCGGCGCGGCATCAAGCTGACAACGCTGCACAAAAACGCCGTGCTGCACATTGACCGCGAACTGTTTTTATCGCTGCTTTATAACCTCATCGATAACGCCGCGAAGGCTTCCCCGGACAATTCCGAAATCTGGCTCATTCAGTCCGAGCTGGACGGCCACACGGTGGTCTCCGTCATCGACCGCGGCATGGGCATGAAGCCCGATACCGTGCGCCGCGCAACGGAAGCGTTCTACATGGAAGACAAAGCGCGCAGCCGCAAGGCAGGCGGCGCGGGCCTCGGCCTTGCGCTGTGCGACGACATCTGCCGCCGCCACGGAGCGCGGCTTGAAATTCGCTCCACCTACCAGAAGGGCACCACGATTATCATTCACATGAATGTAGCGCCCATTCCGAAAAGTCAGGGCGACGAGCTGGAAGCGCTTTTGCAGAAGCGCCCGCCGCGCGAGAAAACACGCGATAAGGCGCGTGAAAAAGAACGCCAGAAGCGCAAAAAGCAGCGCGAAACCCGCTACAAAGGAGGCAGAACGATATGAAACGCAACATTTTTCTCTCTGTTTTTCTGCCTTTGTTCCTTTGCGCCGCCATTTTGACGCTCGGCTATTTCTCCCCCATGCTATTTAGCCGCGTGATGCCAAACTTTAAAAACAAGGAAAGTGCCGCGCAGATTACCGGCGCGGAAAGCCCGCTGTATTTGGAAGACCCCTCCAGTCTTGTCCTGCCGCCGTGGAATGATATTGATGATTCTAAATCACAGATGTACGCTTCCGATAACCAGTCTGTTCCGTACTCCATAAAAATGCGCATTACAGACGACCTACAAACATATGCCGAAAGCACCGGCGACAGTCGTTTCTATACCTATAACAACCAACTGCAAGACCCTTATGTTTATATTGATATGTCCGATCTTTACGTGCGCAGCATTATTGAACCTTTTTTAAAGGGATGCACCATCAATGACAACATGCAGTTTTCCGGCTATATGCACACGTATGATCCAAACGATAATTTTTCCACGCTGCCAAAATACATTTACGCGCAGAATGTAACGGTAAACACCAAAGAGGGTAGAGATTTCCTTGTGGATTTCGTCTTCACCCCCATATCCGGCATTCCGCTGTATGTACATGCTACGGAAATAGATGCCGCAACGGCTGCTTTCCCGGAGGACAGCGAGTTTTTCAATCTTGTCGTTACTGCACTCTTCGTCGCTACGCACGCAGAAGCAGATGCAGACGAATTCACAAGTCAGGTTGAAAGCTATTATACGTCGGATAAATACACCTCTCTTCTTGCCTCTTTCTATGATTTTCCCGCGCATTTATTCTCTTTTCCGCCTGATACGACCCCGGAAGAAGATTGGCGAGTTGAACTGCTTGTGGATTTACGAGACAGCATGTATGACATGCTGTACAACTTTGTATACAGTATTGATTCCGCCTCCTCCATCGATTACCGCGATGAATCTCTGATCGTTCTGCGCAATGAGATCGGCTACACCATGACGGTTTTTTACGATGCCATTTCCGAGAGCATCACCGGTTACGGTTTGGATCCTTCCAACCCCGACGTTTACCATTCGGAGACCTTTTTATCCGGTGAAAGCACCTATCAAGAAGCTTACGTTTATGACGGCTGACCCCCTCTACTCTTAAAAATCTAAAAGCCAAACACCCGTCCCCCGAAATTTTGCAACTTTTTTGCAGTTTGCGGGGGACTTTTTTGCGTATTTTTCGGTATAGTTAAAGCAGAAAGAGGAGAGGGGCGAATGCATGACCGATATAAACAGAACCGCGTGCACATTTTCGCGCCCCGCGCTGAACGCAAACACCTTAAAGCTCATTGCGGTCCTCGCCATGGTGCTGGACCATGCCGCCACCGTCTTTTTGGCAGATACCGCGCCCGCCGCGCTGTTTTTCCACGCCGTGGGGCAGATTGCCGCGCCCATCATGTGCTTTTTCATCGCGGAGGGCTACGCGTACACGTCGAATCTGAAAAAGTACCTGCTGCGGCTGTTTATTGCGGCGGTCATCTCCCATGTGCCGTATGCGCTGTGCTTTAAATTCACGGTTTGGGAGTTCTGGTACGTGACGGGCGTTTTGTGGGGGCTCTTTTTGGGGCTTCTCGCCGTCACGCTGTGGAAACGGCTGCGCGCACCCGTTTGGGTGCGACTGCTTTTGCTCGGGCTGTGCTGCCTGCTCGCCTACCCCGCAAACTGGAATTACATCGCCGTGCTGTGGATCTTCGGCTTTGCAGTCTTTCGGGAAAGCCCCAAAAAGCAATGGGCGTTTTTCGGGCTCGTCACGCTTTTGTATGTTTTGCAATATTTCGTCTACGGCTCTACGCTGCCCGTGTGGCTGAGGCCGTTCGTACTGCTGTGTGTACCGCTTCTTTTATGCTACAACCACACGCTTGGTCGCCGAAGCAAAGTTTTGCAGTGGGGCTACTACCTGTTTTACCCCGCTCACCTGCTTGTGCTCACTCTGCTAAGAGAAATTTTCACCCGTTTATAAAGAAGTTTTAAAAAGGGGGATCTTTATGCAAACGCGCAAAAATGCAAATTTGGCACCCGAAAGCTTCCGGCGCAGCACTGTGCCGCGCCGCCTAAAGCACCGCGCACGGCGGCGCAGACGCATTTTGTGCCTTTTGCCGGTGATACTCGTGTTCGGCGTGCTCGCCGCGGCGCTGCTGCGCTTTACGCCCGCGCTTACCTACGCCGATATTTTCCCCGCGCAGGCAACCCCCCGCCGCATTAAAGACGTGCCGTACATTTCGCAGCTGCCAACGCTTCCCACGGGCTGCGAAAGCGCCAGCGCCGCCATGCTGTTAAACTACTACGGCTGCACCGTCACGGCGGAGGAATTTGCTTCCTATTACCTGCCGACGGGCGACGCGCCGCACACGGACGAAAACGGAGAGCTTGTCGGCTGCGACCCATGGGAGGCGTTCCCCGGCGACCCGTTTTCGGAAACCGGCTGGGGATGCTACTCCACCGTCATTGAACGCGCCATGAACGAGTTTCTCACAAACACCGGCTACCACGCCGAGCGTCTGAGCGGCGTGCCGCTTTATCGCCTAAAAAGCTATATTGACAACAACACCCCGGTGATGATCTGGGCGACTATCTGCATGGAGCCACCGATTGAAAGCGACATTTGGACGGTGCCGGAGACCGGCCGGGAGATTACGTGGGTCTACCCCATGCATGCGCTCATCCTTACGGGCTATGACGAAAACGGCTACTACTTCAGTGACCCTCTCGCCGGTCAGGACATCTACTACGGCAAAGACAGCGTAGAGGTCGCCTACACCGCCCTTTTCGAGCAGGCCATCATCCTGACAAACTGAATACACCGGACTTACTTCCTCCGCATACAAAAATCCCCGCACAGGCTTTTAATGAACAGCACTGTGCGGGGATTTGCGGTTTATAAGGTTAGATTGACTCCACGTCGATCTCGCCGTCCTTTTCGGTGACGAGAATGTCGGTAACGTTGCCTTCGCCTTTCTCGACGATGAGGGACGCGATTTTGTCTTCCACCGTGCGGCGGATGGTGTTGCGGATGTCGCGGGCGCCGCTCTTGCCGCCTGCGGCACGATGCGCGATGTTCGCGACGGCTTCGTCCGTCCAGCGCAGCGTGATGCCACGCTCATTAAGCGTGCCGACGTACTCGTTCAGCATGAGCACCGCGATCTTCTTGTAGTCCTCCTCATTCAGCGGGCGGAAGACGACGATCTCATCGATGCGGCTCAGGAACTCGGGACGCAGGAAATCAGACAGCGCGCGCATGGCCTTTTCACGGCTGATGTCCGCGCTGGTGCGGTTGAAGCCGACGAGCGCTTCGCGGCTGTTGCTGCCCGCGTTGGAGGTCATGACGATGACGGTGTTCTCAAAGTTGACCGTGCGACCGTGCGCATCCGTAATGCGGCCTTCGTCGAGAATTTGCAGCAGGATGTTCATAACATCCGGGTGTGCTTTTTCGATCTCATCGAAGAGCAGAACGGAATACGGGCGGCGGCGCACCTTTTCGGTGAGCTGACCGGCTTCATCGTAGCCGACATAGCCGGGGGGCGAACCGATGATCTTCGAGACCGAGTGCTTTTCCATGAACTCCGACATATCGAGGCGGATGAGCGTCTCCGGGGAATCGAACAGCTCTTTCGAAAGCACGCGCACAAGCTCGGTCTTGCCGGTGCCGGTGGGGCCGACGAAGATGAACGAGGCCGGGCGGCGGCGCGGGTTGATCTGCACGCGGCTGCGGCGGATGGCGGCGGAAACAGCCTTGACGGCCTCCTCCTGCCCCACGATGTGCTCGCTCAGCTTTTCTTCCAGGTGAGCAAGCTTGCCGAGCTCGCTCTGCTCAATCTTTGCAGCGGGAATGCCCGTCCAAAGCTCGATGACATACGCGAGATCCGCTTCCGTTACCGGTGCGGTGACTTCGTTCGGGTCAAACGCGGCAAGCTCTTTTTCGAGCGCCGCGACTTTATATTTCGCTTCGGCAAGCGCTTCGTAATCGACATTCTCTGCGCCCTCGATCTCGGCTTCCGCCTTGCGCTGCTTTTCGAGCTTCAAATTTGCTTCTTCATAATCCGCAAGCTTTTTGTTGCGCAGCGCAGCGCAGGCGCATGCTTCGTCCAACAAATCGATGGCCTTATCCGGCAGGTAACGGTCGCTGATATATCGCTCGGAAAGCACGACGATGCGCTTCGCAATCTGGTCGGAAACGCGCACGTTATGGTATTTTTCGTAGTAATTTTTGATGCCGCGGATGATATCCGTTGCGTCGTCGATGGACGGCTCTGTCACGGTGACGGGCTGGAAGCGGCGCTCCAGTGCGGCGTCTTTTTCAATGTACTTGCGGTACTCGGAGAACGTCGTTGCGCCGATGACCTGAATTTCTCCACGGGACAGCGCAGGCTTTAGAATGTTCGCCGCGTTCATGCTGCCCTCTGCATCGCCTGTGCCGACGAGGTTATGCACCTCATCGATGAAGAGGATGATGTTGCCGTCCTGCTTCACTTCGTCCACAAGTCCCTTGATGCGGCTTTCAAACTGGCCGCGGAACTGCGTACCGGCGACGAGCGCCGTGAGATCCAGAAGCTGCACTTCTTTTTTGCGCAGCTTCGCGGGCACTTCGCCTGCCGCAATGCGCAGGGCAAGCCCCTCAGCAACGGCCGTTTTACCGACGCCCGGCTCACCGATGAGACACGGATTATTCTTCGTGCGGCGGGACAAAATCTGCACCACACGCTCAATCTCGCGCTCGCGGCCGATGATGGCATCCAGCTCGCCGTTTCTCGCCTTCATGGTGAGGTCAGTGCAGTACGCCGCAATGTGCTTACGCTTCGATTTGTGGAAGTTCTCCTTCTTTTTCTTGTCATTCGGCTGGCTTTCGCGGGTTGCCGGCTCTGTGCCGTCACCGTTTGCGTTCATACCGAATTGACCCAGCAGTTCGGACGGGAACGGCACCGCGCCGCCCGGCTCAAAGCTGCCGTCGTCGGACATCGACATCAAATCGTTCATGCTTTCGGTCATCGCCTCCAGCTGCTCCTCCGTGATGCCCATTTTCTCCATAATATCATTCACCGGCTTAATGCCGAGTTCTTTTGCGCAGACAAGACAGTAGCCCTGCGTGGCGTTCATATCCGTTGAAGGGGAAACGAACACAACCGCAGGCCGCTTCTTGCAGCGTGTACACATCATCATAGACATTTTCCTTTCCGGCGCAGACCGTTAGTTTTTCGGTGTGCGCTCTTTCTTTGCCCGCATTTCTTCGGGCAGGTTCAAATCGTATTTGCCGTCGGTCGATCTCAAAATTTCGCGGAACACGCCGAAATATCGAATGAACGTGTACACCATGAAGCCCGCCGTGATGACGAGCGCCGTGGTGGACGCGATATTGAACGTACTCTCGGAAACCTTCATAAAGCCGTCCATGACGACGATGAGTCCGATGGCGATATAAAACAGTGTTGTGGAGACTTTGCCGTACCACTTTGCCGCGCACGGCTTTTTGCCGTTTTTCAGCAGATAGCATGCGCCGCACAACATGACGAGCTCCTTTAAGACGAGCAGCGCCAAAAGCGGCCAAATGGACGGGTAGTGCACGGCGATACAGATGGCCACCGTGCCCTGCGTCAGCTTATCGGCTAACGGATCCAGCATTTTGCCTAATTCCGTGATCTGGTTGAAGTGCCGCGCGATCATGCCGTCCAGCGCATCGGAAAGGCCGGAAAGCCCCAGTGCGACGATGGCCGCTGTGAGGTTGCCTTTCAGAAAAAAATACGCAAAAAACGGAATGACCAAAATGCGGAACACAGACATGGCGTTCGGCACCGTTAAATTCTGATTGATGGGTTTCTTTGTCTTTTGGCTTTTGGCATCAGACATAGTGTAGTTCCTTTCCCTTACGAATTTCCGAATCTCCTTTTAGCCGCTGCTCACTGCATTAAGTGGTAAGCGGGGTTAAAGCTGCCAAGCAGCTTCAAAAGCATGGAAGTATTCTCAAACGCCTGCACCTTTACCTGCTGCGCTGCGCTCAGCATGGGCACAAATACCTGCGTACACGCGAGGACGACCCACAAAATGAGCACGAGCATCAACACATCGAATACTGCGCCGAGCGCACCGTTGATGCCGCTTAAGACCGGCAGCGAGAAAATGCCCGTTAAAAGCGTTGCAACGCCTCTCAGTACCACGATGAACAATACGAATAGCACCAGCATGACAAACACGCCGATGACGTTGATGAGCATGGGGCTGAGCGCATCCGTAATGGCCTCTGCGATGCTGTCCGTCTTATCCTGCACCTGCGCCATGATACTGCCCTGTGTGATGCCGGCAGCCTCAAGCGCGCGCTGGATAAGCTCCGGGAAGGCATCGAAAACGGTGTTCACGGCATCGCCCGCGCCAAGCCCCATGACCGCCGCAGAGATCTTCTCCACAAGCGAGGGGCGAAAGAACGTTGTAAAGATCCACTCTGCAACAGGACTGCTCAAAAGCCCCGCCGCAATCATCGCGATGAGCGCGCCGCAGAAATCAAAGCATGCTCTGAAAAATCCCTTTTTTGCACCGATGACGGCCGCGATGATGACGAGCACCACAACGGCAATGTCAAATATCCATCCCAATAAAAACACTCTCCTTTTTCCGGCGCGCCTGCCGCGCGCCTTGTGCGATACAGTGATTATACCACATTACTCTGTTTGCGACAATGTATTATCGGCCTCGATCACCTTAAGATTTTCTTTCCGAATCTCGCGCACGCCGAGCAGATACACGGTGCTTTCGTCCGCCATGGCGATGCTTTTTGTATCGGCCGGCACATTGCAGGCGGCTTCCTGCCGCCCGGTCGTGAGGTCCGTGGACACAACGGAGCTTGAAAGCAGCGCCGCCACCTTATTGCCCGCTGCGGAAAGCCACACGGCGCGGCCGGAAAGGTCGCTTTCCACGGGCTCTGCGCTGTCACGGAAAATGAGCAGCGTGCTGTCGCCGCCGTAAGCATAGTTGGAAACGGAGACCACCGCGCCCGAAGGGATGAGCGTGTAGGCCGTCACGGTGCGGCCGTCATACGCATACGGCGTAAAGTTATAGCTCGTATCGCTGACGAGCGTTTCCGTGTCGCCGATAGCCGTCACGCGGCCGCTGCGGTTCCACTGCACGGCAAAAATCAGGTTGCCGTCGCTTTCGTACTCCGCTATCGGTTCCGTTTCGGACATATCCAGCACCGTAATGCGCGAAATGAGCGTACCTGCGTGCGTGATGGTGCTTGCCACCGCGGCTCTTGTACCGTCCGTATTCAGCGCCACCGCCGTAATATAGGAATCCGCAAAGCTGTATTTATACTGCAAGCTGCCGTTTTTGTTATATACGCGCAGCTCGGAGGCGTAATCCGAGGGCTGCACCGCCAGCGCAAATTTGCCGGAATCGCAAATGACGCCGGTCGTGATACTGCTGTCGCTCGTGCCGGAAATCTCCGTGCCGGAGGACGTTTCCACACGGTAACCCGTGCCGCCGGCGTTATACAAAAGGTAGCGTCCGCTCGCTTCGGAGACCGCGGGGTCATTGTAGCTGTGGCGCGCAGAGAACATCTCCTTTGCGGAGCCGTTCAGAACCGTCAGCGCCGTGTCGCTCACAACGTACAAATTGCCGTCAGCCGCGCCGAAATTACCTACAAGCGCGGTGCTGCCGGTCAGCTCCGCCGGATAGCCGTCGCCAAAGCCGAAGCCGACTGCCTTTGTGCGGATCCAGTTGCCGATGTTTTCCGGCGTTAAATTATCTTTATTTTCCAAAATGATAAGCAGCACTACCGCGATGAGCAGCGCCGCAATGATGCGGTACAAAAGCTTCGATACGCGCGGCTTTTTCTTTTCCGAAAGCGCGGGGTGTTCCGTTTCATCCGGCATATCCTGCACAGGCGGTGCTTCTTTTTTGCGCAGCGCGTGCTTTTTTTCCGCTTCATGCTTTTTTCTTGCCATACTTTTCTCCCTTATTCCGCGTTATAAAATCGGAATACAGAACATTTATCCAACCGAACCGCAGGCATTATATTTGCGGTTTATAAAACACTTTTTCTAAATACAGACCACACGCCGGGGCGGTCGGCCCCGCAAGCTTGCGGTTTTTCCCCTCGATGATCTTCGGGATGTCCTCGGGGACAAAGCGCCCCTGCTGCACGGCGAGCAAAGTGCCCGTCATGATGCGCACCATGTTGTAAAGGAACCCGTCCGCCGCCACGGTAAAGCGCACCATGTCGCCCTCGCGCGTGACGGAGCTTTCCGTAACCGTGCGGGTAAAGTCCCCCATGTCACGGTTATCGAGTGTACAGAACGAAGTGAAATCGTGCGCACCCAAAAAGTGTTGCGCGGCTTCGTTCAGCTTTTTTTCATCGATATGGTGGTAGTAGTGCAGCGCGCGCCCGTGCAGAAACGGGCTGCGAATGGGGTTGTTCCAGATTTCATACACATACCGTTTCCCACAGCAGGAGTACCGTGCGTGAAAATCAAGCGGCACTTCTTCGCAGGAAAGCACAGCAATGTCCGGCGGCAGAAAATGATTGAGTGCGCCCAAAAGGCGCTCCGGCGGGATATTGTGCGAAAGCTTCATGCTCAGGCAGAATTCCCGCGCGTGCACGCCGGTATCTGTACGGCTGCACGCTTTGATGTCCGGCTGCGTATGCAAAACCTGCTTTAACGCCTCCTGAAACACCCCTTGCACACTGCGGGCGTTTTCCTGCACCTGCCAGCCGTGGTACGC
>ERZ779896.2638-NODE-2638-length-12067-cov-2.741342_pt1 | contig 12067 bp, 10 predicted proteins | sample MGYA00511067_ERZ779896 | MGnify/ENA primary metagenome ERZ779896 (study PRJEB29588, sample SAMEA2161597) | human gut metagenome | biome: human gut; feature: human-associated habitat; material: faeces | place: Denmark | collected 2008/2010 ...
GCACCGGCGGCAATGCCTGCCACCGTTCCGCCGAAGGTGAGCCGCTTCCAGAACAGGCTCAGCAGAATGACGGGGCCGAAGGCCGCGCCGAAGACACCCCAGGCATTTTCCACCAGACCCATGATGGAGCCGGAGTTGGGGTCGGAGGCGATCATCAGCGCGACAACGGCGATGACGATGACCACGATGCGTCCAGCCCAGAGCATTTCAGAGTCGGAAGCCTTCTTGCGGATGACGGGCTTATAGACATCGCTGGCAAAGGCGGAGGACGCCGCCAGAAGCTGGGAGTCGGCCGTAGACATGGCGGCGGACAGAATCGCGGACAGCAGCAGACCGGATACCAGCGCGGGGAAGATGCGGCGAACCATGGTGATGAACACGGTGGAGGAATCCTCAATTTCGCCCAGATACAGGCGGCCGGCGATGGCGGTCAGGGCGGACATGATCAGGATGATGGTCGTCCAGGAAATGCCGATCACGCTGGACTTGCGAAGTTCCTTCTCGGATTTCAGGGACATAAACCGGATGATGATGTGGGGCATACCGAAGTAGCCAAGGCCCCAGCCAAGGCCGGAAATGATGTCCTGAGGGGTGGTGAAGAAGTTGAAGAAGCCGTCGGGCAGGGCCGCGCCGGTCGCGGCACCGTCGCCTGCTTTGGCCAGCGCCAGAGCGAACAGGGGGGCGATCAAGAGCGCCGCCAGCATGATCATGCCCTGGAAGAAATCCGTCCAGCACACCGCGCTGAAGCCGCCAAGGAAGGTGTAGGCCACGATGATGAAGGCGGCGATATACATGGCGACGGTGGGATCAATGTCCATGACCGTGTTGAACAGGGTGCCGCAGGCCTTGATGGAGGAGGCGGCGTAGATGGTGTAGGCCACAAGGAAAATGATGGCGCTGAGGATTTGCAGGGACCTATTCTTGCTCAGGAACCGGTTGGTCAGGTACTGGGGGATGGTGATGGAGTCATTGGCCGCGATGGAGAACCGACGCAGCCGGGGCGCCATGAAAATCCAGCTCACGGCGTAGCCAATGCCGAGACCGATGGCGATCCATGTCTGCCCCATGCCGCTTAGATAGATGGAGGCGGGAAGACCCATGAGCACCCATGCGCTCATATCGGAAGCACCGGCGGACAGAGCGGACACCCACGCACCCATGTTGCGGCCGCCGAGGAAGTAATCCTTTTCACCGGCGCCCTTGGACTTGCTGAAGAAGTACAGGCCGATGGCTACCATGAATACGAAATAGGCTATGAATACGGAAAGCTCAATATAATTCACAAAAATCCCTCTCTCTTTCGATACATGAAATAAAATCATGTATCCATGCTTAATAGTGATGCATTCATTATACAAGGGTTTTCGGAATTTTGCAACGAAAACTTTCTTCCTGAGTTGTACAAAAAAACGTTGCCAAAGAAAGGAATTGGTGCTATTATACACAAGATATGATGAAATTTCCGCATGAAGAAGGGAAAAGCGGCATGAGCCTGAAAAAATATGAAGCATTTGTGCGGACGGTGGAGCTTGGCAGCCTGACCAAAGCGGCGGAAGCCATGGGTTCGACCCAGTCCCGCATCAGTCATGTCTTAAGCACGCTGGAAGAGGAATACGGCTTCGTCCTTCTGCGCCGGAACCGGAGCGGCGTCCGGCTGACGGAGGCGGGGGAGATGGTGCTGCCCAAGATGCAGGAGATTCTCCAAAAGGACCGGGAGCTGACGGAGCTGATCGGGGACATCCGCAGCGCCGACGCCGGAACCGTCCGGCTGGGAGCCTTTACCAGCGTGGCAGTCCACTGGCTGCCAGGGATGATCCGGACGTTCCAGAGCGCCCACCCCAAGGCTGAGCTGAAAATGTTCAACGGCGATTACCACGACATGGAGCAGTGGCTCCGGGAGGGAGAGGTCGATCTGGGCTTTGTGACCCTGCCTGCCCCCGAAGGGATGCGAACCATCCCGCTGACGCAGGACCCGCTGGTGGCGATCATGCCGAAAAATCACCGACTGGCGCAGCTGGACGAGATCCCCATTCAGGAGCTGGGAGAGGACCCCTTTATCAGCCTGCTGCAAAGCTCAGCTCACGATATCCACCGGGCGCTGGACAATGCGGGGGTGCGCCCGAACATCAAATTTACCACCAAGGACGACTATGCCATTCTGGCCATGGTGGAGCAGGGGCTGGGCATTTCCATCGTTCCCCAGCTGCTCATCCAGGGCAGAACCCAGAATCTGGCGGTTCGTCCGCTGAAGCCCCGTGCCAGCCGAACCATCGCCCTGGCCATCCCGGAGGGAAAGCCCCTGCCTGTGGTCGAAGCCTTTGCCCGGACGGCGGTGGATTGGGTGAACGGGCAGAGTGGGAAATAACAGCGCTATCATAATGGAGGATACTGAAAAATGAACACGATTTCTGCACCCGAAGGGGATTCCGTTATTTCACAGATTCTGGCGGCCTACGAGCTGCCGGGTACGATTCTGGACATTGCCCGCCACGGCAAGGGGCACATCAACGATACCTTCTGCGTATCGTGCCGTACCCCAGAGGGCGGCACTGTCCAATTGATATTGCAGGGGCTGTCCCAGGCCGCGTTTCCCCATCCTGAGGAAGTGATGGAGAATTTTGTGGGCATCACGTCCTATCTGCGCAGAGAGATTCTTGCCGAGGGCGGCGACCCCTCCCGGGAGACGCTGAGCTTGGTGAAAACCAGAGACGGCGCGGATTTTGTCACCGACAACCGGGGCAGGGTGTGGCGGCTGATGCCCTTCATCGAAAATGCCGACTGCTACCAGCAGGCTACGCCGGAACTGTTTGCGGCATCGGGACGGGCGTTCGGGCGGTTCCAGTACATGCTCCGGGATTATCCCGCCCAGACACTTCACGAGACCATTCCCCATTTTCACGACACCGAAGACCGCTTCAACCGGTTTCTCGCTGCCCTGGAAGCCGACAAGCTGAACCGGGCAGAAGGGGTGTCCCCGGAAATCCAGTTCATTTTGCAGCGGAAAGCGGACTGCGGCGTTGCCCTGCGGGCGCTGCGGGAGGGGAAGCTTCCTCTCCGCGTCACCCACAACGATACAAAGCTGAACAACATCCTGATCGACCGGGACACCCACGAGGGCATCTGTGTCATCGATCTGGACACCACCATGCCGGGCCTCTCCATCAACGATTTCGGCGACTCCATCCGCTTCGGCGCGAACCACTGTCTGGAGGATGAACAGGACTTGTCCAAAGTCAATTTTGACATTTCGCTGTACGAGGTGTTCACCCGGAGCTTTCTGGAGGGGGCGCGGGGCAGCCTGACGCCCGCGGAGCTGGAGTATCTGCCATGGGGCGCACGGCTGATGACGCTGGAATGCGGTCTCCGCTTTCTGGCGGATTACTTAGATGGCGACCATTACTTCCACGTCAGCCATCCGCAGCAGAATCTGGACCGTGCCCGCACCCAGATGAAGCTGGTGAAGGACATGGAGGAGCAGTTCGACGCCATGGCGGCAGTGGTCGCAAAATATGGAAAATAAGAGTTGTTTTTTAGGATTGCATTTTTGACAGAGCACGCTATAATGTGTCCTGAAACCAGCCGTTCCCCCAATCGGTAACGGCGTCAGATGCAGATAACGCGCTTTTGCGCAGTATAAAGGAGGATACCACAATGAACATTCTGGTCACCGGCGGCGCCGGCTACATCGGCTCCCATACCTGCGTTGAACTTCTCAACAGCGGATACGATGTGACGGTCATCGACAATCTGTGCAACGCCAACCCCAAGAGCCTGAAGCGGGTGGAGGCCATTACCGGCAGGAAAGTCAAATTCTACGAGGGAGACGTACGGGACGAGGCGCTCCTGCGGAAAATTTTCGCGGAAAATGAAATTTCCGCCGTCATCCACTTCGCGGGCCTGAAGGCCGTGGGAGAATCCGTTGCCCAGCCCTGGCGCTACTACGACAATAACCTCAATACCACGCTGGTTCTGACCAAGGTCATGACGGACGTGGGCTGCAAGAAGATCATTTTCTCGTCCTCTGCTACCGTCTACTCCGGCGACAATGAGATGCCCCTGCGGGAAACCAGCCGCACCGGCAGCTGCACCAACCCCTACGGCTGGACGAAGTACATGACCGAGCAGATCCTCTCCGGCATTGCCCACGCCGACAAGGAGTGGAGCGTCGTGCTTCTGCGCTACTTCAACCCCATCGGCGCTCACGAAAGCGGCATGATCGGAGAAGACCCCCGGGGCATTCCCAACAACCTGATGCCTTACATCACTCAGGTGGCCATCGGCCGCCGGGAAAAGCTCAGTATCTACGGCAACGACTATCCTACCCCCGACGGCACCGGCGTCCGGGATTACATCCATGTGGTCGATCTTGCCAAGGGACACGTGGCGGCGGTGAAATACGTCGTTTCCGGTCTGGGCTGCGAGGTGTTCAATCTGGGCACCGGAATCGGCTACAGCGTGCTGGACATGGTTCACGCCTTTGAGAAGGCCAATGGTGTCAAGGTCCCGTACCAGATCGTCGGCCGCCGTCCCGGCGACCTGCCCACCTGCTACGCAGACCCGGCCAAGAGCGAGCGCGTCCTTGGCTGGAAGGCGGAAAAGAATCTGGAAGACATGTGCCGTGACTCCTGGAACTGGCAGTCAAAGAATCCCATGGGGTACGGGGAATAAAAAACAGCAAAAAAACACATCGGCCGTCCATTTGGACGGCCGATGTGCTTTTATAGTTTCAGATTTCCCGTTTCTCATAAAACCGGATGGACAGCAGCCATGAGACGGCGAAGATGACCATTGCCAGAATCGGAAGCAGTGCAATGGGGAGGGAGACACCGGACAAGTCCGGTGTGTCCAGAATGGCGGCGAGACCGCAGAAAATACCAACCACGCCGATAAAGACAATGCGTCCCTTCTGCGCGCCGAATTTGAACAGCGGCGGCATGGTCAGCGCGGAGGACAGCAGGGAGATCATGGCAAGCACTGCCAGCTGGTCAGTCAGGTCGGTGGGGCAGAACGCGCCGCTCCGGCAGAGCCGGACGACGGCGGCAACTGCGGACAGCAAGAAAATGGTACCGGCGCAGATCAGGCTCATGATGTACTTTCCGGAGACGTATTGCCGCCGGGTCACCGGGAGGGTGTCGCAGTAGGTGAGCCAGTGCTCCGCATCGTCATAGGCCAGCAGGTTCACCGGCAGGACGCTGCTGAGAATGCAGGGATAGTAGATGAAGAAGGGCGACTGCCCGTCCGAAGAAAAGGCGGAAAAGAGAATAAACGCCAGCAAAAACAGGGGCATCAGCCGACAGTAACTCCAAAGCAGGTAAAAATCCTTCCGAAGCAAGCCTCTCATATCAGTGTTCCTCCTTTGCCATGAAAATGAACAGCTGCTCAATGTCTACCGGGCTGAACGTGGGATTCCCGGGAACGCCGGACCGCTTCACCAGAAGCTCGCAGCCGAGGGGTGACACCCGCTTGCCGACGATGGCGGAAGCGGGAATGGCCGCCGCGTCCTGAGCGGTGCAGTGAAGAACCCCGTATTCCTCCTTCAGCCGGTCTTTTTCCTCGCAGAGAATCAGTTTGCCCTTGTGCAGGAAAGCAATGTAGTCGCAGATCTTTTCCAGGTCGCTGACAATGTGGGAGGAGATCAGAATGGCGTGATTCTCGTCCCGGGTGAATTCGTTGAAAATGTCCATGACCTCGTCCCGGACGACCGGGTCAAGGCCGCTGGTGGCCTCGTCCAGAATCAGAAGCCGGGGGTGGTGGGACAGGGCGACGGCAATGCCAAGCTTCATTTTCATGCCCCGGGAAAAATCCTTGAATTTCTTATCCGCGGGAACGGCCAGCCGGGTCAGATAGTCGGAAAAGACCGCTTCGTCCCAGCTGCGGTAAATGCCCTGCATGATCTTGCCTGCCTGCCGGGCGGTGAGACAGGCGGAGATGCCCACCTCGTCCAGCACCACGCCAATCTCTTCCTTGGACAGACACAGGTTCTCCCGGTTGCCCCGGCCTAAAATGGTGACGGTGCCGCCGTCACGGGAAATGGTGTTGAGAATCAGCTTGATGGTGGTGCTTTTTCCCGCACCGTTTTCGCCCACAAGCCCCATAATGCAGCCCCAGGGCAGGGTCAGGTTCAGATGATTCAGGGAAAAACCGGTGTAGTGCTTGGTTAAATCCCGTATTTCCAATGCGTTCATGTTCAATCCTCCATGGCAAATTTGACCATATCCAGAACTTCCTGCTCACTCAGGCCGACGGACTGGGAAAGGCGGACGATCTGGTCAATGTGATTTTCGATGTTTTTCAGGGTCTCCTCCTGGAGCAGCTCCACATTTTTGGGAGCCACGAAGCAGCCCTTGGCGGCGATGGTGTAGATGAAGCCCTCTTTTTCCAGCTCGTCGTAGGCACGCTTGGTGGTGATGACGCTGATGCGCAGATCCTTGGCGAGACTCCGGATGGAGGGCAGGGCTTCGTGCTCCTGAAGCTCGCCGCTGATGATCTGTGCTTTGATCTGGGAGTAGATCTGGTCGTAAATGGGAAGACTGCTTTTGTTGTCGATCAATACGGTCACTTTGGCACCTCACTTCTGTTACAACTGTATATGTGCAGTATATACAGATATAACAGATTTGTCAAGTACTTGGGCAAAAAATATCCCAGCCTGAAAGGCTGGGATATCAGAATATTTACAGAACTTTCGAGAGGAAATCCTGCAGACGGGGATTCTGGGGATTGCCGAAAAGCTGGGCAGGGGAGCCCTGTTCCAGAACCTTTCCGTCGTCCATGAACAGCATCCGGTTGCCGACCTCACGGGCAAAGCCCATCTCGTGGGTGACGACCACCATGGTCATGCCGGTCTCTGCCAGCTCCTTCATGACGGCCAGAACCTCGCCGACCATTTCCGGGTCGAGAGCGGAGGTGGGTTCGTCAAAAAGCATGACCTTGGGGTTCATGGCCAATGCACGGACGATGGCAATACGCTGCTTCTGGCCGCCGGAGAGCTGGTTGGGGTAGGCGTCCGCCTTTTCTTCCAGACTGACCCGGCGCAGCAGCTGGGTGGCCTTGTCATCCGCTTCCGCCTGCGTCATCAAGCCGGTGCGCACGGGGGCGAGGGTGATGTTCTTGCGGATGGTCATGTTGGGGAAGAGGTTGAAGTGCTGGAACACCATGCCCATTTTCCGACGGACCACGTCGATGTCCGTCTTGGGGTCGGTGATGACCTCGCCGTCAAAGGTGATGGTGCCGGAGGTTGGTTCTTCCAGCAGGTTCAGACTGCGCAGGAACGTGGACTTGCCGGAACCGGAGGGGCCGATGATGACCATTTTGTCCCCGGGGTAAATGTGTTCGGAAATGTCCTTGAGAACCAGATGGTCGCCGAAGGATTTGCTCAGATGCTTAACGTCTATCACTTTGACGCAGCCTCCTTTCCAGTAAACTTTGCAGCCAGCTGAATACCATGACCAGCAGCAGATAGATACAGGCGATGCCGATGAGGGGGAACATCTGCTCGTAGGTTCGGCCGTAGATGGCCTGAGCGGCGTAGACCATTTCCTTGCCGCCGATGACGGTGATGAGGGAGGTGTCCTTCAGCAGCATGATGAACTCGTTGCCGAGGGCGGGGAGAATGGCCTTGAATGCCTGCGGAATGACGATCAGACGCATGGTGTCGATGTAGCCGAGGCCAAGGCTCCGCCCGGCTTCGGACTGACCGGGGTCAAGGGACATGAGACCGCCCCGGATGATCTCGGAGACGTAAGCGCCGGAGTTGATGCCCAGCGTCAGCGCACCCACCATGGTGTAGTTCCGGGAGAAGGAGAAGATAACGAAGCCCATGATCAGCAGCTGCACCATCATGGGCGTGCCGCGGATGACGGTGACGTATACCTTGCAGATACCGTTGAACAGGCCGAGAATGGGGTTCTTGTGCCCTGTCCGCTGCTGGTCGTGGGCGGTCCGGATCACGGCCACCACAATGCCGAGGAGAATGCCCAGTGTCAGCGCCATGGCTGTGACCAGCAGGGTGGTGCCGACGCCGTTCAGGTACTGCTTCCAGCGGCTTCCTTCGATAAATGCCTGATAGAATTTGACGTAGAATTCCTGCCAGAAGGATGCGGTGCCGTCCCGCATCAGGGGTTTCCAAAGTTCGTAAAGTTCCACAGCTTCACCTTCTCATTTAATATTGCGCGGTATCGTGTTATACGCAGAAAATCGGCCTTCCCAGCGCGAAGGTCGGTTTTCCGGGTACAACCGTGCCAAGGGCGGCTTGAGCCGCCCCTGGGTAAGCGATTGGATTATTCAGCGGAGATGTACTTGTCAACGATGGACTGGACGGTGCCGTCAGCGGTCAGCTCGGCCAGCGCCTGGTTGATGGCGTCGAGCAATGCGGTGTTGTCCTTGTTCACGCCGATGGCGTAGCTCTCGGTGACGTACTCGGTGTCCAGAATGGTCAGACCAGCGTTGGCGGCAACAAAAGCCTCAGCAGGAGCGGAGTCGATGACCACGCAGTCAACCTGACCGTTGATCAGAGCCTGCACGGCGGAGGCGCCGTTGTCATAGGCGGTGACATGATCGTCGCCGTAATCATCGGAGGTGTAAATGTAACCGGTGGTACCACGCTGGGTGCCGATCATCTTCTCGCCCAGATTGTCCAGAGTCACATCGGAGCCTTCCTTGACGATGACCACCTGCACGCCGGTGGCGTAGCTGTCGGAGAAGTTCATGACCAGCTGCCGGTCTTCGGTGACGGTGACACCGGCCATGACGATGTCGGACTTGTTCTGCTGAACGGCCAGCAGAGCAGCGTCGAAGTCCATATCGTCCACGACCAGCTCCAGACCCAGCTTCTCGGCAATCGCGCCGGCGACCTCAACATCGATGCCCTCGAAGCTGCCGTCATCGGCGACCATCTCATAGGGAGGGAAGGCGGCGTTGGTGGACATGATCAGCTTGCCGGACTCGACGGTCTTCAGTTCGGCAGCGGCGGTCTCGGCAGCTGTGGTCGCAGCGGCCGTGGTCTCAGCGGCGGTGGCGGCGGGAGCCTCGGTGGTGGTCTTGGTGGTGTTGCTGCTGCCGCAGCCGGCGAACATGGACATGACCATCAGAACGGTCAGCGCAAGTGCAAATACCTTTTTCATAATTTTACTCTCCTTTTCATTTTTGACCTCCCGTAGCTGGGAGGTAATTGATGAGTGCATTATAGCGCGTATTTTATTCATCGTCAATAGGATGAATATACAACAATAAAGAGAAAATAAGGCCGTATGTAATATAAATACTACAAAAACCCGCAAGTTTAACATGTATATGTGAATATTCAGGGAATTCATCCTAAATTATTCCAGCGATTGAGTGCATATTATTCATCATAGATGAATATACAGCCATGCAAAGCCGCTGGTTGACGGAGAGGACAGCATCTGGTATAATTTTATGGAAAACATAATCGGGAGGACGCCCTATGAAAACCACCGTGAAGGAACTGGACTACGAAAAAGTCATGGCGCTGCCCCAGTATCCCCATCTGCACCCCATCCGGCCCGGCATTTTCTGGCGCACCCTTGTGCGGGGGCTGTCCATTCTGGGACTGGCCGGAACCCACTTCCATTACACCTGCGAGGGAATGGAGAAGGTCGGTAAGAACGAGCCGTGCCTGATCCTCATGAACCATTCCTGCTTTCTGGATTTGCAGATCGCAAGCACCATCCTGTACCCCAGACCCTACAATATTATTTGTACCTCCGACGGCTTCGTGGGTCTGGGCGGTCTGATGGCCTGGGCGATGCGCACCATCGGCTGCGTACCCACCCGGAAATTCGTCACCGACCTGACGCTGGTGCAGGATATGGTCTACTGCCTGAAGGAGCTGAAAAGCAGCGTTCTCATGTACCCGGAAGCCAGCTATTCCTTCGATGGCACCTGCACGGCGCTGCCCCGGAAAATGGGCGTGCTGCTGAAAAAGCTGGACGTGCCTGTGGTGATGATCGAGACTTTCGGCGCCTTCAGCCGCAACCCGTTGTACAATGAATTGCAGGTGCGCAAGAGCGTTCCCGTTTCGGCGAAGGTGCGCCTGCTGTACAGCCGGGAGGATCTGAAGGAGAAATCCGTCAAGGAGCTGTCCGACGGGCTGGACAAAGCCTTCTCTTTCGACCAGTTCCGCTGGCAGAGGGAAAACGGCATTCAGATCACCGACGGTTTCCGGGCGGACGGTCTGGAGCGTATTCTGTATAAATGTCCCCATTGCGGCACGGAGGGGGAGCTGACGGGCAAAGGCACCGGCCTGACCTGCCGCCATTGCGGCAAGCACTGGGAACTGACCCCCATCGGCGACCTTGCGGCGTCGGAAGGGGAGACGGAGTTTTCCCACGTCCCCGACTGGTATCGCTGGGAGCGGGAGCAGGTGCGCCGGGAGCTTGAGGACGGGACATACAAGCTGGACATCGACGTGGACATTGCCATGATGGTGGACTTCAAGGCCATTTATAAGGTAGGGCAGGGGCATCTGACCCACGACCGGGATGGCTTCACCCTCACCGGCTGCGGTGGGAAGCTCCGCTACACCCAGAAGCCCACGGCCTCCTATGGCCTGTACGCCGACTACTACTGGTACGAGATCGCGGACACCATCTGCATCGGCGACAACCGGTGCCTCTACTACTGCTTCCCCAAGGCTGGTTACCCGGTGGCGAAGACCCGTCTGGCGGCGGAGGAGCTGTACAAGCTCTGCAAGACCCGGGCACTGGCAAAATAAGCATGAAAAATCCCCGACTTTGGTTGACCAGACCAAGTCGGGGATTTTCAGAGAAAAAGAGAGGTAAGAAAATGAAAAAGAAAATTATCATTGAGTACATCTTCATTATATCCGGGGGCTATTAAAAAAATAAGTGGGCAAATATTAAATAAGTGTTAAGCACGTAAAATTGAGACGGTGAAATTTGTGCAGAATGCCAAATGTGAATTTTTTGTAGCATTGTTGTCACGACCCTTGACATTTTTTCAAATTGGGGTATAGTAAAGACAAATGAATTAGCACTCTTGCAACGAGAGTGCTAAAGCGAAAGGAAGGTAAAAGTAGATGACCTTAGAAAACTGTACCCAAAAATCCGGAGAAGCCATTCAGAACGCATGGAATCTGGTGCTTGAGAATTCCAATCCGCAGATGGAGCAGGTGCATCTGCTTCTGGCGTTGATACAGCAGGAGGATGGATTGATCCCCCAGCTGCTGAAAAAGATGGGCGTTACGGTGGAAAGTCTGGAAGCGGCGGCGGAAGCCGAGCTGCGGAAACTCCCCGGCGTGAGAATGAGCCGTGAGGCGAATGCCTTTTATTTCAGCCACGACGTAGAAGATGCTTTCACCGCGGCCGAGAAGCAGGCAAAGACCATGAAGGACGAATATATTTCCGTGGAGCATCTGTTTCTTGGCCTGATAGACGCCGCCCGGGGCAGCGTAAAGGAGCTGTTCAAGACTTACCAGATCGAAAAAAGCAAAGCGCTGGAAGCATTGCGGGAAGTCCGGGGCAATCAGCGTGTCACCACCGACAACCCGGAGGGAACCTACGACGCGCTGGAAAAGTACGGCACCGATCTGGTCAAGCGGGCAAGAGAGCAGAAGATGGATCCGGTCATCGGCCGTGACGAGGAAATCCGGAACGTTATCCGCATTCTGTCCCGGAAGACGAAGAACAACCCTGTCCTGATCGGCGAACCCGGCGTCGGCAAAACCGCCATTGCCGAGGGACTTGCCCAGCGAATCGTGAAGAAGGATGTCCCCAAGCAGCTGCAGGACAAGACCATTTTCTCTCTGGACATGGGCGCGCTGATTGCGGGCGCCAAGTACCGGGGCGAGTTTGAGGAACGGCTGAAAGCCGTGCTGAACGAGGTGAAGAAGTCCGAGGGCAAGATCATCCTGTTCATCGATGAGTTGCACACCATTGTGGGCGCGGGCAAAACCGAGGGCAGCATGGACGCGGGCAACCTGCTGAAACCCATGCTGGCTCGGGGCGAGCTGCACTGCATCGGCGCGACGACGCTGGACGAGTACCGCCAGTATATCGAAAAGGCCGCCGCTCTGGAGCGCCGGTTC
>ERZ779896.2646-NODE-2646-length-12025-cov-2.490810_pt1 | contig 12025 bp, 9 predicted proteins | sample MGYA00511067_ERZ779896 | MGnify/ENA primary metagenome ERZ779896 (study PRJEB29588, sample SAMEA2161597) | human gut metagenome | biome: human gut; feature: human-associated habitat; material: faeces | place: Denmark | collected 2008/2010 ...
TCAGCCGATGACCGCTGTACTGACGTTCTGGATCGCCATCGGATTGTTCTTTACTTCCGCTCCACAGCAATTGCTGATGACCGAAGCCGGCCAGGGCGGCGGCGAGCTGATCGCCGGCGCGGCTGTACAGGTGGCGTTTAACTTCGGCAATGCCATCGGCTCGATTGTCGGCGGCGCGATGCTCACCACCTTCTCGATGAACTATCGCTATACCGGCCTGGGCGGTATGCCGCTGGCTCTGCTTGCCGTAGGGCTGCTGGCCTTCTACTCGTGGCGCTGCGAAACCGATACCGACGCCATTCACCGCTTGCGCGAAACCAAGGTGGACTGAGACCAAGCTCACAGCAAACTCCCTGACGTGTTTGTTCACAGTATTAATAGACTGAAATCAGACACGATTCAGGGAGGTCTGGCGGTATGGATGAGGAAGCACTGCTCAAACAATTCGCCGCGCAATTCGCGCATGGTCCAGACGATGCCGACGACACCGATGCGGCGGCCGCAGCACAAGGTGCCGATTCCACGGCGAACCAGGTTGCGGACGATGCCGATCAATCGCCCGCAACCTTTGATACCCAACAATTCCTGAACGGACTGGACGCGATTTTCGATCGCCACACGGCCGCCACCGAAGCCGGCCCGTACTTGGAACAGGCGATGGTGGACGCGGAAAACGCCGGCGACGAGGCCGGACTGCTCACCGTGCTCAACGAAACGATGGGCTTCTATCGCTCGCAAGGTCGGCACAAGGAGAATCAGTGGATTGTGCAGCGAGCGCTGGAACTGGCCGCTCGTATGGGCTTGACCACCGGCACATCCGAGGCGTGGGCCACCACGCTAATCAATTGCGCCACCTCGATGCGCGCGGCCAAACAATACGATCAGGCCGAGGATTTGTATCATCAGGCGCAGAGTGTCTGCCGGCATTCGCTGGCGCCCACCGACCGTAGGCTCGCAGCACTGCACAACAATCTGTCGATGCTCTACAGCGAGACGAATCGGCCCGACAAGGCGGAACTGGAGTTGCGTGAAGCGCTGCGCATTATCGAAGCCTCGAGCGTGAACCCGGACGCGGATATCGACGTGTCCAGCTCGCACACGAATCTGGCGTTGACCCTGCTGACCGAACACAAGTTGGAGGACGCGCATTGGCATGCAGCCAAGGCGCTGGAAATCTATCGCACCGGCCATCTGGAACATTCCGCGCATTATGCCTCCGCACTGGCGGGCTTCGCGCAGGTGTGCTTTGCCGAGAGACGGTATGCGGATGCGGTTACTGGATACCGTCATGCGCTGGCCGTGATCGAGGAATGTTACGGCAAGGACACCGATTACTGGCGTATCACCGCCGACAATCTGCGGCAGGCCGAGGAAGCGGCGGCGCAGGCCGGGGTGACGGTTGACAATGCAGGTGTTGCCGGCGATGCAGGCGCGCTGCCCCAGTCCGGCTCGCGGCTGCCGAACAGCCCGGCACAGGGCAAGACCGGTGCGAACGCGGCATCTTCCCCATCCACCGTTTCGGTGTCGACCGGTTCTGCGGGCGCGGCCGAGGCCGTTTCCGCATGCCCGGTGTCCGGACTGAAGCTGGCCCGCGCGTTCTGGACGCAGATGGGCAAGCCGATGATTGCGGCGAAGTATCCGCAGTATGCCGGGCGTATCGCCGCCGGTCTGGTGGGTCATGGCTCGGAATGCTACGGATTCGATGATGCGTATTCGCAGGACCACGATTTCGGCCCGCGCTTCTGCCTGTGGCTTACGGATGAGGATTACGCGGCGATCGGCGAGCAACTTGAGGTCGATTACGAGGCACTGCCGCGCAAGTTCAGCGTGGATGCGCAAGGCCGCGTGACGTTCGAGGCGCATGCCAGGTCCGATGCTTCCGGAGCATTCCCCTCCGCAGGTGCAGGCTCCACCGTCATACCCGATGCGGCAAACGCACCCACCCCCGGCACCGCTACGCACGATACCGCCACTGCCGAGTCAGGCGCGGCGTCCTCTGATGTGGCGGAAGCGATGACGACTCCGATTGATGCACCGCTCTCCCCCGTCACGCCGCGCGCACAGGGCGCGAATCGCCGTGACGGCGTGTTCCGCATCGGTGACTTCTTTGAGTCGATCACCGGGTATCGCACTGCGCCGGCGCAGACCGCGCCGCATGAGTGGCTAATGCTTCAGGAATCGACCTTGGCCGCCGCCACCAATGGCGAGGTGTTCGCCGATCCCACCGGTCTGTTTTCCAAGACGCGCCAAGGGTTCAAGAACATGCCCGACGATGTGCGGCTCGCGCTGATCTCCAAGCGACTCGGCATGATCGCCCAGGCCGGTCAATATAATCTGCCGCGTTCGTTGAAGCGCGGCGACGGCGCGGCCGCATGGCTGTCCATCCACGAGTTCGTGCAGGCCACCGCCTCGTTGGTGTTCCTGGTTAACGTGCCGATGGTGGTGGGCTATATGCCGTATTACAAGTGGCAGTTCGCAGCATTGCGCAAGCTGTCTGGCTCGATGTTCGCGCTGTTGCCGAACGTGGGCGAACAATTGGAAACCGTGATGCGATTGAGTTCGGCAGCCTGCTATGGCGGGGCCGGATTTGGCGAAGGCGGCAAGGGCGCGGCTCCAGCAATCGAGAAAATCAACGATATTGTGGAGCAGATTGCGGTGGATATCGTCAAGGAACTCAAACGCGAACACCTGACCACGTCCGGCGAGACCTTCCTCGAATGGCAGCGCCCGTATGTCGAGGACCACATCGCCTCTGATGATCCGGTGCTTAAAAGTTTGTAGATTCAAGCTCCCTCTGTCACGGCTTCGCCGTGCCATCTCCCTCATCAGAGGATTAGTGAAAGGAACGTCGATGACCAACGAACTGACTGATGATGAACTGCGCGAGGCTATTGTGCGCCATGAATGGGATCAGTTCCAGCGCACCAACAATGAGGGTGGACGCGCGGCATGCCAAGGCAACTGGCCGGTGTTCCACCAGATGCGGTTGGCCCAGTTCCTCACATGGGAACGGCCATTACTCACCAGCTATGCCGCTGATCTTGACGCGGCCGACCACGTGGGCCGCAACCTCGTGACCGAAAAATACGGCCGCATGATGGCCTCCACCGCGCCGGAAGATTTCACGAAGAACATAGAGCCGTATATTCCGCGTCTCTCTGAAGAGCGCGTGGCCCGTCAGGAACAGGTCATCGCCCAGCAGGTCGCCTGGGCCAAGGATTTCCGCGAGCGCTACCCCAAGCTCGGCGAGGCGATGCGCGTACTCACCACCACCGACGACACACCATCTGCCACCTCATTCGAAACCTATCTGCGCGGCGAGCTTGGTACGTATTCCGAACGGACCTTCCAGCTCTACGAGGTGATGATTAGCGAGCGCGCCGCAGCCAGCCCGCAACGCAATATCACTGAGGAAACCTTGTTGCACACAGTCCAGCTCGGCGGTTTCGACACCTTGGAGGAGGCCGAAGCCTCCCAAGCGTAATACTCAGCCATTCACTGTGTACCGGACACCCCGACTGATGTACGCCGGCCGGCCACACCCAGGCCAGCGCAATCTGCCGATCGCCCCACACCCAGACCACCAACGCAGCTTGCCCGCCAAGCCCCATTGACCGGCGCACATCGGCAGAATTACAGCGAGAATAGGCCCCAGAATGCCAGTGTCATCAGTGTGGCGAGAGTGCCGAGCGCTACCATCACGCATATGACGCGCCGCACACCGACGATATCGGCGCGGCAATACCAGACACGTTCCATTTCCCAAGCAAACAGCACCACCAACAGCATGGTCGCTATTCGCAGCACCACCCATCCGACGGCAAACAGCCGCGGTTGAGGCATAACCAATACAGCCGATACGCCTCCGGCGCTCATATAGCCATACAACAGCACGGTAATCACCATCACCGCTGTGCCGATACCGGCAGATAAGCCGGCAATGCCGTGCAACGTACGCTGTTGGGCGGCTCCCAGCCCACTCGGCGTCGCATGCATGGCCCGCACAGTCGCCACACTACGTCGCCCGGCCAGCAACGTCTGTAGCCAAGAAAACACAGTCAAGCCAATACCCAATATCGCCGCCATCACGATCAGCACGGGCCCTGCCACCATCAGACCGGCCAGCACGCCGAGCGAGCCGACGATACCGGATCTGGTACGTTGCGGCGCGGCGAAGCGCTGGTGAGGTGTCGCACCGGCGACTTGGGGCGTTGCCCATCCATCGGCTTTGGTTCCGGCAGTCACACCGTTCACCCAATTTTCCAGCGCTTGCGTATAGCCTTCGGCCAATGGCAGGTTCGGGGTGAATAAGCCCTCACCAGCCCGCATCTGATGGTTGCCGGCGAAATAGCGTACGGTGACGTTCTCGTTGCCGGACTTGTTGGCCGTGGCGATGATCCGCTGCGCCCCCTGTTCGATGGGCATGGCCGTATCGTAGGTGCCGTAGTTCACCAGCACCGGCATGGTGAGGGATTTCAGATACCGGTCGGCATCAAAGTCGGCATAGGCCAGATCGAATGGCGCGTAGTCCAGCGACATCAATTTGGCCATGTCTTTGACCACGGGCTTGGGCGCGCCGGCCTCATGCGTATAGGCGCTGACAGCCATGGCCATTTGCTCACGTCCATTGAACACCGGTGCGGATGTAAGTACGGCAAAGGCAATGTCTTGCCGTTTCGAGGTTAGAATCGTGGCGATCCAGGTGCCTTCGGATTCGGCGTAGATGCCGGTTTTGGCGGGGTCCACGCCGATTCTGCCACGCAACACGTCGAGCGAACGCCCGTATTCGCGAGCAAAACGCGGGTAGTCGCGATGCAGCACGGTGTAGTTGTCGTTGCGCTTGGCCGGCACCAAGGTCACGATGCCGGCAGAGGCCATGGCGTTGGCGATATCGCCGAAATCCTCGGCACCGCTGGTACCGGACCCGTGAATGAACAGACAAGCCGGGCGTGGCCCGGGAGCGCCGACCGGTTCACGTAGTACGGCGGTAGCGGGACGCCGTCGCCGGTCTTGATGGATAGTCGGGTTTCACGCGTACGATATCGCCCCTCGTGGGGAATGTTCACATGGGCAGGGGTGATGGTGGTGTCGGCAGAAGCGATAGCGATGTGCTTGGTGTAGGGCCGTGTGTTCCATTGCGGCATCATCGCCCAGCCAAGTGTGGCGAATACCAGCGTCATCGCCATCGCGGTGGCGATGACGCTCGCTACCCGCCGCACCGAAATCCGTTTCATAGTTACTATGCCTCCCCCCCATCAGCATAGAACGGTCGGCTTTTATCGGTCGGCTCCCGTCATAATGTGCTTCTACTGGGACCGTAATGCAATGGTTTGTAACGCTATTTTCTCTTCTTGACGGCACCGACTATGGCCCATACAACGGCCACTATTACCAGAATCAGTCCCACTACGGCGCAAATAATAGCCGTCAGCAATTGCGGATTCGGCGAGAACAGCGAAATCATCCGATCCGGAGATATGTACCCGAAAACCAGCGCGATCACGCCGATAATCACGCCTAATAGTCCGAATACCACAGTAGGCGCGCTGGTGCTCTGTTTCTGGATGTTCTTGGCACTCTTGACATCCTTAGCATTCTGGACGTTCTTGGCGCTCCCCCCAGGCTGGCATGGTTTGCCGGCGGTCTGAGACTGCCCATAGGGAGGTCGTGCTGAAGATGCTGCGTACATCGGCACATCATCGGCAGATGGAATCGGCCCACCATCTCCCTCCACGGCATCGGCAACTGTTTCCAGGGCAATCCGATCTGTGGTTGGTTCGATGGGCGATGGAGAGGCAGCTGTTGCCTGCGTATCCACATCCGAGACCGACGCATCCGCATGATTGTCGGGGACGGGCAGCACAGCCGTTTCGTCATCATCCGCTGCGGATGGCAGCACCGTGGTATCGGTTCGGTCATCGACGGTCACCATGGTTGTGGTCGCGGTGGTCGCGTCGGTTTCGGAAGGTATGGCCGTGGTCGGTGTCGCATCCTCGATGGAGGCGAATTCCTTGGTTTCATCAGTCATGATTCCATCTCCTAGTTGCAACGGCTTGATCATTCCGATTGTTCGGTTGTGTTCTTGCTTGTACTGTTGCCGTCGTATATATCGGCAAGCGGCTGGAACGTAGAGCCTTCCCAATCGGAGGCGTACACCACGTTGACACGTGCTTCCACCACATAGGGAATATTGATTTTTAATTCTGGGCCGTTGTCCGGCATGGCGGATTCCTTATACAACCATTCGTGATCAGGCCCATTGGTGGCACTTTCAGCTTCGAAGAAAACAAAGCTTGGACCCATGTAGTTGTTGTATACCATCTCGTATTTGCCGCCAACGTCACTCGAAGCGGAGTAGTAGGAGTCGGCGGTGCCGAAGGCGTAAGTGCAGGAATCCGGCAGAACGATATGCACTTGCGCCTGTGTTGCGGCTATGGTGATGGTACCGACCGGGCAATTACTGATGGAAGTTTTGCCATCCAGCATCTTCACCGTGTGCGGTCCATGTGTCTTGTCCCAATCGGACCAATCAATGATTGCCTGATCGGTGTTGTAGTTTTCACCGCTGAACGCCACACCTTGCTGCAATGTTTCAAACGTGGCATCGCTGGCATCGGCAACGAAGATGCCATCCTTTTGCACATCGTTCATGCCGTCGCTGTTTCTCGCACTGACGGATTGGCTCAGTGAAACAACAGTATTGATGCCGCTGGCACCAAGATCACGGTAGTACACGCCATACGTGCCTGAAACGATGGTCATGCAGAGCGCGCATCCACCGGCAACCAGTCCGAGAGGAATCAGACCACCGGTACGCCGTCCTCTGAATCCGAGAATGATGACCACCAGCCCCATCACTATGCATACTGCGGCAATCCAGATGGTGCCCAGACGCATAATGCCGATAATGCCCATGTCGTTTACCCAAATCAGTCCCATCAGACCGGCAAAGGAGAGGAAGGTAAGGCCCAGTATGCTCAAGACCACGATTGGGCCCGCCGGCTTGCGGCGCTTGGACTCGGTGGGGGCATAGGCCGTCGCATTCATACGGTCGGGGGCAAACGGCCCGTTGGGTACTGTGCCGGGCATCGCGCCGGGCACAGTACCCGGCATCACGCTGGGCATCGACTGATAGACAGGCTGTGAAACAGGCTGTGAAACACTAGGCGCGGTTTGTGAAACAGGTTGTGAAACAGGTTGTGGAAAAGGTTGCGGAGCTGAATACAAAGGAGATTGAGGTACTGGTTGCGCGGCTGGATATGAGACAGGCTGTGGAGCTGGATATGACACAGGCTGTGAAACCGGTCGCGGCGCAGATGCCCCGAATCCGTACCCTTCCTGCTGGCGAATGCCGCTTTTGGCCAACAGCCATAGCGCTAAGGCGGCGAGCGCAATACAACCCCACCCCGCACCTGGAATCACGATTGCCACGGCGAGGAACAGGAAGCATCCCAGACAATTCCAGTCCCATTGGCCGGCAATGAGGTCCTCGGCCAAGATGCGCCCATCGCGTACATCCGGCATCAGAAACCAGCCGAGTGCGTACAGAGCTGCGCCAAAACCGAAGAACAATGTACATACAATCACCAACGCACGTACTAATGTGGGGCTCCAGCCAAGCCGTAAAGCGATGCCGCTGCATACGCCGCCGATCCACCGGTCGTCGCCGCGAACCAGTCCACTGGATCGCACCCAAGTGAAGAAGCGTCGCGATGTCTTGTTTTTTTGCGGACCAGGCTGCGGCTGTGGCTGATATGGATTCGCGTTTGGATTGCTCATGATTCCATTACACCGCCCGACCACTGCCACAACGCTCGGGGAACACCCTGATTGTTCCCTGAACACCGGGTAAAACCCCGGCCGCAACGCCCTGAGCGCGGCACAATAGGAGTATGACGTCATCTCCCGAACCATTGCTGCCCGCGCGCATGCCGTTGATGCGCCCCCGGCAGGGCCGTTGGCTCACCGGCGTGTGCAAGGGCATCGCCCTGCACTTGGGCATCGGCGTGGCATGGGTTCGGATTGCGTTCATCGCACTGACCGTCCTCTACGGCGCAGGCATCATCGCTTATGTATTCCTGTGGGTGTTCATGCCTGCCGGAGACCCGGTGGCGGCTGCGGCTCGCACAGTGCCCGTTGATCAGGCGCCGCTTGCGCGAGGCAATCAGCCACTTGCCGCTCATGACGACGAATCGGCTGCCGCACCGGAATCATTGTCCGAGGCCATCCAACGTGCTCCGAAACCGGCCGTCGTGGCATTGGCCGGTTTCGCGTTGATGGCCACTGGACTGTTGCTCACCAGCACCGGTGCGGATGTCCAGATTGTGTTTCCGCTGCTGGTAGGGTTGGGCGGCATCGCACTGGCATGGATGAATCTTAGTCCGCGAGGCACGCAGCTGTTGTCTATGTTGGGCGGCATCGCACTGATTTTCATGGGATGGGCATTGTATGTGCATAATGTCAGCATTCCTGGGTGGGGCACCTCTCCTCGACGCATTGTTGCCAGCGGATTCGTGATGATCGTCGGTATCGTGGTGGCGGTGATGCCGTGGGCGAACGCGATGCTGCAACGACTCACCCACGAGCAGGCATTGAAGGAGCGCGAAGAGGAGCGCGCGGACATGACCGCCCATCTGCATGATGGCGTGCTGCAAACGTTGGCGCTGATTCAGCTGAACTCCGAGGAACCGACCACCGTATTCGCCCTGGCGCGTAGCCAAGAGCGCGAGCTGCGCGAATGGCTGTATCAGGAACGTTCCACATCGGATCGTTCGGTGGGAGCCGGATTGAAGCAGATCGCCGCCGAGGTGGAGGACGAGCACGGCAAGCCGATTGAGGTGGTCACCGTGGGCGACGCGCGGCCGAGCGCCCAGACCGATGCGCTGCTGGACGCCACCCGTCAGGCGTTGGTCAATGCGGTCACGCATGGCGGCGAGCCGGTGTCTTTGTATTGCGAGGCCAGCGACACGATGGTTGAAGTGTTCGTGCGCGACCATGGCGAAGGCTTCGATATGGACGCCATTCCGCCCGACCGGCTGGGCATCCGCGAATCGATTATCGGCCGCATCAAACGGCGCGGCGGTACAGTGGAGATAGTGTCCAGGGCCGGCTGGGGCACCGAGGTCAGAATGCATATGCCGATCGCGCTGAAAGCGGCGCAGGGAGAACATCGATGAGCGAGAACGAGACAGCCAAGATTCGTGTGGCCATGGTCGATGACCATGAGATGTTCCGTGCGGGCGTAATCGCCACGTTGCGCGATTCCTTCGATATCGTCGGCCAAGCGGCGGACGTGCCCGGTTCGGTGGCGATGATCGCACAGACCAAGCCGCAGGTGGTGTTGCTGGATGTGCATGTGCCCGGCGGCGAGGGTGGCGGCGGTGCCGAGATCCTCGCCAAATCGCGGCCCTACTCCCCCACTACCGTGTTTCTGGCATTGTCGGTTTCGGATGCGCCGCAGGATGTGGGGTCGGTGATTCGCGCCGGCGCCCAGGGCTATGTGACCAAGACGATTACCGGCGCTGATTTGATTTCATCCATCAAGCAGGTGCATGAGGGCTATGCCGTGTTCTCGCCAAAACTGGCCGGTTTTGTACTTTCGACCTTCCAGGGTGTGCCGGCGGCGGGGTCTGATGGCGGCGCTGATGGTGCGGCACGGGCTCATGATGAGGAGCTGGACCGGCTGTCCGCCCGCGAGCAGGAGGTCATGCGGCTGATCGCGCGTGGTTACACATATAAAGAGGTGGCGGCCGAACTGTTCATTTCGATCAAGACGGTCGAAACGCACGTGAGCTCGGTGTTGCGAAAGCTTCAGCTTTCGAATCGCACCGAGCTCACCCGCTGGGCCGCCGATAGGCGCATCGTGTGATGAAACGACAATGAGCTCCCTCATCAGAGGGAGCTCATCTGCTCATATCACTCCGCGTCGCGGAAACCGTTGGGGTTCTTGGTCTGCCAGTTGAGGGAGGAGGCGGCCATGTCGTCGATGGTCAGCTCGGCCTTCCAGCCAAGCTCCTTCTCCGCCTTGGAAGCGTCGGCGTAGCAGGCGGCGATGTCACCGGGGCGACGCGGCTTGATCGCGTACGGAATCGGATGACCGGCGGCCTTCTCGTAAGCCTTGATAACCTCAAGCACGGAGTAGCCGTGGCCAGTACCCAGGTTGTAGACGAACACGCCTTCCTTGTCGATGTGGTCAATGACGGCCACGTGGCCCTTGGCCAGGTCGACCACGTGGATGTAGTCACGCACACCAGTGCCGTCGGGCGTGTCGTAGTCGTCGCCGTAGACCTGGACTTCCTTGAGCTCGCCGACCGCGACCTTGGCCACGTACGGGGTGAGGTTCGCCGGAATACCCTTCGGGTCTTCGCCCAGCAGGCCGGACTCGTGCGCGCCGACCGGGTTGAAGTAGCGCAGCAGCACGATGGTCCAGGACGGATCGGCCACATGCACGTCGCGCAGAATCTGCTCCTGGAACAGCTTGGAGGTGCCGTACGGGTTGGTGGTGCCGCCGGTCGGCGTCTCCTCGGTAATCGGCAATTCCTTCGGCGTGCCGTACACGGTGGCGGAGGAGGAGAAGATGATCTTCTTGACGTTGTGCTTCTTCATCACCTTGAGCAGCACAAGCGTGGAGTACAGGTTGTTGTCGTAGTATTCGATCGGCTTGGCCACGGACTCGCCCACGGCCTTGAGACCGGCGAAGTGAATGACCCAGTCGATGTTGTTTTCGGTAAAGACGCGTTCCATAAGCGCCTCATCGCGCACGTCGCCGTCGTAACGCTTGACCGGCTTGCCGGTGATTTGCTCGACGCGCTCAAGCGCCACGGGCGACGAGTTGCCGTAGTTATCTACGGAAATAACGTCGTAGCCCTTGTTGAGCAGTTCGATGTCGGTGTGGGTGGCGATGAATCCAGCACCGCCCGTAACCAGAACAGTAGTCATATTCCCTCCTTTGGAAGGACTTGCCTTCGGTTTTTCCTTCAGTATTGAGCTTACTTCACTTGACCTGTTTCACCTAGCGGCAAAACCAAGGCTTTCGAGGAATGTTTGCGTGGTGGCTTTCTGCTTGAAGACGGCCGTGTTGCCGAGGATGCGGTAGCAGACGCTGCCGAGCTCGTCGTGTACGGCTTGGCGGATGGCCTCGCGGTCGTGGTTTCCGGCCAACGTTTCAGCGAGTTCGCCCCATTCGAGACTGAATTCGCTGACTTCATCGGGCAAATCGCGGCCTTCGGCGAGCGCCTCTTCGACAATGCCGAGCTGGTCGACGAGCCGTCCGGGCAGAATGAACAAGCCTTGGGCCTCGATCAGTCCGATCGGCTCCTGCTTGACCGGCCAGTATTCGGGGTGTGCATGGAAAATACCTTCCGGGTACTCGTCGCTGATCGCATTGTTGCGGAAGATGAGACTCATCTCATAGCCGCGTTCGGTGATGATCGCGCTGGGCGAGAGGGCGGATTGGCGGTTGCCATCCGCGTCATGGCTGGCGATGCCGTTCGCCGCGTCGTCATAACCGACCCATGCCTCGCGGATGATGTCGGATACGTCGATGATGCTCTGGCGACTCTTCGACACCACGCGCACGGCGGTGCCGGGCCAGTCAAGGATTTCAACCACGGCGTCCGGATAGTCGGCAAGTGTGAAGGCGGCCCAAGTGGCGGCCTTGTGCATCGGCAGCAGTTCGCCGCCGCCCTGGTAATGGTCATGGGCGAGCACCGAGCCGCCGATGCGAGGCAGCGCGGCGTTGCATCCGAGGAAGTATCCGGGGAAACGGTCCACGAAGTCGAGCAGATGGCCGAAGGTGTCGCGGTCCACATGCATCGGCGTGTGGTCGGTGTTCACGCAGATGCCGTGCTGGTCGAAGTAGCCGTAGGGCGAGAACTGCCAGAACCATTCCCCGCCGCCGAGGGAAAGGGGAATCGTGCGCAGCGTCTGACGGCAGCGCCCCTGCCCCGCATAACCCTCGTTTTCGGCGCATATCATGCACTTCGGATATCCCGAAGATACGTTGCGCAACTTCGCGGTCTGCTTG
>ERZ779896.2648-NODE-2648-length-12023-cov-3.144886_pt1 | contig 12023 bp, 11 predicted proteins | sample MGYA00511067_ERZ779896 | MGnify/ENA primary metagenome ERZ779896 (study PRJEB29588, sample SAMEA2161597) | human gut metagenome | biome: human gut; feature: human-associated habitat; material: faeces | place: Denmark | collected 2008/2010 ...
GAACGGATTCCTCACGCACAACATAGACACCGGCAGGAATGGCCGAGAGCGTTGCGGAACCGTCCGTCCCGGTCGTGACGGAGGTGGAATAGCTGCCGGTAACGGACTTAATGGAAAACACCGTGCCGGCAATCGGTTTGCCGCTCATGGTGTCGCGCTTGATGATCTTCATATCGGGCAGCTCATAATTAGTCGCCGCAACGCTGTATTCGCGGTCACCCTCGGACACATCTACATAGACGCTTTTGGGCGTGGGATCAACACAGAAGCCGTCCGGTGCGGAGGTCTCGACAAAGCTCCAAAGGCCGGTCGCGGCATCCTCAACATAGATCTCACCCTGCGCATTGGTAATGTCGCTGCCGACGATCTGGCCGTTAAAGTAGATGCTGAAACGTGCACCGGCGAGACCGGTTGTGGTACCGCCAGCAGTCTTTTTCAGCACGATCTTGCCAACGCCTGCAGGCGGTGCAGGTTCTTCTCCGCCGCCTCCGGGCTTATCCTGAGTGACCAGTTTGCGGGGACCATAATAATTGAAGAATGACTGATTTTTGCGGTTACTGGAAATTGCGTATACTGCCCATTTTGCACTCTGGTCCTCCACAAAGGATGCAGACTTACCCTGTGCAGTGTACTCTTCAATCTGGCGCTGGAACTCGGCGTCCTCCTGTGCTTTCTGCTCCAGAAGCCAGTCGATGAGGCTCAGATACAGATCATAGGTGTCGGCGTTGGCATAGCCGCCCGCATCGCCGTCTCCATCGGGCTCGCCTTTATAGCTTTGGTGATCCCACACATACGTCTGCACGGCCATAAAAAGCTGGCCAACATTGGATGCCTTGCAGTCGTTGAGGTAGGTCATCATCCATTTGACGTTCTCGACGGTCGCGGCGTCCATTTCACTGAGGCCGCTGTTCGTGACAGCCGACTGCAATACGGCATCTGCATCTGCACCGGTGCCGGACGTCCATGTAAAGGAATTCAGGTACGAAGGCGTTGCGTAATGATAGCCGAGGCCGCTATCCATGCAGTACACGAGCTTACCGTCCACAAGCGGCGGGCGGTAGCTGTATGGGGTACCGTTGGCGAGCAGGCGCGTGCTCCAATATGCCTGGTTGGTGGTAATTTTGAGGCCGGAACCCGTGTTCGACGCGGCAAAAGCCGCAGTCGGCAGCAGGCTCAAGATCGTCACCAGCGTCAAAAGCAGTGACAACAAGCGATGTTTAATTGACTTCATGTCTTTCTCCTTTCCAAAAAGCGCAATAAAAAGAGCAGATCTTGACGACCTGCTCTTGCGTGAAAGTTGATGATTTATTTGTTCGCGGGGGTATCCACCCGAGTGATGGAATAGCCATCGTAGAGGAAAAGCTGGACACAGTACCAGCACGGGTCACCAGTGTCATTGACACCTCTTGCCAGCCCAACGCCAATCTCAGATAGCTTTGGGTTGACCATGTTCTTGTTGTGGGTTGTCGAAGCGCTCCAATCTGCCACGGCCCGTTCGGCAAGTGTTTGGTTGGACATTGTCCAATCTGCGATGCGATGGATATTTTCGGCCATGTAAGGACAATCCGCGACGGTATTGAATTTTCCGCCATTCGGTCTTGTGTGCGAATAGACGGTATGCGCAGCCATCTCGTCGGCTCGTACCTGCGCCGCCTGCATGAGCTTGTCGTTGACGCGCAGCACAGCAACGCCATTTTCTTTGCGCAGGGCATTGGTGCGGTCAATGATGTCTTGTTTCAGTGCATTCACATCGATGGTGGTAGATGTGTCCTCCGGCCGCGATAACGGTTTGTCGGGTTCCACCTTTGCAGGGGCTTCACCGGTGTAAGGTTTTCCGCTCTCCACCTGCACACAGCCGTTCTCACTATCCCAATAAACCTCGAAACCAACAGCCTTGCCGATGTCCCGCAGCTTCACATAGTTGCTGCCGTTGATGACATAGGCTTCCATCTGCGCTTCTTTTCCATCTACGACAACGCGATGGTGACTGCGCTCTGCCATGATCCCGGCAGCATACGCCGTGGTAGTGACGCCAGCCAACAGCAGGCAGGTAAGAAAACCGGCTGCAAAACTTCCTCGCTTCATGGTGTGTACCTCCAAATTCTTTGATGGGTTTATGGTATCGCGGATACCGCCGTGTGTCAAAAAATCCGCCCTGATTTTTCAGAGCGGATTTTTAGTTACACTTCGCTGAGCAGAAAGTCCAGCGCCTTTACAATTTTGATACCGTCCACGTCGCTAATAAGGTCGCAGTCCATGGCAATCACGATCTTTTCGTAATTGTCCTGCACAGCTTGCAGCGGTGCAAGCTCCCGTGCGCGGGTTTCGGGGGCGTTCATGTTGTCAGTGACTTGGATATACTTTTTCTCATTCATCTTTGTTGCGATGAAGTCGATCTCCTTTTCACCGACCTTGCCGATAGCCACCTCATAACCACGCCGCAGCAGTTCAAAATAAACGATATTTTCCAGAATGTGTCCCACATCGCCGCCCCGGTTTCCTAACAGATAGGTGCGGAGGCCGGGATCGACGATATAGTATTTGCCCAGCGTCCGCAGATAGTCCTTCCCCTTGATGTCAAAACGCTTGACCTCATAAAAGATATAGGACTCCAACAGTGCGTCGATATAGGCAGAGATGGTCTGCACCGCAGGCTTGGCCTTTCTGCCATCATCCAACAGGCCCTCACTGACAAGGGTGCGCCCGATGGACGCCGCCGAGGTGTTGTTGCCGATGTTGTCAGCCAGAAACAGAATGATCTTGCGGAGCAGCAGCGCGTCGGTAACGGCCCGCTGTTCTTTCCGTTTGCCGCGTTCCAGAATATCCCGCACAACAACAGCGGAATAAATGCCGTCCAGCAGCATATTGGCGCGCTCCTGATCCAGCTCCGCCTCGGCCAGCGCCGGCATACCGCCAAACTGTGCGTAGGCTTCAAACAGGTCGCGCAGCTCATACGCTTCGCCGTCTTTTCCCTTGGCGCGCTGTTTCATAGTGCCGTTAGGGGCTTTGTACTCCTCCAGCAAATAGCCGTGGAAGTCCAAAAACTCACGGAAGGACAGCGGCAGCATCTTGATCTCCACATAGCGCCCGGACAGATACGTGGACAGTTCGGAGGACAGCAGGTAGGCGTTGGAGCCGGTCACATAAATGTCGCAATCCAGATCCACGCGGAAGGAATTCACGGCATCCTGCCAGTCCCGAACCTTCTGCACCTCGTCCAAAAAGAGGTAGAGTCGCTTGCCCTTGGATTCGCGTTCCGTCACATACTGATAGAGGCTCTTGCTGTCCATATCGGCAAACTGCATGGACTCAAAGTTCATCGAGAGGATCTGTTCCTCCATGACGCCCTGTTCCCGCAGATGTGCCATCATCAATTTCAGCAGGCTGGATTTGCCGCAGCGCCGGATTCCGGTCACGACCTTGATGACCTCCATATCCTGAACGGAAATGAGCTTATCAAGATACTGCGATCTGTTTTTTAACTCCATGATCCTGTCACCACCTTTGTCAACCATGATAGCACACCGCCGGCATGAAGTAAAGTTATTAACATCAATGTTAATAACTTTTTCTTTGTCGAAATTATTCACATCAATACTATTTCTGCCGTGCCTGCACACACCAGCGGTACTCCGGCTGGTTCATCACACAGGTGACGAGGGTGATGATGTTCTCCATGTTGTCGTTCAGAACACTGATATCGTCCACGCTGATCTTACGGACGGAGTACACCTCATAGCTGCGGGTGCCGAGCAGAGTGGTCAGCTTGATGGTATCGCCAATGCTGAGCGTATGGATCTTGCCGAAGTGGTTGTTCACGCCGCGATTGTGTCCGGCGATGGCCACATTGCCTTCCCAAATGGAGGTATTGGTGAAGTGGCCCGCACCCTTGCGGAGTGCGTCACTGTCCGTGCCCTGGTACACCTTGACGGACAGGCCAAGGGTGGGAATTTTCAGCGTACCGAGGTAGCCGCCGCTGTAATAGAGGTCTTTCGTGACGGGCGTGTACTTGACCGGTGTGTAGGAGCCGGTGTTTCCGCTGGTGCTGCCGGAAGTAAAGGGCGGCAGGACGGTCACACCGCCTGTGCCGCTGGTCGTTCCCGCGACTGAACCGCTCACAAGGTTTGGTGTCAGCAGCTCTCCGGCATTCAGCGTATAAGAAGTAGGCGAACCAAAAGCAGGTGGGATATAGGCGGCGTTTTTGCTGCGGTCGGTGTTTGCAGGCTTATCCATCGTGACATAAATGGTATCGTCCGAGGTGGGGCGTCCGAACAGCCCTGCGTCCGGGCCGTCAAAGTGATACTCCAATGCCGATGCAGGCATAGAAAAAGCTGCCAGCATACAGCAGGCGGCCAGCAGCGTGGTCAGATATTTCTTCATGCGGCGTACCCTCTTTTCTTATTGATGTAGTGGCGATAGCCCTTATAACCGGCATAGCCGCAGCCGCCCAGCGCCGCCGCTCCCACGGGGATCAGCAGCCACAGCCAGTTAAAACTACTGCGTCCGGTTTTCGCCGCTGCATTCCCAACGCTGGAAAAAACGGCGGTGTAGATCACCGTATCACAGCTTGCGCGGGTGACGTCACCCTTATAGTCCGCCGTGACGGTGTAGCCGGTGGCGTATTTGCTGGTGGCGGTGCCGGTGTAGCTTGCCACAGCAGTGTAGCGGATGGGAATGTCATAGCCGTCCGTAGGATCAACAGCCGCCTCCTGCCAGCTCACATCGGCAAGAGTCAGGGTGCGGCCATTTTCATTCACGGACTTGGGAACAAGGGACACATCCGCGTCTGAGAGGTTGGGATAGGTGCGCTCCGCCGTCACCGTGCGGCTGCTGGTCCCGTAGCCCGCGGCCTCCACTTGAATGGTAGTATGGTCAAGGGACAGGACACCCTCATAGCCGTCCTCGGTCTTGACCTCCAGCTTCGGCTCCAGCATTTTCAGAATTTCCGCCATATCTTTGGTCTTGCTCTCCAGCGTGACCACCTCGATATGCTCCCGCGTGTCCGTTTCTGTCTGGTCATTTTTCAGCAAATCAAGGAGCGTATAGGTGCGGCCCTCGCGCTCAAAGTCAGCGGTGGGGATCGTGGCGGGATCGTCCTTCGCGGTCAGGTAGTAGACCTTTTCCAAACGATAGACGCCGTTTTCCTCGCTGGCTCTGACCTCGGCGGGATAGGCGGAAATGCCGGGGAGTGTATCTGCGGCAGTAATCATGGCAGTTACCGGATCAGCCTCCTTGATGGGTTCAGCGGAAACGGCCAGAGCCGTGCTGCTCATAGCGCACAATGTCACTGCTATGCACAGCAAAAGCGAAAGTTTCTTTTTCACAGATTTCACCCCCTTCAACGGACAGGCCGGTTCTGCTCCGGCTGCTTGCGCTCCTGCGGAGAGATCTCACGCTGAATGTCATTTTGCAGCTTGCGGAAATACTTTTGCAGGCTGTCTACCACGCCGCGGCGATCCTGCACCTCCATGCCGTCGAATACCTGCCCCACGCGGCTCACATCAGGCTGCGGGGTCTCCACGCCGAAATTGCGGCAGAGCATATAGCTGACGCTCTCGGCGTCCATGGCGCAGTCCTCACGGGTATAGTAGGGATAGCGCCCGTGGTCATGGATGCCGGCGTGGACGATCTCGCGGGAGAGCGCCGCAAAGATCTTGCTGTCGATCAGGCGGCTGGATACCGTAATGCTCTGCGTCTTAGGATCATAAACGGCGTCCTGGTACATGGTGCTGCTGGTGACCACGGGAACGGGGGAACTGTCCAGCAATCGGCGCAGGGCGGCGTCCATTTCCGGTGTATTGTCTTTCAGGCTCAGTGCCGGAACACCGGCCTTGCCGTGGGTCTGCGTCACATCAAAAACACGCCCGATTTTATAGCCGTGATACTCCCTTCCGTCCTTCACATAGGTATCCGACACGCGGATCTTCATGCCGTTCTCGTCACGGTTGACGCTGCGCCCCAAGCGGTTCCACACCTCCAGACTGTTGATGTAAGTGATCTCCGGGTTCTGCGCCATCGCCAGCATCACGTTGGATGCGCTGTATCGCGGGTTGATGGCCTGCGTGTCCAGATAGTGGAGGTATGCGCCGGGTTCGCTGGTGACGTGCATGACCGCATCGTCGGAAAGCTGCCCCAATTCCTCGCGCTCTGCTGTTTTCTTTGCCTTCCAGTCCTCGTCCCGCTGCTGCTTCTGCTGGATCAAATCGTCTAACTTTGCCATGTTCGTTTCTCCTTCTCAAAATCAATTTATTCCTGCGTGGGCATAGCCTTTTGAATGGTCTCCCGCACGGTGTCCTTGGTAGGGGCCGTGCCATCCCGTTCTGCCGCGGCTTGCAGCGCCATCAGACGGCTGCGGACGGAGGGGCGGGCATCAGCTTTCTCCGCAGCCGGTTCCGTAGACGCTCTCGCACCAGTCCCGCGCTCCTTGGAGCTGTTCTCGGACGGAGCGCGGGCGTTCTCTTTTTTTGCGGCAGTATCCTCCTTCACCGGGGCGGGATAGCCCATGCGTTCAAAAATGCGGTTGATCTGCTTGGCGTCCCTTGCCTTGGCCATGATCTCCACCGTCCCGGTCTTTTCCACCTTGTTGACGATGGGGTAAAACAGGACGCCATAGCGTTTGGCCTCCATCTGAAAGCCCTTCAAGTCCTCCTGCTTGACAGAAAAAATGGTCAGCTCCTCGCCGTCGTGGATCAGGCGCTTGAGGTTGGTTTTACCGGCGAGCTTCTGATTGTCGTTGGCAAGGGCGATCAGAAGGGCGGCAAGATTTTTCGCCCCCAGCCCTGCCAGCTTGAGGGCGCTCTCGGTGATCTGGATGCCCTCACGCACCATCAGGTCAGCGGTTTCACCGTTGGTACTCATGCTCGTGTTCCTCCTTGTTCTTTAGATTTTTCTGCCGTTCAGCCTGCGCCTGCTGGCACTGCTGGGATACCCTCGGAATGTCTGCCTGTATCCTGCGGCACAGACGCAGTTCCCGGCGTTTCTCCCGCAGGGCGGCAGTCTGCTGTTGGATCTCCGCGCTGTACTTGGCTTGTGCTTCTTCATCGCTGGTGTTCCTCCTTTCCTGATAAAGTGGTTTTCTCTGTTCCTCCAGCAAGCGGATGTCCCACTCCAGCACACGGATGCGCTGCTCCAGCTCCGTTACGGTAGTAATTCCGCTTGATAAAAGGTATTTGAATTGCTGCTCATACCGCTCCAAATGAATGACCTCCCGCTTGACGGAAAAGGGCAGCTTGGGCGGCAGCTTTTTCCGCCTGCCCCCACGCAGCAGGTAGAGGTAGCGGAGATAGAGCGCATGAAAGCCGGTGATTTTCTTTTTTCGGACAGTGGCCAGCTTGCCTTTCATGCGGTAACGCTTGACGGTATGGGTGACGGTCGGCGGGGCCATGCCACCGTGCCGTTGCTTGGAAAGTTGCGCCATAATATCCGCTTCGGTGTAGCCCTCGCCCAGACTGTCCAGCCGGATCGCCCGCTTTGCGCCGGGGGGCTTGACCGTGGTGTATTTCCGATTGGGGCTGCGGCGTACCTCGTAACCGTTCTTTCGCAGCAGCATGAGAAAGGTATCGTAGGTGTAGGCTTGGTGGATGATGGCGTCAATGTCGGCGCGGATCACGCCGCGCACGGTGGGCTTGCCGCCCTGCTCTGCCTTCCACTCGGCGTAATGCTTGCCCTTGCCCTGCGGGGCGATGACGGATAGGTCGTTTTCCCGGCACAGTGCGTCTGAGGTACCGCGCACATCGTTGTAGTAGCTCTCCGGGCTGGAATGATACTTGTGGCCGTCCGTGCGGGAGACAGAATTGACCACGATGTGATTATGGGGATGGGCCTTGTCCAAATGGGTCCCGATGACGGCTTCAAAATCCTCACCAAATAATCGCCGCGCAAACTCGCATCCGATCTCATGGGCCTGCTCCGGCGTCACCTCGCCGGGTGCAAAGGATTGGATGAAGTGGTAGCCGAGAACGCCGCCCGTCTTTTTGTATTTCTTTTTCGTTTTCTGCATGGCAGCAAAGGCGGTTTCGGCAGACCGGCAGTTCAGCGTGGTCACAAAGCGCACAGTATCGGTTTTCTCTGGGTCAGCGGTGTAGACGATCCGCTCGTCCAGCTCGGTCTTTTCCCCATTGATGGCGTACTTCACGCGGTCGTCCAGCCTTGCGCGGATGGCGAATACCTTGGTGTATGCCATGTCACAGCCGCTCCGCGATGTTCCAGATCGTTTCCTGCGCCGCCGTGATCGCTGCGATGTCCTCACCGCTGGCAAAGCCGCGGGCGTTGACCGCGCGGGCGATCTGATTGATGTTATTGCCGATGGCGGCAAGCTGGCGGCGTATTTCAGCGTATTCGTTGGGTGGCCTTGGCCGCATTTTTTCACCGGCGATCAATGTGCGAAGATAGACCTCCATGGGGAAACCGGAAATTGCCACCTGCTCCTTCAGATGCCGGTGTTCCGTTTCGTTCAAACGGAGAAGAATAGAGATAGATCGTTTTCTGATAATAGATTCCTCCTTGAAATAGGATGGGGTCTTAGGGGGCTTGCTCCCCTAACAAGCGCATTTGGATAGCCAAATGCTATGCTTGCGACTGCAAAGCAGCCGCAGGCCGCTTGCAGTCCTTTACCAGCCGAAAAACAAATCAGCGTGCTGTGCCGCCGCGGGTTCTTACTCTGCCGCAAATCCCTTTCATAAGCTGGAGCTGGTCGTTGTAGTCCTTTCCGCTGCGGGGTGGATTGTCAATGACCTCATACTCGGAAAGTTCTTTTTGAATAGCTGCGGACGCCGCCCGCCCCGGCTCATCGTTGTCCAGACACAGCACGATCCGCTCCACGCAGGGGTTATCCTTTAGGTATTGCTCCAACGCCGCGGGGAATCGAATCGAACCGTCTTTCCGTGGCTGATAGATGCCGGAGAGGGAAAGCGTATTTGCGGCGCGCCAGTCCTGCCCGCGCAGCTTCAGCAGCGTCAGGTAAGAAAGGGCGTCTATGGCGGATTCAAACACGCAGAGGGTTTTGCCACCGGCGCGGAGGGGAACGGCAAAGGAAAACCGCTTATCGCTGCCGGAGACTTCACCGGCGAAGGTGGTTTCTGAGAGCGTCCCACGCAGTGCGCCGTAGGCAGGGATTCCATATTTGTAGCCCACAAATACGCAGTTATGATGCTCTGCATCCTCGTAAAGCTGCCCGTGCTTGATGCAGTGGTTGATAATTTCCGCATCAATGCCGCGGCTCCGAAGATATGCAAAAACACGCCGGGTGTCGGCGTGTTTGGGTGGAAGGGTAAATTCAGTTTTCGGGAGCGGTGCGGTTGGCTCTGATTTGGTCGGCACACGGGGCGGTTCCCCAAGGATACGCTGCACGGCATCCAAAAAGGAAACACCCTCCACTGTTGTCAGATAGTCCAGTGCAGTTATGCCGCCGATACCCCGCGACCACCAGCACCATTTTCCATTGGAGATTTTTAGGCTGTCGTGGGTGCGGGTGGCATAGGTGTCTCCGCCGATATGCACCAGCTCCTCCGGCTCAAACCGCCGCAGATAGGTCAGCAGGTCCATCTCGCGAGCGGCAGCGATCTGTTCCTTAGATAGGTAGGGCATGGCACTCACCTCCCAGCGATCTTTTCTCAGTCCTCTGGATAAAGAATAGAATCAGCACATTTTTGATATGGGTAGTTAAAAACATCCTTGTGATGTAGCAAATAGTTCTGGATATACTCATAGAAATTTTCAACTGCATACAGCTTTTCGATTTCTGCTTGGCTCAGTCTCCGTGCTCTCAGGTACTCTGTCATCTCGTCTTGCAGAACATATAGATGCGCGTATTTATCAATACGGACTTTCTGATCGGTAATTCCTTCTTTACCAATGATCTTGTAGAGTTCTTCGCGTTCTTTCCTCAATTTTGCGTATAGGTCATTTTCTGTAATTTTCTTGTTCATGTGCAGTCCCTTTCTATCGTGCCAAACCCGCCCGCATCCGGTGGGCGTAATTGGCGACGCTGTATCGTTTCATATAGGCGTTTTCGCTGGGGGCCGGACTGTCAAAGTCCAGCCCCTCCATACGGGGATCGTCGGTGCCGTTCAGCACCGCCTCCACCGGGATCACGCGGAGCCTGCCGGAGCATTTCAGCTCGCCGCCAAATACGCCAGCGGCACAGTGAAAGCCGCGGTCACCGCACACCCAAAGCAGCTTCTTTCCTGCGGGAATATCGCCAAATGGCTGCTTCAAAACAATAACGGAATGTGGTTCCGCACCGGCCACCTCATAGTAGCCGGACTGCTCCGCCTTTTCGTATGCCTGGATCAATTTCTTGAATTTATGCTGCGGCTCGATATAGAACCAACTTTCCTGATAACCCATAATTTCCTCCGTTTTCTATTGGTTTTACCGCTCCAACTGCGGTCTGCGGCGCTCCGGCGGCCTTTGATCCTCGTCCGGCTCGGCGTCTACGATCTCCGGCTCCTTGTGGTCTAAATTCAGCAGGGAATTCAGTTCCTCCAGCCGTGCCGTTTTAGTGTTCAGCTCTGCCTCACGGGGAAACGGCTTTTGTACCTCCGTCTTTGCGGTTTCCAGCTGCGTTTGCAGGTTGGAAAGCTGCTCCCGGCAGGTTTGCTCCTTAATAGGCAGTCCCTCCAGCGCATTGTCCATGCGCTGCAAATTGCCGAACACATCGGTTCCCAGCGTGACCGTGTGGCGGAGCTGCCCGATCATGGTCAGGCGGTACTCCCGCGCGAAGGTATCAAAGGCCAGCTCCAGCGTCAGGCCGCGATAGCTGCCGATCTGTGTCGCCTCTGGGGAGAGCATATTCTGACAAATGCTGAGCAGCGCCGCGCCTGCCTCTTTCTTGTCGGCATGGGTGACGCCCGCCAGCGTAAGCGGAGAGAAGCCGTCCCCATTGGGATGGGTATTCTCCTTGACCGTGGCAATATCCGCGCCATACCCGGCGATCCGTGCCTGCGTTTCCGCGATTTGTTTCGGAAAGCCCTTGCTGATGGCGTCCTCCAGCGCGTATTTCTGAGAAAGGTGGTTGGCTTTCAGCAGCTTCAGCTTGGACACCTCAATGTCCAGATCCATCTTTTCCTTGATCATGGGGTTGCCGCTGGCCAGCGCCTTGATCTCGGCATAAGAAAGCGCCTGCTCATCCACATCTTCGGCAGAGCGGACAGGCGATTTGCTGGTCATAATTTGCGATATAAATTTCTGCTTGGATTCTACCAACTGATACAAGTAGGCATCGAAGGTGCCCTCGGTGACATAGCTGTAAATGTCCACCTCCGGATTTTCGTTGCCCTGCCGGATAATGCGCCCCTCACGCTGCTGAAGGTCGGACGGACGCCACGGACAATCCAGATGGTGCAAAGCGACGAGCTTTTGCTGACAGTTGGTGCCAGCGCCCATGCGCTGGGTGCTGCCCAGCAGGATACGCACCTGACCGCTCCGCACCTTGCCGAACAGGTCTTTCTTCTGCGCCTCGCTCTTGGCGTTGTGGATGAAGGCGATCTCGTTTTCGGGAATACCCAATTCCAGCAGCTTCGCGTGAATATCATCATAAACGCTGAAGGTACCGTCATCCTTTGGGGTGGACAGGTCGCAGAAGATCATCTGCGTGGAGCGTTGGCCAGCGGTGCGCTGCCAGATCTCAAAGACATTTTCCGCGCACTTGGCGGCTTTGCTATTGGGGTCACTGGGGAGCATTGGATTGACAAGCCGCTGATCCAGCGCCAGCTTGCGGCCATCGTTGGTGATGAGCAGCATATTGTCCACGCTGCTGTCCACCTCGCGGTTGCGGACTTTCTCAGCGCGCTCCGCCAGCGACGCCACGATCTCTTTCTGATACTCCGATGGCTTCAAGGCGATATTGTGGTAATGCGCCTCCGGCACGGGGAGCTTGAGCATATCCGCTGTCTGAATATCCGCCACATTTTTGAAAAGGCTCATCAGCTCCGGCAGGTTGTAAAATTTAGCAAAGCGCGTCTTGGCACGGTAGCCGGTTCCCTCGGGGTCGAGTTTGTCAAGATACTTTTTGTGGATTTTCT
>ERZ779896.2649-NODE-2649-length-12023-cov-2.832721_pt1 | contig 12023 bp, 9 predicted proteins | sample MGYA00511067_ERZ779896 | MGnify/ENA primary metagenome ERZ779896 (study PRJEB29588, sample SAMEA2161597) | human gut metagenome | biome: human gut; feature: human-associated habitat; material: faeces | place: Denmark | collected 2008/2010 ...
CCGTGGCCGACGCTGCCGAAGAAGCGACGGCATTGCGCAGGCATGGCAATCCGCCGCTGTGCCTGTTCTCCGGCCGGGAGGGCGACTTAAGCAGCGCCCGCACCATTTACGGCCGGGATGTGGTAAGGCTGCCCTCCGTGGGCTGGTTTGCCCAGACCGTGGGGAAGATCATTCAGGGACGGCTGCAGGCTCTTGAAAGTTAACGAAAAAACGCGGCTTCAAAGCCGCGTTTTTTTAGACAAATTGGCACTGTACAACGCCTTTTAAGTATGCTACAATTCCCAAAAGCGGGAAAACAGGAGATGATGACCTTGACAAGTCAGGCGCAGCGGTATCTGGAAAGGCTGGATATCGGCTATTCCTACCGCCTTGCAAAGCGGATGGAGGAGCACTGCACCAACCCCGTGCTGGGCTACCGCACCGCAGGCTCCCCGGCGGAGATCGCCACGGGAGACATGCTGGCGGCGGAGATGAAGAAAATCGGCTTTTCCAAAGTATGGAAGGACGCCATCACCGTGGACGCGTGGGAGTTTGAGAAGGCGGAGCTGTCTTTTACCGACGCCGAGGGACGGGAGCGCCATGTCCAGCTGGGGGCGTATCAGACGAATTTCGTCACGGACGGCCCTACCGCCTACGAGCTTGTCTATGCGGGCAAGGGCACAGAAGCGGATTACGAGGGGCTGGACGTTAACGGGAAGCTGGTGCTGGTGGAGATCAATCAGCGGAACGAATGGTGGATCAACTACCCCGTGTATCAGTCCCACCTCAAGGGTGCGGCAGCGCTGATCGCCGTGCAGACCGGGGGCTACGGCGAGGTGGACGATGCCGCGCTGAACGCGCAGGATATCGCAGGCCCTCCCGAAGCCGCCGCCTTTTCCATTTCCCGGAAGGACGCCGGGGTGCTGAAGGAGCTGCTTGCGGACAGTGCGACGGTGGCCGTTACGCTGGACGCCTGCACCCGGGTGGAGCGCGACCGCACCACCTACAACATCATCGGCGAGCTGACCGGCCGGAACCCTGACCGGAAGATCATGCTGTCCGCCCACTACGACTCCTATTTTGACGGCTTTCAGGACGATAACACCGCCATTTCCATGATGCTGGGCATGGGTAAAGCACTGGTAGAGACCGGCTGGCAGCCGGAGAACACCATCCTTTTCTGCGCCATGGCGTCGGAGGAATGGGGCGTGGCAGATTCTCAGTTCGACTGGTCCACCGGCGCTTACGAGCAGGTGTTCACCGTGCATCCCGAATGGCGGGGGCAGGTCATTGCCGACCTGAATTTCGAGCTGCCGGCCCTTGCCCACGGCACCCGGGCAAGAATCCGCAGCACCTACGAATATGTGGGTTTTCTGGAAGAATTTCTGGAAAATCTCCCGGAGCTGACACAGGGCTATCCCGAGGAAACCCGGATCACCGCCCCCATTGAAACATGGTCGGACGATTTTTCCATCGCCATTGCGGGCATTCCCTCCATGGTCAACGATTTCACCGGCGGCAGCTTTATGGAGACCCACTACCATTCCCAGTTCGACAACGACACCTACTATGACGAGGACGTGTACCGCCTCCATCACGAGCTGTTCGGGCTGCTGCTGATGGCCATTGACAGGACTAGAGTCGTTCCGCTGAACTTTGCCGGAACCTTCCAAAAGGCCAAGGAGGCGCTGGACTTGGACTGGTGCGCCCGGACGGAGGCCGACGGCGAGAGCCTTGCTCAGGCGCTGGACGAAGCCGCAGAACTGGCACAGCAGGTCTATGACCGTGCGGCGGCCATCAACCGGGGGCAGGCACCCGACGAGGACGCCGGTCGACTGGAACGGCAGCTGCTGAATCTGTTCCAGCAGACCCAGGACACCTTTGTCCGCATCGACTGGTACGGCAACGTCCAGTTCCCCCAGGAAAGCCTGCAGCAAAGCCTTGAACTGCTCCACGGCGCGGCGGGCAGCTTAGCGGAGGGAAATCTCTCCGCGGCACTGCGAAAGCTCTACGAGATCGACAACAACCGGTATGCCTTCCTGTTTGAGCAGCGGGTGTACCGCCACTTCACCCAGTACGTATTTTCTCAGCCCAAGGAGCGCCTGAAATGGGGCTACCGCCGGATCGTGGGGTATATCAACCTATACGCAACGGTCAAGAGCCTGCTGGAAAAGAAGGCCCGGGGCATTACGGACTACACCGCGGAAGCGGCCTTCCTGCAGGGCGCGGCCGCCGCGCAGGAGGGCGCCTACCGGGATCTGGTGGGCAGTCTGAACATCAGTGTGGAGGAAATGAAGCGGATGCTCCGCGACTGCCTCCCAAGATAAAGGAACGAATATATGGAAAGCGAATTATACAAAGTTACAAAAAAAGACCTGCCAAAGCTTCAGGCACTGCTGAACAAGTGCTTTGCCTCCGACCCGCTGTACGAGACCCTGATTCCCAACGAGGATATCCGCAAGAAGCTTTTGCCGAAGCTCTTTGCCTGCGACATGGAGGAATTCTACAAAAACTGCGACATTTTTGCCGACAGCCCGGATTTGAACGGCCTTCTGGTCGTTTCCGACGAGACCGAGCCGTACCATTTCCTCCAATACTACTTTACGGAGCTGGAAGCGGAATTGCAGACGGACGCATGGCTGATCAAGGAAGACCCGTCGCTCAGAACCCTGTTCCACTTTTTCGCCGCCCGGGATTATCTGAACTCCCACTGGACGACCCAGCTCCACGAGGACAACCGTCTCCATGTGATCTATCTGGCGGTGGACCCCCAGATGCAGCACCACGGCATTGCGGTGAAGCTGCTGAAGGCGGCGGTGGATTACGCGGACAAGCATCACATGATGATGTCGCTGGAGACCCACAATCCCCACAACGTGTCACTATACCAGCAGTTGGGGTTTGAGATTTACGAGGTTCTGGAAAAGCATTTTCATCTGAAACAGTTCTGCATGGTGCGCCCGATTCAAAGCGAGCTTGGACAGCCCGCGAAGCCGGGAAATGCGATTTAATCGAAAATAGAAAATCCCGTCCGCAATCTGCGGACGGGAATCTTTCTGTTTATACGAACTTTTTTCGGCAGGTCAAAAGCCCATCAGCCGTTGCGGACTTCCATGAACAGGCTTTCCATATACCGGGAGGTTTCCTCCGGCAGGAAGTTGAAGCTGGTGCCGGTGGTGAGGGTGTCCGCGTCGGGGTAGGCGACCTCGCTGCCCGCGACCTCCGGATCCATCAGCTCCTTCGCCGCGGTGGAAGGGACGCTGTAGCCCAAAAACTCCATGTTGGCGGAGGAAATCTCCGGGCTGCACAGGAAGTTGATGAAGGCTTCCGCCGCCTCCTTCTCCTGACAGCAGGTGGGGATGCACATGGCGTCGATGAACATGTTGTAGCCCTGCGCCGTGGGACGGTAGAAGGCCAGATCGGGGTTCTCTTCCACCATGGTCAGATAGTCGCCGGCGTAGTAGGGGGCGATCCAGGCCTCCTCGTTTTCCATGGCGTCAAAAATCTGATCCATGACGTACTGCTGCACCACGGGCTTCTGCTCCGCCAGCTTGGCGGAACAGGCCTGAAGCTCGGCCTCGTCGGTGGTGTTCACGTCGTAGCCCAGCAGGTACTCGGCAATGCCGAATGCGTCCCGGGAGTTGTCGAACATGAGAATCTTTCCGGCGTACTTCTCGTTCCACAGCAGTTCCCAGCCGGTGACGTCGGCTTTGTCCACGTACTTGGTGTTGTAGATGATGCCCACGGTGCCCCAGGTGTAGGGGACGGAATACTTGTTCTCCGGGTCGTAGGAAGTGTTTTTGAAGGAGTCGTCGATATACTGGTAGTTGGGGATGTTGCTGAAGTTCAGCTCCTCCAGCATACCCTCCTGCACCATCCGGCCGATCATATAGTCGGAGGGGATGATCACGTCCACGGTGATGCCGCCGTTGGACAGCTTGGAGTACATGATCTCGTTGGAGTCATAGGTGGAATACTGCACGCGGATGTTGGGGTAGGCTTCCTCAAAGGCGGCGATCACATCCAGAGAGCCGTCGTCGCCCTCGGAGATGTACTGACCCCAGTTGTAGACGTACAGGGTGGTCTTTTTACTGCTGCCGCAGCCGGAAAGACCGGTCAGGCAGCTCACGGCAAGCAAGACGGCAAGAATAACGGAAATCCCTTTTTTCATGACAATTCTCCTTTATACCCCGCTGTGGGCAGCGGCTCGTTTTCTGTCCCCGCGGAGCTGAATGAGGTTCATGGTGACCATCAGCACCAGAATCAGCAGGAATAGCAGGGTGAACAGGGCGTAGATTTTCGGATGGAGGGGCTTTTTCGTGTAGGAATAGATTTCCACGGGAAGGGTCACAAAATCCAGCCCGCTGACAAAATAGCTGATGACAAAATCGTCCAGACTCATGGTGAACGCCATAATAGCGCCGGACACGATGCCGGGGGCGATCTCATGGAGCGTCACCTTGAAAAACGCCTGCAGGGGCGTGCAGCCCAAGTCCATGGCCGCGTCCCGGAGGGAGCTGTCCGTCTGCTTGAGCTTCGGCATGACGTTCAGGATCACGTAGGGGAGGTTGAAGGTGATGTGGGCAATGAGCAGCGTCCAGAAGGTCAGACTGTTCCGCTGCCCCAGCATCCGGGTCCCCACGAAGACGAACAGCAGGGAAAGGGACACGCCGGTGACGATATCCGGATTCGTCATGGGGATGTTGGTCAGCGTCATGGCAGCCTTGCGCAGTCTGGGGTTCAGGTTGTAGATGCCCAGTGACGCCACCGTGCCGAAGACCGTGGCGATGAAGCTGGCAAGAACCGAGACGAGCAGGGAGTTGCCCAGCAGCTTTAACAGCGTCCTGTCCTGAAACAGACGGGCGTACTGCCGCAGGGTAAACCCTTCAAACTGGGTAACGTCCTTGCCTGTATTGAAGGACGCCACGATCAGCACTGCCATGGGGACGTACAGGAAAATGAAAATCAGGATGGTGAGAATGCGGTTGGCTCTTTTCATACGATGACACCGCCTTCCTCATTGCCGCCGCCGAAGCGGTTCATGATGCCGGTGCAGATGAATACAAGGATCATCAGCACCAGACTCAGCGCCGCACCCAGATTGGGGTTGTTGCCCTGCTTGAACTGGCGCTCGATCACGTCGCCGATGAGCACCGTGTCCGTACCGCCCAGCTTCTGGGAGATATAGAAGGTGGACACCGCCGGGACGAACACCATGGTCATGCCGGAGAGAATGCCGGGAACGCTCAGCGGCAGCACCACCCGGGAAAACACCTGCGTGCTGTTGCAGCCCAGATCCTCCGCCGCTTCAATGAGCCGGGGGTCGATCTTGACGATGACGCCGTACAGGGGCAGGATCATATAGGGCAGATAGTTATACACCATGCCCAGAATGACCGCGCCGGGGGTACGGATGAGCCGTAGCCGGCCGATGCCGATGGCGTCGAGAATATTGTTGATGATGCCGGTGTCCTGTAACAATCCGACCCATGCGAGGGTACGGAGCAGGAAGCTCATGCACATGGGCAGCATCACCAGCATGTACAGAAACTTCTGAGCGGTCTGGCTTCGGTGGGCGATGTAGTAGGCCATGGGGTAGCCCAGCAGCAGGCAGATGAAAGCCGACGCCACTGCGTAGAAGATGGACTGCCACAGAACGCCCCAGTACAGATTCAGACCCCGGAGATTCACCAGGCTGAATTCTCCCGTAGACGGGTCAGTGAGGGCATAGTAGCACACCACACCCAGAGGGATCAGCGTGAATACCACCATCCATATCAAATACGGGGTGCTGAGCAAGATAGACTTATTCTTCTTCATCTTCGGCATCCTCCGTCAGCTCGTCATACTCGGCGGAGTAGGAGCTGTAGTCGCCAAAGAGACCTGAATATTCGCTCTTGTGCATGATGTGAATGTCTTCCGGGTTCAGGCGGATGCCGATGGTCTCGCCCACGCCGTGGTAGTCCGTGGTCTGAATGAGCCACTTGAAGCCCTTGAACTCCACGATGATGTCGTAGTTAAGACCCTTGAAGGTAATGCCCGTGACGGTGCCGACGAGATGACTCTCCGCGGGCTTCACGATGTCAATGTCCTCCGGTCGGATGACCACGTCCACCGGCTCGTTGGGGGCGAAGCCCTTGTCCACGCACTCAAAGACCCGGCCGAAGAACCGAACCTTGAAGTCTTCCAGCATGACGCCGTCCAGGATGTTGCTTTCGCCGATAAAGTCTGCCACAAAGGCGTTCTTCGGCTCATTATAGATATCCTCAGGTTTGCCGATCTGCTGAATCCGGCCTTTGTCCATGACCACCACGGTGTCGGACATGGAAAGGGCTTCCTCCTGATCGTGGGTGACATAGATGAACGTGATGCCGGTGGTCTGCTGGATGCGTTTCAGCTCGATCTGCATGTCCTTGCGCAAGCGCAGATCCAGCGCTGCCAGGGGTTCGTCCAGCAGCAGCACCTTCGGCTGGTTGACCAATGCCCGGGCGATGGCAACACGCTGCTGCTGGCCGCCGGACAGACTGTCCACGCTGCGGTTTTCGTAGCCCTTCAGGCTGACGATTTCCAGCATTTCATTGACCCTGCGGTCAACTTCGTCCTTGGGCAGCTTTGCTACCTTCAGGCCGAAAGCGACGTTGTCGTACACATCCAGATGCGGAAAAAGGGCATAACGCTGGAACACGGTGTTGATCTGCCGCTTGTAGGGCGGAACGTCGTTGATGACCTTCCCGTCAAACGTCACCGTGCCGGAAGTAGGCGTCAGAAAGCCGCCGATGATCCGAAGCGTTGTGGTCTTGCCGCAGCCGGAGGGGCCGAGCAGTGTGAGGAATTCGTGATCGTTGAAATAAAGATTGATGCCGTCGAGAATACGCTCCCCGTCGAACTCCATGGTCAGGTCCTGGAGTCTGATGAGTTCCTTGGACATTATCCTCCCCCGTTTCTTCCAAGATTTTGTTTTACGCCGAAATACGACAGATACTACTATACCGTAAATTTTTGCAATGTCAATGGATTATATCCGTTTTTCCCCGGGAAAGTTTCATTTTCCGTTCCGGCAGACGAAAACCGTGCCGCGGCAGAACTGACGTTTGCCGCGGCACGGTATTTGGGTAGGGCTTGTTATGCCGCAGGGGCGGTGACGGCGGTGGTTTCCGGGATGGTTTCCCCGGCGGTTTCCTCCGGGACGGTGCTTGGAACGTAGGTTTCCGGATGGCTGGCCAGGTCCTGATAGTAGGCTTCCCGGTCGGCCTTTTGCTGTTCCAGATACGTCCGGCATTCTTCCATGCCCGCGCCGACGATGGAGTCCGTGCGCTCCATGGACTTCTTCGCGGAGGACAGCATGGCGTCGTTCAGGTTGAACAGCTCCGCCCACTGATCTTCATTGTCCTCGTCCAGCGGCAGGATGTTATATTGCTTCGCCCCGTCAGTGCGCATGTTCACCCATGTGGGCAGCGCGTCCACGCTTTGCAGATACACGGCTCCGTCGGAATACTTTTCAAAGGTGACGGTGAACAGAATGCCATCCTCCGTATAGTAGGGAGGCGCGGCTTGAATATAGCCGTTTCTCTGGTTGGATACGGCGTTGCCCAGAGAGTAGATGACCACGGTCTTGTGGTCAGGGTCAACGGTGCTGGTAAGCAGGTCCACCGGTTGAACAACATGCGGATGCCCGCCCACGATCACGTCAAAGCCAAGATCGCACAGCTTCTGCGCCATGGTGTCCTGAAGGGAATTTTCCTTGATGTTATATTCCACGCCCCAGTGAATGAACATCATGGTGGCTTCCGCACCGTCCGCTTTCATCTGTTCTAGAATCTGTTCCGACGCGGTGTACAGCTTGCCGGGGTCGTTGTTGAGGAAGTAGTTCATCTGCCCCTCGTCCTTGATGGGGGTAAGACCATTGAGGGAGAAGGAGGTGCCGTTGCTGCTGTATGCCCATGTGTAGCACACCATGCCGATTTTAATGCCGTTTACGTCCACCACGGCGTATTTCGGCTCGTCGGCGTTCAGCTGGGAGCCGAGGGCGGTCAGTCCCTTGCCGCGGATGATCTCCACGGTGCGGGTGATGCCCGACGCCATGGTGTCGCCCGCGTGGTTGTTGGCGGTGAGCAGCATGTCATAGCCCGTGTCCACTACGCTGTCGATCAGCGCGTCGGGACAGTTGAAAGCGGGATTGCCCTGATAGGGGTAATCGTCGCCGCCGAAGGTGGTCTCCAGATTGGCGATGGCGTAGTCCAGACCGGACACGATATCCTTGACATAGCGGAAAATGGAACTGAAATCGTAGGTGCCGTTGCTTTGCAGGCAGGTGTTAAACACCGGCTTGTGCATCAGCAGATCGCCCATGGTGCCGATGGAAGCGGTAGCCACCACATGCTCCGGTTCCGGCAGGGTGGTCTCCGGGGGCTGGGTCTCGGTTTGCGTCGGCTCTGTCCGGATGACGGTGGGAAGGGTATAAACCTGTGTCTCCGTCCGGACGGTAGTCTGGGGCGTTTTGTTCACCAGATTAACACACATCCAGATCACAAGACCTGTCAGCGCGATCATGACGAAAATCAATACGGTCAGCAGCACAACGACTGCTGTGTTGTTTCCCTTCGGCTTTTTGGACATGGGTACTCCTCCTTGTCAGGCTGCCTCTTCGGTCGGAACAACGGGAGTTTCCCGCGCCTGCTTTTCCTGCGCGTAGTAGCTCCGGCATTGCTCAAGCCCCGGGCCGACGATGTTCATGGTGCGGTCGTAGGATGCCACGGCGTTCGCCAGAGCGGCGGCGTCCAGACCATACAGATTCTGCCACTCCGTCCGCCGGGCGTCTTCCAGCGGGACGATGTTGTATTCCTGCTTTTCGTCAACGCTGTGCAGGTTGACCCATGTGGGCATCACGTTCACATCGGCAACGTATACTCCGCCGTCGGCGTATTTTTCAAAGGTGACGGTGAACACCGCGCCGTCCTCGGTGTGGCCGGTGTTCAGGGTCATCAGGTCCCGGCGCTGGTTGGATACGGCGTTGCCCAGAGAGTAGATGACCGCCGTTTTGTGCCGGGAATCGGAGCTGCTGGTCAGCAGCTCCATCGGCTCCACCACGTGGGGGTGTCCGCCGACAATGACATCCACACCCAGATCGCACATTTTCTGGGCGATCATCCGCTGGGAGGAATCCGCTTGGAGGGAGTACTCTGTGCCCCAGTGGATATACAGCATGGTAGCTTCCGCGCCGTCTTCCTGCATTTGGGACAGGAGAGACTGTACCTCGGAATAGAAGGCGTCCAGATTGGTTTCCACAAAGTAATTCACCAGACCCACCTGGGCGACCTCCGGCTCATAATTCAGGGAGGGACGCCCGTTCACCTCGCTGGTGGCGTAGGTGTAGGCCGCCATGCCCACCTTGATGCCGCCCACGTCCACCACGGCGTACTTGGGTTCCTCGTCGCTGAGCTGGGTCCCCAGAGGGGTCAGACCCATTTCCCGTACCCGCTTCACCGTGCGCAGGACGCCTTCAGTGGTGGTGTCGGAGCAGTGATTGTTGGCAGTGAGCAGCATGTCGATCCCCGCGTCCTTCGCCGCCCCCACGATCTCGTCGGGGCAGTTGAAGTCGGGGTAGCCCTGGTAGGGGTAATTATCGCCGCCCAGGGTGGTTTCCAGATTGGCCACGGAATAGTCATAGCTTGCAGTATATTCTGCCACGTAGCGGAAAATCGATTCAAAATCGTAGCCGCCATCCTCTGTGGTGCAGGCGGTGATCACGGGCTTGTGCATCAACAGATCGCCCTGAACGCCTACGGTGGCGGAGGCGACCGGCTCTAAGGGCTGGGTCGCTTCCGTCGTTGGCGGGGTGGTCGGGGCGTCGTCAGGCTTTCCTTTGCCCAGGGAGCGGACAATGAGAACCACAGCGACGACCGCCACCAGCACCAGCGGCAGCAGCTTCAGCGCGGTATTCCGGCGGGGTTCCTGTCTTGCGTATTTCGGTTTATGTGCCATGGGATTCCTCCTGGAAGACATCGGTCAGGTAATGTACGGTATGGACGGCCTGTCCTCCGCGCAGGTACACACGGGGCACCCGGCGGCTGATACCGCAGGCAAATTCATAGTTGAAGCTTCCGGCCGCGGCGGCAATGCCCTCCATGGAGATGGTCTCATCGCCGTCCGTCCCGATCAGGGTGACGGTGTCACCAGCCTGAACGCTGGGGATATCGGTAACGTCCACCATCATCTGATCCATGCAGACCCGCCCCAGAATGGGGGCGCGCTGTCCGTGGATCAGGACGTAAAACTTGCCGGACAGACTGCGGCGGTAGCCGATGGGGACGGTGGCCACGACAGTGGGGCGGGTGGTGACAAACGTGCCGCCGTAGCTGATCTCCCGCCCGGGGGGCAGGGCTTTCACGTAGGAGACCCGGCTGAGCAGACGCATGGCGGGAGCCAGGGGGAGAAGGCCGGTGTCCACCTCGTCGCTGGGGTACAGGCCGTAGGTGACGATGCCGGAACGAACCATCTCGTAGTGGTGGTCGAAGTTCATCAGTCCGGCGGAATTGTTCAGGTGGCGGATGGGAATGCGGACACCCCGGCGTTTCAGCATGGCGTCGAAAGCGTCGAAGCGTTCCGCCTGTGCGCGGGCGCGGCTGAGGTCATAGCTGTCGGCGGTGGCAAAATGGCTGAACAGCCCCTCTGCGGTCAGCCCCGGCAGGGCGGCGATTTCAGCGCAGATGTCGGCGTCGGCTTCCGTTACCTGAAAACCGATGCGGCTCATGCCTGTGTCCACGGCAAAGTGAAAGGCTGCGGATACCCCCGCTTCCACGGCAGCCCGGGATAGGGCTTCCCCGTCCTCCCGGCGGAAAATGGCGGGGCGGATACCCAGACGAACGGCGTCGGGGAAAGCCTGCGGCGGCGTGTAGCCCAGAATCAATATCGGCCGGGCAATTTCGGCGTCCCGCAGCTCCAGCGCTTCGGACATGGAGCTGACGCCGAAAAAAGCGCACCGATTTTCCAGCAGCCGGGCGATCGGCACGGCGCCGTGGCCGTAGGCGTCGGCCTTGATGACCGCCATCACCGGCACTTTGGCCTTGCGGCAGACCGCGTCAAAATTGGAAGAAACAGCGTCCAGGTCAATGATCGCCCGGGTGCAGTCGTGGGACATAATCCATCAGGTTCCTTTCGTGCATAAGCGGCGGAATTTTGTGATTTCCTGCCAGCATATGGATAAGTGCCTTTTATCTTACCATAGAAAGTCAGGAAAGTAAACACGCAAAGTCATTAAGGTTTCCTTGCTTTCTCGCTGAGGAAATGGTATAATTTCCGTAATCCGAGAGGGAGGTACGCCCATGGCACGAACGGACAATTATCTCATTCAGGCGCAGCAGGCAAAGAGCTGCTTTCTGACCTACGACGCGGAAGCGCTGGCGAAAAAGCTGAACGCAAAGCTGGACGCGGACTTCCTGTACACCACATTTTTCGGCCAGAGCTACCGGGTCTCCCGGAAAACCGGGGATATCCAGCGGCTGGAAAACGGCGCGTGGCAGGACGGAAACAGCTATGAGGAGGTCATGACCCTGCTTGACCTGATCTGCGACAGCCGGGAAGACCGGCATGTCAGCGGACGGTGGAAGGCCATGCAGGACTTCGGCCTGCAATTTCACCAGAAGCTGCTGGAAGACGATCACGACCCTTGGGCGGAGCGGTTCCAGAACGATCTTCCCGCCTTCCGCCGGGCGTGTCTGGCACTGGGCGGCAAGCCCCTTCCCGTGGGGGACGCAGCCTATGCCTTTGAGATTTTCGACGGTCTGGGCGTCGCCGTCCAGCTGTGGCTGGGGGACGACGAGTTCCCGCCGAATATGCGCTTTTTGTGGGATGAGAACGCCGACCAGTACATCCGCTATGAGACGATGTACTTTGCAAAAGCGCTGCTGCTGAGCAGAATTGCGGGGCAGATGAAAGAACCGTAAAATAGTTAATGGAGCGTATCGGTACAGATACGCTCCATTTCTCGTGCCGGGGTACAGCCCCTTGGCTCTCCCTCTGGGAGAGCTGTCACCGAAGGTGACTGA
>ERZ779896.2651-NODE-2651-length-12016-cov-2.803946_pt1 | contig 12016 bp, 11 predicted proteins | sample MGYA00511067_ERZ779896 | MGnify/ENA primary metagenome ERZ779896 (study PRJEB29588, sample SAMEA2161597) | human gut metagenome | biome: human gut; feature: human-associated habitat; material: faeces | place: Denmark | collected 2008/2010 ...
TTGTTTTGCCTGTTGACCGGTTCCGGGTTTCGGGCGGTGTTCCCATCGCCCCCGTCTACAGTGCATACAATGCCATGAAATCCGCTGATAGCCAATGACTTATGCAAGAAATAACGATAATAAATATGGGTTTGTTCCGTTGATTTTCAGGCATTTGCACTTGCTATTCAAACAATGGATGCTGCCGGAAAAAGCAGAGAAAAAAGAAGGAATAAAACTTGATTTTCACAACATTGGCAATATGAAAAACAGCAAGTCCAAATTACAGAAAAATGCAACTTTTTCCAGCAGCATGGAACGAGCTTTATGCAAGTCTGTTTTTGCAAAAGAATGCAACTTTTTCCGGCAGCATGGAAAGAGCTTTATGCAAGTGCAAATCGTGAAAATAATCCGGAAATCTGCGGAAAAAATATAGGGGCAGAGCTCTCCGGACTCGGATATGAAAAACGCCGTTGTTTGGCCGGAAACGGCCCGTGTTGCGATTATGCAGTCGGCCCCGAACCCCGCTGGAGGCATACTTAACCTAATCGGCGCGACAAGGGGCAAACTATGCGAAAAAGGCCGCCCTGTGCGCGGGCGGCTTTCGGAAGATCCCGGTTAATTTTTCAGCCATACTTCCTCGCCCCGGGAACTGATGGCGGAAATGCAGTGTCCGCAGAGGTATCCGAGGTCGCGCTCCTCCTGAAGTTCGCTTTCCGGGAAAAGGCTGTCGCACCATTGGCAGAGGCTCCAGGCTTCCGCGAATTCCCCATGCGTGATTTGAATTTCGCGCTTTTCCTCTTTCGCTTTCAAAGCCTCTGCCTCGGCGCATTCGAAGCAGACGCTTTCGTGTTCGTCGACCTCGCAGAGGTTGATCGTGATGTTGCGGACGTCTTTTTCAATTCCCGGAACATAATTGGAACTGTAACAGTCGTACATTCCGACCGCCGGAGCGGTGCAGCGCCAGCAGCGGGGAATATTGACCGTAATGTCCGATACCGTGAAATCCCGCATGTAGGAGAAATAGATCAGATTGTTCTGAAGGTAGAGATTTGCGGGACGGACTTCACTCAGGCCCCGGTCAGCCATGCTGACGGAAATATTCCTGATTCTGGCATTGAGATATCCGGAAACCCGGAGCAGACTCGGAATGTATTCATACGTTCCGTTGAAAATGAGCTCCTGCGAAACGTTCCTGATCTCGCACTCAATGCCGTCGTCGCTGTTCTCGGAGAGACAGAGCGGATAATATCCGTAGGAACTGTAATTCAGCGGCGAACAGACTTTCACATTCTCCACGTGCAGGATTTCCGGGAAACGGCAGTAAATTCCGTGGCAGTTGCTGGAATTTCCCGTGATCGCATAATTGATGACGCAGTCGCGGATGTTCAGCATTCTTGCATAATAGATGTAGACATAGGACTTGAGACGGCTCTGCGTCAGAGCTTCGCCGGAGTATTCCGGGTTGTCCACATCAATGCCCCTGCTTCCGAACTTGCAGTGTTCAAAAGAGATGCACATTTTGTAATCGCTGCTGTTGTAGAAATACAGCATGTAGTTGTTCGATTCGATGCCGTCCCGAAAGAGATAGATCCGGTGCATCAGGAACACCCGCAGATTCGGCAGCTGGAAACGGCCGTCCGCGACAACGCTTTTCACGTTGGCATATTTTGCACTGTCCGCGCCCCAAGCGGTTTTTGCCTCCTCCGGCACGAAATCATACATCAGATCGGAAGGATCCGGCATGCCGAGAAGCAGCAGATTTGTGATGTTGGTGTTTTCTCCGTTGGGGATGATCACGGCGGCTTCCTCCGAAGTCCGGCGAATCAGATAGCAGGTGTTGTTTATGAAATCGGAAGCAACTGCGGGAAGCGTTTTCAAAGCGCTTTCCGGAGTTGTCCCGTCTCCGGGAGTTTCAATGGACGGATCAACGTACACCACATTGAAATCGACATTCGAGTAAATCATTCTGCATATACTCCGATAAAGGTGGAATAAGGTTCAAAAGCCGGAAATTCCGGCAGGACGGTGATATTGATGATATTTCGACCGAGATTTCCGAACGGGGAGCCGCCTCCGTTTGTCCAGGGAGAAAGACGGGTTCTGCCGTTGATGACGGAATAGCTGCTGAACTCCTCGCGGGAAAGCTCGGTTCCGTTAAAATTTACGATGACTTCACCGTCAATCCCCTTTCTGATGGTTGCGTTTTCAAAGACGATCCGTGTCACTTTTGCCACGGATGTATTCTGGTCGGCAACAAGCATGTCGGCATAGACCGTTGCATCATCGCCGAGATATTTGACCCACTGCGCATCGGCAAAGTCTGACCAGACGGGATTGGCGATCGGCGTCCGGGAGATGATTTCCGCGCGATACTTGAGCGAATTTGCCGGAGTCAGGGAAAATCCCTGACCATCGTTCTGTGCCGCATAAGCCACATAAAGGTAAGATTCCGTGCCGGGGACGCCCTGAACTCCCTGTGGAATGGAGAAGTTGAACACGGCATTGTGTTCATCGCCGGAATTGGTGACGGTTGCTTGCGACTCCGGCGTTCCGGTGGCGACACATCCAATCTTCACGCTTGCGGCATCGCCCTTGACTCCCTGCGGGATGACAAAGTCGAACACGGCGTCGTGTTCATCGCCGGAATTGGTGACGGCTGCGGGATCCGTTTCCGCACCGGTTGTGACGGTTCCGACCCGGATCGTGGAACGGAGTCCGCGCGGACCGATGATCAGCGGAAGCGGATCGCTCCATTCCAGACCGACCGCCGCATTCCGGAACCGGTAAAGTCTGGCAGTCTGAGGAACTTCCACTGGTTCTTCCGTTGTGTTTTCTTCGCCGGTCTCCCCGTCTTTGACGGTCATTTCCCGGGTCGGCGGGAAGGAATACCAGATTGAGCCGTCATCGGAAAGCTGGACTTCCAGTTTTGCGGCGAAAAGCGCCCGGACCTGAGCGGCGGAATAATTTCCGTCCGAGACCGGAACCGGTGTGCCTGTCCCCGCATCACCTCGACGGTTGCGGATGCTGATGTTGAACTGGATCAGGAATCCCGGAGTGGTCTCACCAACTTCGAATCCGGCAAGTTCACAACCGAAATTCTTGCTTTCCACAGCCCCCAGAGCGGAAATCAATTCCTCCGTATTGGTTTCCGTCAGTGGAATATGGACTTCATTTCCGGAAACGGTGATCCCTTCTGTAACCCGGATTTGCGGAGGGGTTGCGGTGTTCCAATCGTCCGCAATCACGAAATCCCAGGAGGCGTAATCGGCAAGATCTCCACTGAGCGGCTCGCCTTCCGCGTCCAGGAGTTTGAGGATCAGCTCCGCGCGCATTCCGCGCGTCAGCGCGGGCAGTGAGCTGATCGTCTGATTGTAGGAATCCACGAGACGGGCATTGACGCTGTCCGCCCGCAGATACATGGTGATGATCTGCATAAAAAACCTTTCTCATTGAAATCTGAATCCGTTTTCAACGGCGAAGTCCAGCACGCAGTAAACGACGCCTTCATAACCGGTTTTACAGCTTCGTCCAAGTGTTCTGGAATAACCGGAGACGTTCCCGTCCGAATTGTAAATGGTTCTGTAATCGCTGACGGGAACGCTGGAATTCCGGGGAATGTCATCGACATTTCCGCCGATGGAAATGTCCAGATCCGTGCCCTGCGACCAGTGTGTCCGGATGGTATGGACACCCGCCTCAAGCCCGCTGCGTCCCAGGTCAAGGACGCTTTTCTGCAGCACCGATGAATAGGAAACTGGCCCACTTGGGGCTGACACTTTGTACCGAAATATCAAGTCGCACTCCGCTGTCGGATGCGGACGCCGGGCTGTTTTGATAACAATGCTTCTGGACTGCGCATACCCGCAATACCCTCTCTCTCCGTCAGAATTCCTGTAATAGTCCGTATTCCCCGACCATGAATAAAATTCCTGCGGGAAACTGGAAAATGTTCCCGAGTAGGGTTCTCCCTCCAGCGCTTCTCTCAATGCCGTGGAAATGGATTCTGAAAACGGAGGATCATGTTCCGTTCCCGAACGCGAGAAATACTGTCCGGAAACTTTTGTGAAATTTACAGCAGTCAGTTTGTTGATTGCGTTTTTTACCGCTTTCAGCCATGCCGACCATGCAGGCGCATTGAAACTTCCTTTCCCCGGAAGCTCGCAGATCCGGCAATCTTCCGATTCAATCAGATTCCCGTAACTCCACATCTTGGGGAAATCAGAAAGATCCTCTCTGTAGTCTTCGAACTCCATATTTACAAAATATGGAGCAAGCATGTAAACTGCATTCCGGATCGCATTGACTGACGTCATGCTCCACGGACGAAAGCGCATGATGTTGAACAGTGCGCTGTCCAGCGGCCGTTCCGCCAGAATCGCCCTTTCTGCAAGCGCCTCCCGGATTGCCGCAAAACAGTTCATGTTTCCCGGGTCGGGAGATTCCCAGTCCATCCCCTTGTCATCCCAGGAAACCGGAGGAGTATACTGAATCATCTCCATATCGCGACCTCTCCCAGATAAGCAGGCGCTGTCTCATCTCCCTGAACATAGTCGTAAAACAAAAGCGTCCGGCTGCTCCCTGTAATTTTGGAATCTTCCACTTTGCAGAATTGAAATGTCACAGGCTTTTCCTTCTTCGGTTCTTCACCTTCCCACCAGCCGGATGGGCTGTTCAAATCTCCCAGAATCCATTTCCCGTTTTCACGGCGGATGCCTCCATAGGAGAAATCCCCGTTTTTCTTTTCCAATGACCGGACGTAATAATTGGATTGGTCGTCCCGCCAGCAGGGAAGACCGAAATATTTGTCTCCGGAAACTCCTCCTCTGGGTTCATATTTTCCAAACTGCATCCGATTCACACTCTGCCAGTGCGGAAAATCGAAATAGAGCATTTTGTTCGCTCCGCCCCCGTTGCGGTTCGTTCCGCGAGGCTGAAGATAAGTGTAAGCTCCATCTTTGACAGACGGCGGATAACCTGCGTAAAACGCATCCCCCTTATACTGTTTCGTTTCAGAGTTGTAGTTTTCCTGCGGTTCATATCCTGGAAAACGATTGTGCAGAATCCAGCCGTAACTCCTGGAAAAATAATAACAGCTGGAACCGTATTGCCAGTAGATGAAGCCGTTGACATCATTGAAAACCGGAGAATAGACAATATTGTCGATTTTCAGACGATAGGTCCAGAGGTTCTGCGTAATGACGTAATAGTTGAGGTTGCCGCTGTTCGTGTTGAACGCAAGCAGTCCTGAGTCCGCCCCGAGTCCGCGCCAGAACCCCTTCTGCGGGTTCCAGTTCGGAATCGTCGGACTCTGCATCAGAGTCGGAATATATTGAAAACTCATGTTTCATTTCCTCCAGTCGTCTGAATTGCAATCCGGTGTCCGATGATCCAGCTTCCTGCCGGAATCGCGGAGTTCAAGGCAAGTTCCGCGACATAGAGAACGCCCGTTCCCGTGCGCCCGGACTCCCAGCCGTCCGCATACACATCGACCGCATATCCGGCTCCGGCGCTTCCGCCCGTCACTCTGCATAAATGAACCCTGTCGTCTCCGCCTCCGCCCGATCCGGCTCCGCCAAGCTGAAGCATGCACCACTGAGTTCCGGTATTTCCGGCCTTCCAGAGAATCCGGGCAACGCCGTCTGCCGCCGACTGCATCGCCCCGGAAGCGTTCCCGATGATCGGTTCGGCAAATTTATGTTCCGGATCCTGAATGCTCACCTTTGCCGGGACAATTCCCAGCAGAAGCGCCCGGCCGATTTTTCCCGCATCAACAGGTTCCAGAAGCACCGCATATGGATATTCCTCATAGGCGTTGGTCACCTTTCGACCGAGAAACGCCGGACACTTCCCGGTAAATTCCGGTTCGTTTACATCCGGCCGGATCAGCACGTCTGTGATCGCCATGGCCGAAAACCGGGGAAACAATGTGCTTTCCCCGTTTTTCAGCAGGACCACACCGCTGTAATTGCCGTTACTGAGCGGACCTCCGCACTGGTCGGACTGGAGATTTTTTACATATTCCGCCGCATCGATAAACGAATTCCAGGTCGCGGCTTTGATCTGAATCGGATCGCCTGTCTGTACTTTGTTCATTGCTTGATCCCCAATCCGCCGAAATCAGCGGCCTGATAGACACGTTCCACATAGGCCGATTCCGGCTTTTTGACGAGACTTTTCTGATCGGAGGAAACCTCATCGGCATAACGGACCCAGAGGTAATCCCAGCCGAGTTTCTCCTTGATGGTCAAGTCGCCGATTTTCAGATTTTCCCGGTTCGGCGAGACCGCGAATCGGAAGGTGATTTCCCAGTCATCATCGGAATGTTTACCGCGACGGCTTCCGCTCGCACCGAGGAAAAGGACTTCGCCGGGAGCATACCCTTTGAATTTTCCGTTGTTTACGGTTCCGGTCAGTTCTGCGAGGCGTTTCTTGTAAGCGGTAGTCACCTTCGAAGCCCGGAAATAGTGAGTTTCCGAGAAGTTCATGACCGGCATCGTGATGTCGATCCCGTTCACATTGCCTTCCGAATCCACGCTGATCGCGCCGCCGTAATCCGGGGCGTCCGATGGAGTTCTGGATACCGTCGCAATGCTCTGATTGACATGTTTGCTTCCGCCTCCGGTATCGAATGCAAAGCTCGGTTCCGGTTCGTTGTCACCATTGCTTCCGCCGAACACATCCATCTCATAAGTGACCAGAACCTTGAAGATGTCCTGATTGATCCGTTCAGAGATTTCCAGCGTCTGACGAGTCAGATTTTCCAGCGTCTCCGGCGAAGCCTCCCGAACCGCGTTCAGCGCGGCAAACTCCTCTTCCGCTCCAAACACCAGATACGGAACTTCCGCCTGGGTCAGAAAACCGGAATAGTCCATATATTCATTCAGATCGTAAAAACATTTTTCCACACGGATTTCGTTTGCCATAACAGCTCCTTTCCATCAGGCGAATGTTCCCATGCCGTTTTGTTTTTTCAGCAGAGTGTTGGTTTTCTTCGTATTGGCGACAATCGTTTCTGTTGCTTTTGCGGTCCGATCGGCGGCACTCGATTCCCCCAGATTTTCCAGCGCTGCGGCAAGGAAATCACCCTGCGGTTTCGACACTTTCTCCGCCGCCTCCCGGGTCCCGTCCTGAGCCGAGCGCAGACGGTCGGAATATTTGTCCACCATCGACTCCGCCCGGGTGTATGCGCTGTGAGCGTCGTCGAGTTTTTTGCGCTCGTCATCATCGATTTTACCGTCCGCCTGCGCATCCTGCAGTTCCTTTTCGAACTGCGCTTTTGCCGCCGCCGCTTCTTTCTGATATTGAGCAATCAATCCTTCCAGCATCTGCTGTCCGGCGGCAGGATCGTTTTTCAGCGTTTCATCGATTTTTCGATCCTGCGCCTCCTCCTCGCGCCGATCCTGAATGCTCTGTTCGGACTCCTGAAAGCGCTCCTGATAGGAGGCAACATCATCCTTCATTTTCCGAGCGGCTTTTTCCCGTGCCTTGGCGATCCGGTCTTCCGCTGTCTGATCCGCTCCGGCGAGTTTCCCCTCCAGTTCCGCGATCTTCGCCTTGTTCTGTTCTTTTTCCGGCCTGGATTTTTCATAATCCAGCATCGTCTGAATCAGCTGTTTGTATTCGTCGCGAAGCGCAATGATGTCGTCGATCTCGTTTTCAAGTTCAGTTTTGCGTTCCCGTGCAAGCTGTTTGTCAATTTCGGCGACACGTTTTGCGGCGGCGTCCGCGTTGTCGGATGCCGCCTGTCGGCGTTGTTTTTCCGCCTCGACTTTTTCCTCCGTGGTCGCTGTTTTCCCTTCTTCTCCGGTTGTTGCGCCGGGCTTGCTTTCCTGAACCGCCTGACGGCGTTTCTGCAATGCCCAGATTTTCTGCCGATAAGCGGATGCTCGTTCTCCGTTGGCTTCGATTTTCTTCTGCGCTTCTTCCTGCCTGCCGGAGATCTGCGACCAGAGGTTGTGATTCCAGTAAGAGAGCAGTGCCTCATCTTCCGCCTGGAGCTCTTTGAGGTTGGCTTCCAGTTCGGCGATTTCCGCATCCAGCTCTCCAAGTGTCGCCGCTTTCATGGCTTCATTGAACTTGTCCTGCGCCGAAGCGGCAAGATTCAGTTTCCCGGTGATCGTGTCGATTCCAAGCCCGAGGTCGCTGTAGGCTCCGTTCAGCGTATTGACAATGGTTTGTGCTTCCTGCTGTTCCGCAGCGGTCAGTTTTTCCTGTTCCGCCAACTGTTTGAGCCGCTCCAGCTGGGCAAGATGCGTCTCCTTCTGCGGATCGTTTCCCGCCTGAATGATCTGTGTTGCGGCGGTGAACTGCCGCTGGGCTTCCGTCAAGGCGACAATGCGTCCTTTGACCGTATCCACTGAAAGTCCGAGGTCGCCGTATTTTGCCCTGAGCTGTTCCAGCAGGGTGTTTGCCTCCGCAATTCCGGACGCGTCCAGCTTCGGCATTTTGGAAAGTTCCTGCAGACGGCTGACCTTGTCCGCGTCCTCCGTTCCGGAGACTTTGAGGGAAAGTTCCCGGAGATTTGCCGCAACGCTGTTGAGCCGGACGATCTTTCCCGCAGTCCGGTCGACCGCCACACCGAGGTCTCCGTATTTTTGGGAGAGTACTCCGATCAGCGACTCAGCCTTGTTCTGCTGATCCACATCCAGCTTGACTTCCAGTGACAACGCTTTCAATTTCCGCAACTTGTCAAGGTCGCCGCTGTCCTTGACAGAAAGCTCCATGGCTCCGATCCGGGATGCCGCCGCTCCCAGCGCCGTAATTCGCATGGCGTTGTCGCTGATCGTGATCCCGAGGTCGCCGTATTTTTTCTGCAGTTTGGCTGCCAGCATACGCGCTTCCGCCATCTCGGCATTCGTCAGTTTCTGCTTTGCCGCCAGCTGCTGGAGCCGTTCCATGCGGATTTCATCCGTTTTGCGGAGCTGGTCTCCCTTTTCCCGAAGCGTGCTCATCTTGTCCGAAAGCTGCGCGGTATAGGATCCGGCGCGGGAGAGGTAGATGCACACACCCGCCAGAACCGCCCCCAGCGCAATCAGAGCAACCGCCACCGGGTGAGCGGCAATAAAGCTCATGACCGCTCCCAGAGCCAGCATTGCCGCAGCCGCGACCTTGGCTGCCCCTGCCAGCAGGAAGTTTCCCGCCGCAACGGCGGAAACCGCAATCACAGCTTTCAGATTCGCCGCCGTGAAAAGCGCGGTCACGGCAATTCCGGCTTTGCGGACCTGATTCAATGCCACACTTCCCGCCGTGCAGAGCGCTTCCGCGACTGTTTGCGCTTTCACTGCGACAGTTGCCGCAATCGATGCGGCCGTACAGGATTTCAGAGCACTTGCCATGGCCGTCCATGCTGTTGCCAGTGCGCGTCCCGCCGCCATGGCTCCTTCTGCGACAGCCTGCGCCTTGAGTGCCGCCGCTGCCGCGATGGAAGAGAGTGTCAATCCCTTCAGAGCGTTCGCCATGGCCGTCCAGCCCGAGACCAACGCCGTTTTCACCGCTGCCGCCGCTTCGGCCGCAGCCTGTGCTTTCGTTGCGGCGGTTGCTGCGATGGCGGCTAAACTGAAGTTTTTCAGCGCACTTGTCATGGCTGTCCACTTCGCCGCCAGCGTCGACTGCGCGGCAGCCAGAACTTCTGCCGCCGCCTGTGCTTTCGTCGCAACGGCTGCCGCCAGCGCCGTGTTCCGGAATGAGGCAAGGGTTTTCGTTACGGCCTGCCATTTGGCTGCCAGTGCCGACTTCGCTGCCGCGGCGGCTTCGGCATTGCTCATCAGAATGATGCTTGCCCGCGCCCGGTTCGCAGATGTCGAGGCAAGCCCCAAAGCCGCACAGAATTTTTCCGTACCGACCATCGCCGGAATCGCCGTATTGCGGTAGTCTGAGAACGACTGCGTCAACAGCGTAAAGGAGGTCTTGAGTGCTGTCCCCTGCGCAATGGCCACCCCCTGAAGGAAAGTGAAACCCTTGATCGCCGTCTGAACTACGGCGATTCCGGCCGCAGCCCCTTTGGCGGCGACTCCGATGGCAATCAGGACCACGGCAAGGCCGGCCGCGCCCGCCACCGTCACGGCAAAGGCGGTCACCAGCCCCTGATTCGCTTCAATCCATTGGGTGAAGGCGTTGATGACCGCCGTCACCTTGACTATCAGCGGCTGAAGTGTCGAATTCATCGCATCGGCAATCGCATTCATCGCTCCTTCCACTGCGGAAAGCAGAAGGCGGAATGCGCCGCCAAGCCCGGCATCCATCTTTTGGGCGGTGTCCGCCGCAACTCCTTCCACATCCTGGAGCTTGGCCAGCATTGCATCCAGTTCGTCGGTATTCGCCGTCAATGTCAGTCCGGCAAGTGATCCGCGAATGTCAAAGATATCTTCCGCAAACGCCAGCTTTTCAGCGGTGGGCATGGTGCTCATTGCCTTGGCGATGTCCCGCATGATCTCCGCCATTTTGCGGAGATTTCCGTTTGCGTCGACTGTTTCCACGCCCACGGAACGGAGCTGATCCTGAACTTTCACTTTGGCAAACTGCGAGAAACTCTTGCGCAGAGCCGTTCCGGCGAGAGATCCTTTGATGCCCATGTTCGCAAGAACCGCGATCGCCGCACTGGTTTCCCGAATCGACTCCCCGGCGGCCGCCGCCTGCGGTCCGCCCATTTTCAACGCCTCAAAGAGGTCAATCAGTGTCTGTGCCGAACTGTTCGCAGTGACCGTGAGAACATCGGCGACGTCACTCATCTGTGACGCTTCAATGCCGAAGATCCGCATGCTGTTCGCGGCGATGTCGCCAGCTTCCGCAAGTTCCGTTCCCGTTGACCGGGCAAGATTCAGCACCGCATCGATGGATGCCTGGATTTCTGTCGGCGAGAAGCCCATTCGTCCCAGCGACACCATTGCATCCGCAGCCTGCTGTGCAGTATAGGAGGTGTCACGTCCGAGACGCTGCGCGGTCTTGGTCAATGCCTTGAAATCGGCGTCGGTCGCCTGGGTAACCGCCTGCACAAGACGCATGCTGTCATCGAAACCGGCGAATGACCGGGCCGCCATCACGAGCGGTGCGGCCATTGCGCCCGAGAGCATCAGGAGATCTTTCCCGACATTCGTACAGGTTCTTCCAAAGTTTTGCAGCTGAGCCTGGGCGCTGGTCAGATTCCGCTGAAGTTTGCTGGTCTCGGCGGTTACCTCGACATATGCCCGGCCTGCTCGGATATTGCTCGATAGGGACATTTTTTCTGCCTTTTTTGATTTTACGTCTTGCGTTTAACGCGAAAAGATATATATTGTGCCATGAAGAAAGGGGTTTCCACATGATAAAAAGTTTCAAATGCAAAGAGACGGAACAGTTGAAAGCAAGCGGGCGAAGTCGCAGATTCAAAGCATTTGAACGGATTGCATTGCGGAAACTGGATATGCTTGACGCTGTTGTCATACTGGAGACTTTGCGGATTCCTCCAAGCAATCATTTTGAAGCATTGCATGGGGACCGCGAAGGACAATACAGCATCCGAATCAATCTTCAATGGCGTATCTGTTTCACGTGGCATGACGGCCATGCGTATGATGTGGAAATCGTTGATTACCATTAAGGAGGTGAATCATGATCCGAACAGAAAATCTTATTCATCCCGGCGAGATTCTCGCGGAAGAGTTCTTGAAACCGATGAACATCAGCCAGAACAAGCTGGCGATGGACATTCATGTCCCGACTCCAAGGATCAATGCCATTGTCAAGGGATCCCGGGCAATTACTGCGGATACCGCATTGCGGCTCGGCAAGTATTTCGGGACCGGTCCGGAGTTCTGGATCAATCTTCAGGCCAATTACGATCTCTGTGTCGCGGCGGCACAATCAGAAAAGGAAATCGCCGCTATTCCACAACTGGCTCTAGCCTGATTGTTTCTGCCCACTCGACAGATTTTCTGCCTATTTTTGCCGGAAGAATAGGCAGAAAATCACTTTTTAACAAAGACGTCCCGCAGAACGGAAAGGGGCGCTTTCAGGAAGGCCTTTTCTTTCACTGTATACGGGTTGAAATCTTCCGCTT
>ERZ779896.2652-NODE-2652-length-12006-cov-2.520375_pt1 | contig 12006 bp, 9 predicted proteins | sample MGYA00511067_ERZ779896 | MGnify/ENA primary metagenome ERZ779896 (study PRJEB29588, sample SAMEA2161597) | human gut metagenome | biome: human gut; feature: human-associated habitat; material: faeces | place: Denmark | collected 2008/2010 ...
GCGTGAGGATGGGTATGATTTCAGGGACTTCGAGCACGAAGGTGCGGCGCTTGTGCGGGCGGCAGTGAAGTATTTCAACAATCGACGCGGCTGTTTTGCGCTGATAACAACGCATTTCGATGATGTTGCGTGCTGTGCGCCCATGCATTATCAGGTCATCGGGCTCAAAAACGTTGAACCTGCCGTGCTCGATGCAGCATTGGCGGGAAACGATGCTTCGAGGGCTTCCGTGCTGCCGAAGCTTATGGACTACGGCTTGTATCGCGTTGCAAGCGATGTGAATCCGCCGCGTGATGCGCTGGCGATTTGCAGAGCAATGCGTGTTTCCGATGAGTTCATGCGCTGTGTAAATGCGGAGGAAACAAAACAGTGAACCCCGTGCCGCGAAGACACGGAACGAGTGCGGCATTAAAAATAAAAATTAAAATGTCTGAAAGGCAGAATACAGGAGGATTTACAATATGAAATCAGGAAACAAAAAACACAATGTGCGCATTGCGGCTCTTATCGCGGCAGTGCTTGCGCTCTGTCTTGCGCTGACAGGCTGCATGATGGGCAGCGGCAAACAGCCGAGTATCAATGCAGAGGACGATTCAACCGTTGCATATGCCGACAGGCAGCTTACCTTTGCGCAAAATGTGCAGTCGATTCAGGTGAACGTCAACACAGCGGTCGGATTCTTCTGCTATGAAGACAATATGTATAAAATTTTGACCGATAAGACCGACAGCGGTTCCGATGCTTTGGATACAGACGCATCGGATGCGACAGACGCACCGAATGTGACAGACGCACCGGATGCTACAACTGCTCCGGACGCACCGAAAGCTGACTCGGCCGAAGACAACACGGTTAAATATACCGTTGAGCTTTTTGAAAAGGATAAGGACGGAAACCTTTCGGAAACGCCGGCATCTTCAGATAAATTCACTTATGAAATCAACGAAAAAAACGGCTATCTGTTTGTGAAATCCTCCGTTCTCGGCGAGATTCGCATTAATGCATCCTGCGCCAACGGCAGCGAATTGAAAGAGACTGTAAAGCTCAATGTCAACCGCCAATCGGTGAGCCTTTTCGACATTGTGATGTTCGTTATCGGTCTGTATCTGCTCTATTCCGCAATTTCCGGCCGCGGCAGAATTTTTGATGCCGAGTTTGTAAAAGAGGGCATGGAAGCAAAACACAAAAAGGCAATGCGCATAAGCTGCCTTGCAGCGGCTGTCATCATGATTGCGGCGGGTTGTTTCCGCTTTGGATGGTTTCGGCAAGCTGCAAACTGTCAGCATGATTCTGTTCGGTCTGCTCTGCGCCGTGTTTGTTGCGGCGATCATCTGGACGGGCAAATACGTTGACAAGAACGCAAAGCGCGAAGCTCAGCAGCAGCCGGGAGGCGGCGTACCCCGCGCACCCAAGGCGGCGTTCGAGTTTGACGATGATGAACCCACAATAGACGACGTTAAAAAGTAATTCGCGGAACAGCTCCGCAATCGATTGAACTTTGAATGAAGGCTGAATCAGGCGGAGCTTTTTGCGGAAGTCCTGCGGATATAAACACAAACAACTTGAATTAAGTGAGGCAAGCAATGGAAAACAACGAGAACATCGCTCTTTCGGAAGAAACGGCAGCTCCCTGCGGTGCAGACACGAAACGCAGCTTCGGAAACATCGTGAAGCATTATGCGGACAGGTACTTTATTAAGGCTCTCGGAGCAATGGCAAAGGGTCTTTTCGCCTCTCTGCTCATCGGCACGATAATTGCACAATTTGCGCGTATTCCCGCACTTTCGGGCATTCTTGACCCGATTGTGAAGGTTGCACAGAACGGCTTTGTTGTCGGCGGTGCGATCGGCGCGGCGATTGCTGTCGGGCTTGGTGCGAAAGCTCTGACGCTCTGCGCTGCGGTCGTTGCCGGAGCGATAGGTTATACAAGCGGCGCAGGCGGTGCGGGTCCTGTCGGGGCTTATATTGCTGCCGTTATCGGAATCGAAATCGGAAGGCTTGTTGAAGGCAAAACAAAGGTTGATATTCTTCTTGTTCCCATTGCGGTGCTGCTGACGGGCGGCGTTGTGGGCGTGCTTCTCGGGGCACCGCTCGGTGCATTTATGAAGTGGCTCGGTTACATAATCGGCAAAGCAACCTATCTGAACCCGATTCCGATGGGCATCATAGTTTCCGTTGTTATGGGCATCATTCTGACGGCTCCGATTTCAAGTGCCGCAATTGCCTCCATGATATTTGTAACGGCAAATGCCGCACCGGATGTTAAAACCGGGCTTATGCTTGCAGCGGGTGCCGCAACGATCGGCTGCTCATGCCAGATGGTCGGTTTTGCTGTTTCAAGCTTCCGCGAAAACCGCTGGGGCGGCATTGTTTCTCAGGGACTCGGCACATCAATGCTTCAGGTGCCGAATATATTGCGTCATCCTGCAATCCTTGTTCCGCCGACGCTTGCAAGCGCGATCCTCGGACCGTTCGGAACAACGGTGTTCCAGATGCTGAACGAGGGCATTTCGGGCGGCATGGGTACCTGCGGATTTGTGGGTCAGATAGGAACATTTACGACAATGCTTCAAAACGGCAGCGAGTGGTGGTCGATACTGCTTCGCGTGCTGCTGCTGCATATTGCTGCTCCCGCTGCGCTTTCTCTGCTTTTCAGCGAAATAATGCGCAGGCTCGGGTGGATAAAACAGAACGATATGCTGCTTGACTGAGCTGTGCGGCAGCAAAACTTTTTTAAGTTTTTCTTGAAAGGAAATGAGAACATGGAAAAATTCTATTTATATAACACTCTCACAAAGCGCGTGGACGAGTTTGTGCCGCGCGAGGCGGGCAAGGTCAGCATGTATACCTGCGGCCCGACCGTTTATCATTTTGCGCATATCGGCAACCTCCGCTCCTATATCATGGAGGATGTGCTCGAAAAATTCCTGCGCTATATCGGCTATGATGTGAAGCGTGTGATGAACATAACGGACGTGGGGCATCTGTCAAGCGACGGTGACACCGGCGAAGACAAGATGGTCTCCGGTGCGAAGCGCGAGGGCAAAACCGTTATGGAGCTTGCAAAATTCTATGAGAATGCGTTCTTTGACGATTGCCGCAAACTGAACATCAAAACTCCCGATGTTGTTGAACCTGCGACGAACTGCATTGCCGAATACATAAAACTTATCGAAAAGCTGTTTGAGAACGGCTATGCATACGAAGCGGGCGGAAATATCTATTTTGACACCTCCAAACTCAAGGATTATTATCAGCTCACGGGGCATTCGTCGGATGACTTGCTTGTTGGTGTGCGCAGCGATGTTGAAGAGGACGGAAACAAGCGCAACAAGTCAGACTTTGTGCTTTGGTTCACAAAATCCAAATTCGATTCTCAGGAATTGAAATGGGACAGCCCGTGGGGCGTCGGCTATCCCGGCTGGCATATCGAGTGCTCTGCAATCAGCATGAAGCATCTCGGCGAGTATCTCGACCTGCATTGCGGCGGTGTGGACAATATTTTCCCGCATCACACAAACGAAATTGCGCAGAGTGAAGCGGCCGTCGGGCATCCGTGGTGCAGCCACTGGTTCCATGTTCAGCACCTGAATGACCGTGAGGGCAAAATGAGCAAGTCGAAGGGCAATATCCTGACGGTTTCCGTTTTGCAGGAAAAGGGTTATGACCCTCTTGTATACAGAATGTTCTGCCTGCAAAGCCACTACAGAAAGCCGCTTGAATTCAGCTACGATACGCTGGATAATTCAAAAGCTGCTTACGAAAGGCTGCTCAACCGCATTGCGGGCATACCTCAAGAGGGCGAAACGAATGCGGCACAGTTTGAAGATTACCGCCGCCGCTTTATCGAAAAAGTGGGCAACGATTTGAACACTTCACTCGGTCTGACGGTGCTTTACGATCTTCTGAAGGATTCGGATGTGAACGGCGCGACAAAACGTGCAATTATTGCGGATTTTGACAGGGTGCTTTCACTTAATCTGCTTTCGGGCGGCACGAACACTGCGGAAGAGCATTCGGATGAGTTTGTTCGGTATGTTGAAGGACTCATCCGCGAACGCGCAGAGGCAAAAAAGAACAAAAACTATGCCCGTGCGGATGAAATTCGTGCGGAGCTTGCAGAAAAAGGCGTTACGCTTAAGGATTCGAAGGAAGGCACAAGCTGGACAAAGGCATAAATCCGGGAAGAACCGCAAAGCGGAGGGGCAATAATCTTTGCTCCCCCGCCGAAATTTATTCGGAGTGTTTGTTCCCAAATATTGAACTTAACAAAAAAATAACGAAACATAATAAAAAATAATGAAACATAACGAAATATAACGAAGAAAGGTGTGATATTATGAGAAAATGCGCTGTCGGCGGTCAGGCCGTTATGGAAGGCGTTATGATGAAATCCGACAAGGGCATTGCAATGGCAGTGCGCCGCGCGGACGGAAAAATTGTTGCAAGTTACAAAAACCAGGTTTCAAAAGCGCAGAAGGGCACTTTTTGGGGGCTGCCTATAATTCGCGGAGTTGTTGCGCTTGTTGAATCGCTCACAACAGGCATGTCCACAACGATGGATTCCGCAAAAATGTACGGCGAAGATGCGTTTGCGGATGAGGAACCGACAAAATTCGAAAAATGGCTTGCGAAAACTTTCGGAAAATCCGTTGAAAACATCGCAATAACAGTTGCGCTTGTGCTTGGCGTTGCGCTTGCTGTCGGGCTTTTTGTGCTTATTCCGCAGCTGATTTCGTCGATGATTTTCGGGCAGACAAAGAGCCTTTGGCGTTCGCTCGTCGAGGGTGTTTTGCGCGTGGGAATTTATATCGGTTATCTTTTCGGCTGTTCCTGCATAAAAGACATGAAGCGGCTTTTTATGTATCACGGTGCGGAGCATAAAACAATTGCCTGCTATGAAGCGGAGGATGAACTTGTTCCCGCCCGCGCGAAAAAATACAGCCGGCTGCATCCGCGCTGCGGAACGAATTATCTTTTCCTTGTGATGGCGATATCGATTCTGTTTCTTACCGTTATCGATGCCGTGTTCATCTACGGATTCAAATTTGAAATTCAGAACAGCATTCTTGAATTCCTTTTCCGCTTCGGCGTCCGCATAATCTGCATTCCGCTCATTGCGGGCATAAGCTATGAGGTGCTGCATGCGGCGGCAAAGAGTGACGGCTGGTTTGCAAAAGTTGTTCGCGCTCCCGGCATGGGCTTGCAGCTTATCACAACAAAAGAACCCACCGAGGATATGCTTGAGGTTGCAATTGCGGCATTTTATATTGCAATGGGTGAAAGAAGCTGCGATTACTATAATAAACTTGCGGATGAACCCGAAAACCCGCAACCCGCCGATGCAGCGGAGCCGCACGAAAACGCAGAGGCGGCAGCCGAAAAAGCTGAATGCACCGAAAATGCGGAACCTGAAGCAAAAGCGGAAACGGCGGCCGAGGCGCAATGACAATTCGCGATGCCGTTGCACTTGCCCGAAAGGAGCTCATTGAAACGAGCCTTGAAGATGCGGAGTTTGAAGCGCGCCAGCTTGCGGCATTTTGTCTCGGAAAACGCAGATTGTACACGTTTGAGTTTGCGGATGAAATGCCGGGCGATGCGCTGAAAAAGCTTCAAAGCTGCATAATGCGCAGAAAAAATCATGAGCCGCTGCAATACATAATCGGCGAGTGGGAGTTCATGGGACTGCCGTTCACGGTGAACGAAAACGTGCTGATTCCGCGTGCGGACACGGAAACGCTTGCCGAAGCAGCGGAAAAAATCATTGCGGAACGAAGGAACACAACTGCACCCGTAAAATTTCTTTTGGATGTCTGCACGGGCAGCGGCTGCATAGGAATTTCAATTGCCAAGCGGACGGGAGTTCCCGCGCTGCTTTGCGACATAAGCCCCGAGGCTGTTTCCGTTGCGGAAAAAAACATTCAATTAAACGGCGTTGGGGAGCTTTGCATGTGCAGACAGGGCGACCTTTTCGAGGCCGCGCTGCCCTTTGCAAAAGAGCGGGCAAGCGGGTTCGACATTATAACAATTAATCCGCCTTATATATGCACCGATGTTATACACTCACTTCAGCCGGAGGTTTTGCGCGAACCGATGATCGCACTTGACGGCGGTGCGGACGGATTGGAGTTTTACAGGCGCATTCGGAAGGGTTATTCATGTCTTTTGAACCCCGGCGGCGTGCTGCTGCTTGAAACAGGCTTCGATCAGGGCGCGGCGGTTTCAGAGCTTTTTGCGAATGACGGAGCTGTTTCCGTGCTTTCGGACATTTGCGGAAACGATCGCGTGGTGGTTGTTGAAAAAAGATTGAATCGGGGTTGAACAATTGCCCAAACATATGAAAGATAACAGGATATGCTGAACAGACTTAAACAGATGAAGCTGCATTATGAGCAGCTTGCGGAAAAAATCGCCTCCCCGGAGGTCATGGCGGACATGAACGCATGGCGTGAGCTTGTTAAAGAGCATTCAACGCTTGAACCGATAATTACCGCTTACGATGAATACCTTGAAACGGAGCGCGGCATTGCGGATTGCAGGGCGATGCTCGATTCGGAAGAAACCGAGCAGGAGATGCGAACCCTTGCGGAAGAGGAGCTTGCGGAGCTTTCCCATAAAGCGGCGCAGCAGCAGGAGAATCTTAAAATTCTTTTGCTTCCGAAGGATAAAAACGATGAACGAAACGTTATTATGGAAATACGCGCGGGCACGGGCGGGGATGAGGCGGCACTGTTCGGCGCAGTGCTGATGCGCATGTATCAACGCTATGCCGAGCGGCATAATTTCAAATACGAGCTCATCGATATTGCCGAAACGGAAATGGGCGGGATTAAGGAAGCCACGTTCAGTCTCAACGGCCGCGGTGCATATTCCCGAATGAAATACGAGAGCGGAGTGCACAGGGTTCAGCGAGTGCCCGAAACGGAGACTCAGGGGCGGATTCACACAAGCGCGGCAACGGTTGCGGTGCTTCCCGAGGCGGAGGATATTGACGTTGAAATCAATCCCGGAGATTTGCGCATAGACACGTACCGTTCAAGCGGCGCAGGCGGGCAGCATGTTAACAAAACGGAGAGCGCGATAAGAATAACGCATCTTCCGACGGGGCTTGTTGTTCAAAGCCAGGATGAGCGCAGCCAGGGCCGCAATAAAGAACAGGCAATGAAGGTGCTTAAAAGCCGCCTTTATGAAATGTATCGCGCGGAAGCTGCGGCAAAAGAAGCATCGGCGCGCAAAAGTCAAGTCGGTTCCGGCGACAGAAGCGAAAGAATCCGAACCTACAACTTCCCGCAGGGACGCGTTACGGATCACAGAATCGGCATGACAATTTATAAACTGCCGCAGTTCATTGACGGCGATATGGATGAAATTATCGAAGGACTGATTCTTGCCGAACGCACAAAGCAGCTCGCGGGTGAGGATGCGGAGTGAGTCGGGTCGGAAAGACAATAAACCGCTGAAAACTGATACGGATATAATTTAAACATCGACCGTTCCGATTTTTGGAACGGTCGATGTTCTTGTTTAATACAATTTGAACACAATAACGAATGCATTCCGAAACACGGGGTGCATTCGGCACCGACTTATGCCATGGGCTTCAGTTCGGGGGAAATGATAAGGGTTGCTTCGGTTGCTTCCTGAATCTGCTCAACGGTGAATTCGGGATTGTATTCGGTAAGCAGCAAACCTTCGGGAGTTACGAGCATAACGCCCATCTCGGTGATGATCTTTGTGATGCACTTAACTGCGGTGTAGGGCAGTTTGCATTTTTTAAGGATTTTGGGCTTGCCCTTTGCGGTGTGTTCCATTGCAACGATAACGTTCTTTGCGCCGACGAGCAAATCCATTGCACCGCCCATGCCGGGCATTTTTTTGCCGGGGATGATCCAGTTTGCAAGGGAACCCTCTTCGTCAACTTCGAGGCCGCCGAGGATTGTTGCATCAACATGACCGCCGCGAATGAGTGCGAAAGAGGAGGCGCTGTCGATGAAGCATGCGCCGGGTGCTGCTGCGGAGGGGCTGCCGCCTGCATCAACAACGTGGAACGGATCGCGGTTTTCGTCCGTTACGGGGCCGGTGCCGATGGTGCCGTTCTCGCTCTGAAGGATAACGTGAACGTTTTCGGGAAGATATGCGGGAACGAGGGTGGGAAGACCGATGCCGAGGTTGACAACATCGCCGTCTTTAAGTTCTTTTGCAACACGCGCTGCGATGAACGCCTTTATCTGAGCCTTATCCATTAAAGTTTGCCTCCTTCAACAACATAGTCAACAAATACGCCGTAAGTGCGGACGTTTTCGGGTTCGATTTCGCCGATTTCAACGATCTCTTCGGCTTCGGCAATAACCGTGTCTGCCGCGGTTGCCATAACAAGGTTAAAGTTGCTGGTGTTGCCCTTGTACCAAACGTTGCCCGCCTTGTCGATTTTTGCACCGCAAATAACGGCAAAATCGGCATGGATGGGTTTCATGAGCAAATAATCACGGCCGTCAATCGTCTGTTTGCCGAGGCAATAGGGGCTGTCTTCAACGATGGTGCCGACGCCTGCGGGGGTGAGAACACCGCCGAGACCGCCGCCGCCCGCACGAATCATTTCGGCAAGGGAACCCTGCGGAATGAGCTGCACTTCGAGAGTGCCGTCAACCATGGACTGGGTCGCAACCTCGGGATTGAGGCCGACATGGGTTGCGATGAGCTTTTTAATCTGCTTGTTGTGAACGAGCTTTGCAACGCCGTAGTAATCCTCACCCATGGGGCCGCCGGGCATTGATGCATCGTTGCTGATCATGGTCAGATCCTTAACGCCGCTCTTTGAGAGAGCATCGATGAATTTGTGGGCGTTGCCGCAGCCCATAAAGCCGCCGAACATAACGGTTGCGCCGTCGGGGATAAGCTTTACGGCTTCTTCCACAGTAATGAATTTAGGCATACTTTCTCTCCTTTTGATACTGACCCGAAAAGGGTCGGATTTTTGAAATCATTTAAACAGAAACGGCGGAGCAAACGGGGTTTGCGTCGCAGCTCCTCCGTTCAACTGTAAGTATATACCTGTCGGAGGAAAAAATCAAGCAAAGTTTCCGCAAAACTTCGATTATGCGGGGACAGCGGGCAGGTATATCCGAATGCAGTGAATCCTGCTTAAGCTTTTCCCTGCGCCGCATATGCCGCGCGGGGGACTTTATACATCAGTCTTCATTTTCGCCGTTCGGCAGCGGCGGAATGCTGAGCTTTGTTTTTGCTTCTCCGCGCTTCAGCTCCGCCATGATGCCGCGAAGCTTTTCGTTCACGCTTTCAACCTCTGCTTCAAGCTCCCGCGCCGTCATGCGCAAAGTGCCGGTGCGCGTGCTTGCAAGCTGAATCATTCCGTCGCCCGTTGCAACGCGAACGGAGTAGTTTTTTCCGATTTCGAATATCAGCCGCTCGATGAACATATCGGCCGTTTCGTTTTCCTTTGTGTATGCAACGCGCAGAGAATGATAATTGAAACGCTCTCCGGCATTGCCCTTCAGTTTATAGCCGTCAAAAACGAGTATGACCTCGTTCTTTTTGTATGCGCAATAGTTGCTTAGGATGTCCATCAGCTTTTTTCGCGCGGCGGCGATATCGCTTTTTGCAAGCTTACTCAGCCCTTCCCATGCGAATATGATGTTATATCCGTCAACGATGAGGTAATCCTTCTTTTTGGGTTCGGCAGGCTCGGAGCTTTTAAATTTTGAATCCGAATCGCCGTTTTGCGCGGGGCGTTTGTACTCCGGCCGCTTAATCGGGCCGAATTCACGGAGCATAATGGCTTCAAGCTCCTTTTCGTCAACGTTCAAATTGCGGGAAAGCACTTTCGGGTTTACGGCACGGTGATTATCCGATTCGTGCGGCACGGAGTCACTCGGGCGCGGAGTGCCTGTAAGGTTCAGCCCGGTATCAATATGCATATAGTTCTGAACGTCATTCCATTTAACAATGACTCCTGCGCCGTGGGAGCAGAAAACTGAATCGGGAGTGTTTTCAAGGTCACGCTCCGGGTCATAGGCGAATTGCGCGATTACGCTTTCGGCATTTCGGCATTGCCCGTAGTGCGAAAATTCACAGCCGAGCCGCCCTCTGCCGTGTGTGTATGCCGCAAGCTCACGCGTGTAGCCGCGCATGGCGGAGACGGGTGCAGTGCCGCAGAATGCGCAGCTTTCGCCGTCGTCGCCTTCTTCGGGCGCGGAAAAACTGCCGCCCATGCCGCGAATGTCGTTTATTGCTCTGCCGAGGTTTTCGCGCGGGAGTTCAAGTCGGAACGAGTAGAAGGGCTCCAACAGGACGTTTTGCGCGCACATCAATCCCTGCCGCACGGCGCGATAGGTTGCCTGTCGGAAATCGCCGCCCTCGGTATGGTGCAGGCTCGCCCGCCCCGCAACGAGGGTCAGCTTCATATCCGTTATCGGTGAACCTGTCAGCACACCGAGATGAATTTTTTCGCGGAGATGCGCCAGCACAAGCCTTTGAATATCCGAATCGAGTGAATTAGGCGCACATGCGGAGGCGAAAACGAGCCCGCTCCCCGCGGGCAGCGGCTCCAACAGCAGATGAACTTCCGCGTAATGCCGCAGCGGTTCAAAATGCCCGACACCTTCAACAGGGGCAAGAATCGTTTCGCGGTATAAAATTCGCCCGTCATCAACCGAAATTTCAACGCCAAACCGCTCCGAAATAAGCTTTTTCAGAATTTCAATCTGCATTTCGCCCATCAGCCTTGCCTGAAGTTCGTGCACATTATCGGTTTTGTCGAGTTTCAGCGTCGGGTCCTCATCCTCCAGCCGTTTGAGTTTCGGAAGGAATGTTCGCGCATCGCAATCGGAGGGAAGAAGGATTCGATAGCTCAGAACAGGTTCAAGCAGCGGAGGAAGTGCGGAATCCTCATCGCCCAAGCCCTGCCCGGGGTACGTTGCGGAAAGTCCGGAAACGGCCGCAAGATCGCCGCATTCGGCGCGTTCGGTTTGAGTGAATTTTGCACCGGAACAGAACACTATGCGGGCAATTTTTTCGGTCAGCCGTTCGCCGTTTCGCGCGGTATAGGCAACGGCAGTGCGCGGGGACAGACTTCCGCCCGTGAGGCGGATATGTGTCAGGCGCGTTCCCTGCGGGTCGTATGTGATTTTATAAACTCTTGCCGCAAAATCTTTTTTAAACCCGCGCTCGCGGGAATAATGCGAAAGGCAGGCGATAAAGTCGGAAACACCGTCCGTTTTCAGCGCCGAACCGAAAAGGCAGGGGAAAATTCTCCGCTCCGAAATTGCGGCGGCAATGTCCGCATCGACAATTCGTTTCGCGGAATGCTTTTCAAAAAGCTCATCATCGGCAAGAGCAAGATTTTCAAAGAAAGCTTCGCTTTTGCAGAATTCGGAGTCTGTACCTTCGCAGGGTTCAAATGCAATGCATCTTTCCGAAAGCCGCCGCTGAACTTCGTCAATAAGCTCGGTGCGGCTTCGCTGCATTATGTCTGTTTTATTGATGAAAATGAATGTCGGAATGCTGTACCTGTGCAAAAGCCGCCAAAGGGTTTCGGTATGGGACTGAACTCCGTCGGTGCCGCTTACAACAAGCACCGCGTAATCAAGTACGCTCAGCGCGCGCTCCGCTTCGGCAGAAAAATCAACATGCCCGGGCGTGTCAACCACAGTGAACTCTGTATTATTATAATTGAATTTTGCCTGCTTTGAAAACATCGTTATTCCGCGCGCCTTTTCAAGCGTGTGCGTGTCGAGGTATGCATCACCCCTGTCGACCCTGCCGCGCTTTCTTATCGCGCCGCTGAGGTAGAGCAGTGCTTCGCATAGTGTTGTTTTGCCTGCGTCAACATGCGCAAGAATTCCGATTGCAAGCTTTTTCATAAATATCCTGCCTGTTTCACCGCAAATGCGGACGAACTTCATTTTAAGGTAATTATAACAGGAACGGAAGGGAAAAGTCAATTTTTTCCGCACGTTATTTTTCCTGCGGCGGAGCCGGTTTTTCCCCGTC
>ERZ779896.2661-NODE-2661-length-11966-cov-2.304760_pt1 | contig 11966 bp, 8 predicted proteins | sample MGYA00511067_ERZ779896 | MGnify/ENA primary metagenome ERZ779896 (study PRJEB29588, sample SAMEA2161597) | human gut metagenome | biome: human gut; feature: human-associated habitat; material: faeces | place: Denmark | collected 2008/2010 ...
GGTTCCGATACCGGCGGTTCGATCCGCCAGCCCGCGGCATTCTGCGGAATTGTCGGAGTCAAACCGACCTACGGGCGCGTTTCCCGTTTCGGGCTTGTCGCCTTTGCTTCATCGCTGGACCAGATCGGGCCCATGAGCAAAAGCGTTTATGACGCGGCGGCGATGCTGGATGTGATCTGCGGAGCCGATCCGAAAGACACGACCAGCCTTCCCGCTCCTGTTCCGGAAGGCGGATTTGCAAAGGATCTCGAAGAATTCGAAAAGGCGCCGACTCTGAAAGGTATGTGCATCGGCATTCCGAAAGAGTATTTCGACGTCGAAGGCATTTCCGACGGAGTGAAAAAAGTCTGCGCGGATGCAAAGGAAAAACTGAAAAAACTCGGCGCCGAGTTTGTGGATATCTCGCTTCCGCATACAAAATATGCAATGGCGTGTTACTATATCATCGCTCCCGCCGAAGCCAGCGCGAATCTGGCGCGTTTCGACGGCATCCGTTACGGATACCGCAGTCCAAACGCGACGGATCTGATCTCCACGTATCTGGACTCCCGCGGCGAAGGCTTCGGGCCGGAGGTGACACGCAGGATCATGCTCGGTACCTATGTGCTCAGCAGCGGTTACTACGACGCTTATTATGTGCGCGCGCAGAAAGTCCGCACGTTGATTCGCCGCGATTTTACGGAGGCGTTCAAACAGTGTGACGTGATCTTTACGCCCGTCACGCCGGCGACGGCGTTCAAGTTCGGAGAAAAATCCGATCCGATGCAGATGTATCTTTCGGATGTTTTCACAACCGCGCTGAATCTTGCCGGAACCTGCGGCATCAGTGTTCCTGCGGGAATGGATGAAAATACGAAAATGCCCGTCGGCATTCAGTTGATTGCGCCTGATCTTGCGGAGGACCGTATGTTCCGAACCGCCCGTGCCTTTGAACTGGAACGCGGAGACATTTGATTTTGCCGGAAAAGAGACGGGGAAAGAGTTTTGGAAAAAGCTTTTCCTCCCCGTCTTTTCCTGAAGTTTCAAAAAGAATTTTATCAACAGTAAAAGGTCGGAGAGGACCCGTCCGTCAAGCCTGATGCAATTCAGGTCCTTAACCAGAAAAGGAAACAGCAGATGAAACGGATCGCTATTGCCGGATGCGCACACATCCACACGCCGAATTTCGTAAAAACGCTGAAAGAGAGAAAAGACCTCCAAGTTGCGGGAGTCTGGGATCACGATTCCCTGCGCGCACGTGAGAATGCAGAGATTTTAAACACACAGGGATATGATTCCGATACTGAAATCTGGAATGATCCCTCCATTGACGCGGTCGTCATCTGCGCGGAAACCAACCGTCACAAGGAGCTGGTGCTTCGCGCAGCGGAAGCGGGAAAACATATGTTCGTCGAAAAACCGCTCGGTTTTGCGGCAAAGGATGCCCTGGAGATGGCGGACGCGATCGAAAAGGCGGGCGTTCTTTTCCAGACCGGGTATTTCATGCGCGGCAACCCGGTTCACCTGTTCCTGAAACAGCAGATCGAAGCCGGTGCATTCGGGAAGATCACGCGAATCCGTCATTCAAACTGCCATTGCGGCTCTCTCGGCGGCTGGTTCGATACCCAGTGGCGCTGGATGGCTGACCCGGCGATTGCCGGATGCGGCGCGTTCGGCGATCTGGGGACACACTCACTTGATATCATGCTGTGGTTCATGGGAATGCCGGAACGGGTCACTGCCGATATCCATACTGTAACGGGACGGTATGGCGCGGACTGCGATGAATCCGGCGAAGGGCTCCTGCACTTCCCATGCGGAGCGGTCGGCACGCTTGCCGGAGGCTGGGTCGATCTGGCAAATCCCGTGACCTGCGAGATCAGCGGAACGGAAGGTAATGCCTCCGTCGCCAACGGGCAGCTTTTCTTCAAAAGCAATCATGTGACCGGTGCCGACGGCAAGGAGCCCTGGACCATTCTGCCGGATGCATGGCCGCATGCGTTCGTCCTGTTCCTTGATGCGCTCACTGGCGGAAAAGCCAAGCTTGTTTCCGCGCGGGAAGCGGCTCAGCGCAGTGTCGTCATGGAAGCCATGTACCGCGCCGCGAAAAATACTCAATGGGAACCGGTCGCGCTCTGACCGTTACGGAGGAACCATGAAACACTTCATCTTCGGACTGCTTTCCACAGCGGCGCTCTGCACATTTTCACTGGGCGCAATCGACGCAGGCAAACCGATGCCGGCAATCGATGCGGTAAAGTGGTATACCAAACCGGTGACGTTTCCGCACAGGGGCTTGCGGCGGTTGTCCTGCTGGATATTACATCCGAAGATGCAGTCAATACCCTCCGGATGCTGGAAGCCATGAATGCGGAAACTCCGGATCTGGCGATTGCGGCGGTCGCGATCAATCCGGTGAAGACCACGGACGCAGTTGTGCGTGACAACGGCCCGTTCCAAATTCCGGTGGCGGCGGACAACAACCTGAAGAGCCGTATCCGTTTTGCCGAAACGGAATCGCTTTTTCCCTATGCGGTTCTTTCACAGGACGGCAAAGTCGTCTGGTCAGGGCATCCGACGGAACTGGAATCCGTAATCCGGAAGGTCGTAAGCGGCAAATTCTCTGCGTCCAGGCAGAAACAGATCGAGGCGGTCCGGCAGGAACTCCAGATGGCGATTCAGGCAGGATTGCCCGATGTCATCTCCAACTCCGCCGACAGGATTCTCAGGATCGCACCGGATGACAGGATTGCAATTCAGGCAAAACTGTTCGCGTTCAACAGCAAGGGACAGCCGCAGGAAGCCGTCAGGTTCATCCGGGAGATCTGCGCTAAAAATCCGCAGGATTCCAGACTCTGCATGATGCAGCTCGATATCCTTCTGAATCAGGGAGATACGCAGACTTACAAGCAGGCGGCAGAAAAAGCGTTTTATGATTTCGCCGCAGACAAGGGCAACAGCCTGGTCTTCCTGACGGCTTACGCTCTGGAGAATTCCCCTTATGGAATCATGGATCCCGCGGTCATGCTTGCCTACGCGGAAAAGGCATATAACAAAGTGAAGGACCGGGAAACGCCGGTTGCGGCAGTTGCTCATGAGACTCTTGCAAGAATCTGCGCGGAAACGGGAGATGCCGCAAGAGCCGTTGCGCTTCAGGAAAAAGCGCTGGCAATCCGGAAAGGCACCCATCTGGAACAGGCTGCGGCAAACCGTCTGGCATATTACAAGAAGCTTCTGGATTTGAAAGCGAAGCGCTGAAAAACAAAATTGGAGTCTTGCCGCGATCGCTAAAGAACCATGCCCGCAATCCAGCCGGCGATCAGCAGGGGGATATTGTAATGAATGAAAGTCGGGATCGTGGAGTCGTAAATATGGTCGTGCTGACCATCCGCATTGAGTCCGGCTGTCGGTCCGAGAACCGATTCCGAGACTGGCGACCCGGCATCTCCGAGAGCTCCTGCGACGCCGACGATTGATACGGTCGCCAGCGGCGAAATGCCGAGTTTCATGCAGAGCGGCACGTAAATCGCCGCGATCAGGGGAACCGTTGAGAACGAGGAGCCGATTCCCATTGTGATGACGAGTCCGATCAGGAGCATCAGAAAGACCGCCAGACTGCGGTAATTGCCGATCGAGTCCGAGACCATCCTGACAAGCGTATCCACACTTCCCGTGGCTTTCATGACCTCGGCAAAACCGCTTGCCGCGATCATGACGATGCCGATTCCGCCCATGAGATAGACTCCGTGCGTAAATACATCCTGTGTGTCTTTGAGGTGAATCGTGCGTGCAATGACGAAGACCAGAATCGCCGCGACGGATGCTATGACGAGGGAGTCCAGCCAGAGCTGCCCGGCTAAAGCAACGGCAATCGCAATGACGCCGACCACGACATTCCGCATTTTGATTTCTACGGGTTCCTGCGAAAGAACCGCCTGTTTCGTCATGCAGGTCTTATAATCACGCGGTTTGCGATAGGAGAGGAAGACTGCGATCAGGAGCCCCGCGACCATGCCCAGCGCGGGAATCAGCATGGCTTTCGGCGCCAGCGCCGGATCGACTGCGAGCCCGTTTGCGTTCAGATTGCCGATCAGGACCGTATTCAAATAGATTTTACCGAATCCGACCGGCAGGAACATATAGGGTGTGATGAGCCCGAATGTCAGGATGCAGGCCACTGCGCGGCGGTCGAGGCGGATTTTTTCAAAAACAGGGAGCAGGGGCGGAATCAGAACCGGAATGAAAGCGATGTGGACGGGAATCAGGTTCTGTGAGGAAATGGCAACCAGAGTCAGGATCAGGAGAAGGGTGTATTTGAAGAAAAAGAGCTTTTTCTTCGTGACTTCTCCGCCGATCCGCTTGAAAAGCTCCCGCGCGATGAGTTCCGTGACGCCTGAACGTGAAATGGCAATGGAGAATGCTCCGAGCATCGCGTAATTGAAGGCAATGGCCGCTCCGTTTCCGAGTCCGCCGGTGAATGCTTTCATTGCCGCTGTTCCGTTCATTCCCGCGAGCATTCCTCCGCAGAGCGCGGCGATGACGAGTGAAAACACCACGTTCAGCCGTAAAGCGGACAGTATCAGAAGTATGACGACGGAAAGCAAAACCGGATTGGTGCAGAAATCTGTAAGCATGGTTGATCCTCATGTTATGAACAGTGAAACAGTTGATATATCACACCCGTTTGTTTCTTCAACTTTCCGGGAGAACCGGGAAATTGAAAATATCATATAAAAACGCCGTTCCCGTTTTTTCGGGAACGGCGTCGGGAACCTCTGAAAGAGAATCAGACTCCGGCGAGTGTGGATTTGTAACTGCCGAGCATGTCTTCCATTTTGACTTTGATGTCCGTGGAGGCGCCTTTGATCGCGAGAATCCGGTCTTCGGTCGTTCTGCCGACTTTCGCCAGCGGGAAACCTGCAAGAGCTTTTTCCAGTTCCGCGGATTTTTCCGGTTTGCAACTGATCAGGAAACGGCTGTTCGATTCGGAGAATAGAACTTCCAGGTCGCTCATGCCTTTTTCCTGCGGAACTTTCGCCAGGTCGAGAACAAGTCCAACACGTCCGCCCATTGCGGCTTTTGCCGCCGCGACGCCGAGCCCGCCGAGGGACGGCGTGATGATCGAGCTCGGAATATCCGCATGGATCATCTTTTCCATCGCCTTGTAGAGTGCAAGCGCTTTTTCCGCGTTGACCTTCGGAACGTTGTTGCCTGTCGCGCCCAGCATGTCGAAATATTCGCTGCCGCCGAGCTCGGGACAGGTCATTCCGACCATGTAGACATCATCGCCTGCTTCCTTGAAGTCCGGCGTGACACATTTGGAAATATCTTCCACTTTGGAAATGGTGCTGAACAGGACCGTCGGCGGAATGGAAATCTTTTTGCCGCCGCGCGTACTGTCGTTCTTCATGCTGTCCTTGCCGGAGATGCACGGCACATTGAATGCGCATGTGTAGTCGTAAAGCCCCTTGTTCGCACGGACAAGCTGCGCCATTTTGTATTCGCCGTCCGGTGTTTTCTCACTTTGGACCGGGTCCGGCCAGCAGAAGTTGTCGAGACCGGAGATCATATCGACGCGCGCGCCGACCGCGACCGCGCGGCGGATTGCAAGGTCGATCACGGATGCCATCATGTGATAGCAGTCGATGTCACTGTAACGCGGGAGAATGCCGTAGGAGAGCACTGCGCCTTCTCTGCCGAGCGGTTCGACCATGAACACGGAGGCGTCGCCCTGGACATCACGCTCCCTGCCGACAAAGGGTTTGACGACGCTCAGTCCCTTGACCTCATGGTCATACTGCCGCGCCTTGTATTCACAGGAACAGATGTTGAGTTTCGCGAGAAGTCCGAGAAGATCCTTTTCCACGTCTCTGCCCTTGAGATCGGGTTCGGCGAATTTCGGAGCCTTCCATTTCGCATTGAGTCTGAGACGGGGAAGTCCCTCGTGCATGAACTTGATGTCGAGGCATGCCACCGTCTTGTCGCCATACATCATGCGGAACTTGCCGTCGTCGGTGAATTTACCGAGAATCGTGGCTTCCACATCGCGGTCCGCCGCGAGCTTCATGAACTCGTCGATCTTTTCCGGCGGGACGGCGAAACTCATGCGCTCCTGCGCTTCGGAAATCAGAATTTCCCACGGCTTCATTCCGGCATACTTGAGCGGCGCTTTCTTGAGGTCCATGACACAGCCGCCGCAGATGGATGCCATTTCCCCGACGCTGGAGGAGAGTCCGCCGGCGCCGTTGTCCGTGACGAAACGGTAGAGGTTTTTGTCCCGCGCCTCATAGATGAAATCGCCCATGCGTTTCTGCGTGATCGGGTCGCCGATCTGAACCGCCTGAACGGGGCTGTCCTTATGGAGTTCTTCGGAGGAGAATGTGGCGCCGTGAATGCCGTCCTTGCCGATGCGTCCGCCGGTCATGACGATGAGGTCGCCGGGTTCGATCTGTTTTTCCCAGCCGTTGCGCCCGTTGATCTTCTTCGGAAGCGTTCCGAGGGTGCCGCAGTAGACCAGCGGTTTGCCGATGTAGCGGTCATCGAAGCATTCCCAGCCGAGGCCGTAGGGGATGCCGCTCTGGTTGCCGCCGTCGATGACGCCCTTGTGGACACCGTCACGGAGCCTGCGCGGATGAAGCAGCCCTTCGGGAACATCCTTCGGGTCGGTGAACGGGGAACCGAGACAGTAGCCCCATACGTTGACCAGCAGGTTTGCGCCGAGCCCGGTTCCCATCGGGTCGCGGTTGACGCCGACGATACCGGTCATTGCGCCTCCGTAGGGATCGAGAGCGGAGGGGCTGTTATGGGTTTCGACCTTGTAAACGAGGTCGATTTTGTCGTTGAATGCGACGACTCCGGCATTGTCGGAAAAGACGGAAACGAGCCAGTCGATTTTCTTTGCGATCTCGGAGGTGCTTTTCTTGATATAGGATTTGAAAAGGGAAACGATGTGTTCCTTTGTTCCCGCGTCAAGATCCTCGTAATCAACTTCCGCATCGAATATTTTATGTTTGCAGTGTTCGGACCATGTCTGTGCAAGGACTTCCAGTTCAACGTCGGTCGGATTTTTGGAGAGCCCGTATTTTTCGCGGTTCTCATAATTGCGGAAGTAGTTCTGGATGACCTTCATTTCCTGAAGCGTCAGAGCAAGAATGCCTTTGCGGCTGATCTCGTAAAGTTCCTCGTCCGGCACTTCCAGATTGAACTCGCGGACTACGCCTTCTTCCGTGCCTTTGACAACCGGTTTGTTGAGCGGAATCCCGTTTGCCCTGACTTCATCCGCGGAAAGCACCGTGACCGTTTCGATGAGTTCGTTGGCGAGAATGCCTCTGGCGATATTGGCGATATCCTCTTTTTTAAGGGCAGGCGCCTGAAACATGTATTCGATGGAGCTGAATACCATCTCGTCCTTGCGGAGTTTGCGCCCGATGATGTCTCCGATTGCCTCATGCGCCGTGCGCGCCACATTGTCCGTCACGCCGGGCTTGAATCCGACTGCCGCGATATAGTCATACCGGAAATCGACTTTCGGGTTTTCCCCGATGAAATATTCCTGGGTGACAGGATTGGAAAGCTCTCTTGCGATACTCTCCGCCTGTGCTTTGTCGATATCCGCTGAGATCGTGAACACGTCTCTCGTGCGGAGGTCTTTCACTGCGTCGGAACCGGTAAAATTTTTGATGGAACGGAGCACCGCCTGCGCTCTCGAATCGCTCCACTTGCTTTTTACGGCAATCTCTATTCTGAAGTCCATAGTCCTGATCCCTGTAAAATAGGTTAAAAATTCAAGTGGAAAGATACAGCCGGAAATGCTTTTTTTCAAATGCCAAACTCTTTTTCGGGTAAAATAATTCAGAGTTTCGTTTCATAAGGCATGTCCGGCATTACGGCGCTTCCTTTGCCCGGCGGTTTGACAATTCCCGCGGACCGGTTATATTTCCTGCCGGAAAACAGGAAAGGCAGGTCATAATGAAATTATTATTCTTTTCCGATGTGCACGGATCGCCGGAAAGCCTGGATTTGCTTTTGCGGCAGGCCGAACGGCTGGAGCCGGATCAGCTTATTCTGCTCGGAGATGTGCTTTACCACGGACCGCGCAATCCGTTGAAGACGGATTATGCTCCCCGGAAAGTTGCGGAAATGCTCAATGCCCGCCGGGACCGGATCATTGCCGTTCGCGGCAACTGCGATTCGGAGGTGGATCAGATGCTTCTCGAATTTCCGCTCATGGCGGATTATTCCACTGTTTTTGCCGACGGGCGTCGCTTCTTCCTGACGCATGGGCATCTCTGGAATCCGGAAAAGCTGCCGCCGGTTCCGCCGGATTCTGTTTTTGCATTCGGGCATATCCATCTTCCGGTTCTGCGGAAGGAAAAGTCCGGGCTGACAGTATTCAATCCCGGCTCCATATCGCTTCCGAAAGGCGGAAATCCTCCGTCGTTCGGCTTTTACAGAGATCATGCTCTCCGGATTCTGAATCTGGAAAACGGGGAAGAAATGGCGAGTCTTTCTCTTTGAAAACGGAAAACGGCTCCCGCAGAGACCATCCCCCGGTAAACGGGGGATGACGGGGCAGTGCGCGGCGGCATGCTGCCCGAAGATTCTACGGTTACAGATCTTCGACTTTGATTGACTGCATTGCCGTGCCGCGGCGCATGACCCATGCCGCAAGTATGACCGTGATGATTCCTCCGCATGCGTAGGCTACCGGAAGATCCATGCCGACACCGTAGGGGAGTATTGCGGAGTGCCTGGGGGAGGTCCAGAGGATAAACGTCGTGACGATGAACGTCATGAACATCCCCGGCAGGAGCGTGACCCATGCCGGTTTTTTCTGCATGACCAGCCAGACGGTCGCTCCGAGGAGCGTCGAGGCGGCGAGAACCTGATTGCCCCATGCAAAGTAGTTCCAGAGATTGTTGAAAGATTTCGCACTGCTGTTCGACCACCAGAGCAGAAGCGCCACGATCACGATAAGCGGAATGCAGATGCCGAGACGTTTTTTGAACGGTTTCTGGTCGATTTTGAAGATTTCCGCAAGACTCAGGCGCAGGCTGCGCATTGCCGTGTCGCCCGATGTGATTGCAAGAATGATGACCGCGATCAGCGTGATGCCTCCCATTCCTTTGCCGAGGAAGGTCTTGGTGATGAATTCAAGCGCAAGGTTCGGGCTTTTCGCCATCAGCTCCGGGAACATGTTGTAAATGGCGAGTCCGCCCGCCGCCCAGATCATTGCGATGATGCCTTCCACGATCATCATGCCGTAAAAGTTGCGGCGCCCGTGGCGTTCCGTCTCCATGGTTCTGGCGATGATCGGCGACTGTGTCGCATGAAAACCGGAAAGAATTCCGCAGGCGATAGTGACGAACAGAAGCGGAATGATCGGTTCCTTGAACATGCCGGCTTTGAATGCCGCGGATTCCTGGAACAGTCCGGGATTGGCGGCTCCTGCTTTTACGAGCATGAGGAAGAGCGCGGAACTTCCGATCATGAGCATTGCGCCGAAGAAAGGATAGATCATGCCGATGATCTTGTCTACCGGAAACATGGTCGCGCAGATGTAATACAGGAAGATCACTGCCACTGCCAGCCAGAAGAACTCGTGTCCGGGCGTGAGAATATTGAAGATGGTTGCAGGGACGTTGATGAAGACCGCGACGACAAGCAGCAGGAGGAAGCACATGAACACCGAGAAGAACGCATAGTATGGCTTTCCGAGCGTGATCCGGATCAGTTTCGGCAGATTGGCGCCGCCGTGGCGGATGGACATCATGCCCGATACGAAGTCATGCACCGCGCCGCCGATGATGTTGCCGATCGGAATGATCAGGAAGACCACCGCGCCGAACTTGATTCCGAGAATCACGCCGATGACCGGTCCGACTCCGGCGATGTTCAGAAGCTGGATCAGCATGTTTTTCCAGTTTGGGATCACGACGAAATCGACTCCGTCGCAGAATTTTTTCGCGGGCGTTTCCCGGTCATCCGGTTCAAGGATTCTTTCAACGAAACGTCCGTAGGTGAAGTAACCGACAATCAGCAGTATGATGCCGCCAAGAAACCAGAACATGATTTCTCCTTTTGATTATATTGTTGTTTTATTATGATTATGATGTCAGAATTCGAACAGATGGAACCGCTTGACGATCCCGATTACCCAGATTGCCAGAATGATTGCCGGAAGTCCCCAGCGCATATAGGGTATGAAGAAATGGGGGAACTTCCAGCCTTTTCCGGTATTGAGTTCTTTATAAAAATTCTCGCTGCCCCAGCCGAAACGGTTGGTGCAGAAGATCGTCAGGTAGAGCGCGCCGAGAGGCAGAAGATTGTCGCTGACGATGAAGTCTTCAAGGTCCAGCACGTTGGAACCTTTTCCAAGCGGACGGAACTTCTGCCAGAGGTTGAATCCGAGAATGCACGGCATGGAAAGCGCCGCAAGGATGATGCCGAAGATGGAACAGGATTTTTTACGGCTCCAGCGGAATTCGTCCATGCCGAATGCCGCAAGGTTTTCAAACACGGCGATCAGAGTTGATACCGCGGCAATGGAAAGAAACAGGAAGAAAAGAAAACCCCAGAACGGACCGCCCTCCATGTTGTGAAAGACATTCGGCAAGGTAATGAAAATGAGGGAGGGACCCGCATTCGGTGCGATTGCATAAGCGGCGCAGCAGGGAAAAATGATCAGTCCCGAACAGATCGCCATCAGAGTGTCCAGGCTGATGATCCAGACGCCTTCCGCCGGCAGTGAGCGGTCGTGCCCGATATAACTCCCGCAGATTGCGATGCTTCCCACTCCGAGGCTCAATGTGAAGAATGCCTGTGCCATTGCGGCGTGAACCGTCGCCCAGACTCCGTCGCTGAGAAATTTATTCACATCCGGATAGAGGAAGAAGCGGACGCCCTGCATGGCATTCGGGAGGCGGAGCGATTGCACCACGAGGAGAAGAAGCAGAAGAAAAAGACCGATCATCATGACTTTGATGACTTTTTCGATCATCTTCCGGACTCCGCCCATACAGACGAATACCGTCAAACCGAGCACGATCAGCATGAACAGCGTCTGAAGCCCCGGCGAGGCAAGGAAGTTTTCAAAGAATGCCTGGCATTGCGCGGCGTCCATCGTCCTGAATTTCCCGACTGCGAAGTAACAGGCGTAAGCGAGAAGCCAGCCGGAAATGACGGTATAGAACATCAGCAGGAACATGTTTCCGGAGAAAAGAAGATATGTGGGAAAGTCCCAGCGGAATCTGACGTTTTTATTCTGAAGGTTGCGGAACGCTCCCGGAAATGTGCTGCGCCCGGCGCGGCCGAGAGACAGTTCCATCATCATGACCGGAAAGCCGAGAACCGCCAGGAAAAACAGATACAGAAAAACGAACAGCCCGCCGCCGTACTGCCCCGTGATGTAGGGAAAACGCCAGACATTGCCCAGTCCGATGGCGCAGCCTGCGGTCATCAGAATGAATCCCAGTCTGGACGCAAATTGTTCCCGTGAAGGTTCTGAATTCAATTGAAGCTCCCTTTTGTTTCATAAAATACATAAAAAATATCATGTTTTCCTGAAAAATACAAGGTTTGTCAAGCGAAAAGAGTTGTATTTTTCATGTTTTGAGAGTATCTTGCGAATCAAACTTTTTTCGGGGAGGAATCTCTATGAAGCCGGGACTTGGAATGTTGGAAAAGATCATTGATGAAGCGCAGGGGAATGTCCCGGCGTCTCTCGTAATAAAAAATATCTCTGTCTTCAATCTGATCACAGGGGAGACGGTGCGGGGAGATATCGCTGTCTGCGACGACCGGATCGTCGGTGTCGGGGAAACGTATGACGGTGAGCGTGAGATTGACGGAAGCGGGCTGACCGCCGTTCCGGGGTTTATTGATGCGCATGTTCATGTGGAGTCCTCGATGATTACGCCTTTCGAGTTCGAACGGTGCATTCTGCCGCGCGGCGTGACGACGGCGGTCTGCGATCCGCACGAGCTGTC
>ERZ779896.2662-NODE-2662-length-11963-cov-2.725059_pt1 | contig 11963 bp, 6 predicted proteins | sample MGYA00511067_ERZ779896 | MGnify/ENA primary metagenome ERZ779896 (study PRJEB29588, sample SAMEA2161597) | human gut metagenome | biome: human gut; feature: human-associated habitat; material: faeces | place: Denmark | collected 2008/2010 ...
TAGCTGACGTTCCAGGAAGAGGTCATCACGCGCCGCACGAAGTACGATCTCCGCAAGGCGCGCGAGCGCGCCCATCTGCTCGAAGGACTGCTCATCGCGCAGGACAACATCGACGAGGTCATCCATATCATCCGCACGAGCTACGATAACGCCAAGGAAAACCTCATGGCGCGCTTCGGGCTGGACGATGTGCAGGCGCAGGCCATTCTCGACATGCGTCTGAAGGCGCTGCAGGGACTGGACCGCGAGAAACTGCAGAATGAATATGACGAGCTGGAAAAGAAGATCGCGTATCTCGTCTCCCTGCTCGAGGATCCCGAAAAGCTCAAGGGCGTTCTGAAGGACGAGCTTCTCGCCATTGCCGACAAGTACGGCGACGACCGCAAGACCGAAATTCAGGATGTGGAAGACGAGATCGACATGGAAGATCTCATCGCCGAGGAAGAGTGCGTCTTCACGCTTTCGCACAACGGCTACATCAAGCGTACCCCCGCCGCCGAGTACCGCGCGCAGAGCCGCGGCGGAAAGGGCGTGCGCGGCATGGCCACGCGCGAGGAGGACTATGTGGAGAGCGTATTCACCGCCTCGACGCACGATTTTCTTCTCTTCTTCTCGAGCCGCGGGCAGGTGTACGTCCGCAAGGGCTACCAGATCCCCGAGGCCGGGCGCAGCGCGCGCGGCACGAACATCGTCAACATCCTGCCTCTCGAGCCGGAGGAGAAGATCTCCGCGATGCTCCGCGGCAAGCTTTGCAATCCACGACGCGGAAACCTTCTGGAGCCGCTCGTGTCCCGGATATGCCCACGCCGTCATCAGGTAGACCTGCCCTTTCCCGAGTCGATGCCGCACAACCAGCGGCTTGCCGTTCGCGGCGTCCCACGCGACAATCTCCGCTCCGGCAAGCTCCACCTCGGCAAGACGGCAGGGTCCGTCCTCGTCCACGGAACGGCTGGGAAGCGCGGAAAGCTCCGGTTCGGGAAACGCCTCATGCCCCGCGGCGTTCCATTGTCCGCTGTATTCCCCGCCGGGACCGGTCACTCTGACTCCGCAGAACCCGGAAAGATCGCCACCGTTCCAGAGCGCAAGATCCTTCCAGTCGTGCAGGAAATCGCGCTTCGTATGCGTGCTGAACTGCGGCAGCCCGGTAAAAAGAGTTCCGCCGTTTTCAACAAAACTGTACAATTTATCATAATCCCCGGCAATCATCGTGTTCCAGCCGAGATTCAGCAGCAATTCATACTGATTGAAATATCCGCTTTCCGCCTCCGCCGGCACTTCGTCGAAATCCCCGTAAGGCGTGCCGGAAAAGAAGAAGCGGCGGCGGTCGTAACGCTGGCGCAGCGGATGCGTGTTTGCGCCGGGCATCAGGACATCAAGAAGCTGGCGGCACTTTTCCGGCTGTCCGTGCCCCCATGCGGAATCGGAATTCCCGAACAGCCCCCACACCGAGTATTCGGGAGTCTGTTCCACATCACAGATAAAACCGTTGAACGGCGCCGCATAGCGTCCCTCAAGGAATGCGATATTGCGTTTGTTTTTTCCCGTCCGGGGATGCGTCCTGACGAAACGGTAAAAGTCGCGCGTCATATCGCGCTTGCCTTTTGTGAGAGCGTCATCCCAGCTCTGCCGCTCCTCCTTGAACAACTGGAACAGGCAGTCTTCTTCGTAAATCATCGACGCCCCCATCATCCACGGCTGAAAAAGCGAGAGGAAATACATGCCGAGATGCGTTTCAAAATAAGGCTGGACCGCGTGCTGGATCGCGATATGCACCCCCCACTCGCCGGAACCGAGCGATTCCGCCGCCGGACGCGCCTGCGAACAGAGATGCTGGGTATGCGGGACCATCGTCTCCGTGCGGATGAAATCGGCTCCCGCAAGGTAACAGTAACGGTGTCCGCCGGACGCATCCCCGAATGCCGCGCGGGGAGCAGCCTTATGAGCGCGGTCGATTTCAATCTTCAGATATTTGAGATAGTGCTCCATTGCCTCTTTCATGTCGCCGGAACTCCACGGCTCTTTCGGGTCGAATGCATAAACGGCTCCGGGCCATTCGTGTCTTCCGACGCTGTGCAGGGCATCACCTGCGGCTTTGACCAGTGCGCCGTCTTCAAAATCCGTCGCCGCCTCCACAACGATATGATGTTTCCGGCAGAATTCGCCCCAGCGCGCCATCAGTGCGGGATCGACGGGAACCGCCTCACGGGAATGCGGGTCTTTCCGCAGAAATGCGCGGAACACCACAAGATTGCCGAGACGGGTCCGCCATGTATAATCCAGCAGCCAGTCCATAAAACCGTTTCCGTCATGCGGCACCACGGTCATATCATAACCGACCGTCACCCGCGGAGTTTCGTCCGCCAGCGCATAAACCGCCGGAATCACGCCGGAGGAATTGCCGGCTTCGACGACGGCATTCACTCCGGGACGGGATAAAGTGAACTCAAAATCATTCCAGCCGGGTTGAAGCACGCAATCCGCCGACCCGCCCTGCCAGCGGATCGTGACCTCATCCGGGCAGACCGCGAAAATGCGCCCGGTCAGCGGCTCATTGACCAATGCCCACGGAGGCAGGGAAAAATCCAGATGATTGTGCGTGCTCTGCTGGAGAATCAGACGGCTGAACAGCAGATAAAACTGCGGATTGCCGTTTCTGATCCCGAATGTATGCCTGCCCGGCGCCGCCTGGAAACGCACCCAGACATCTTCCAGCATCTGCATGAATTCATCATGTTCGCGGAAATAGTGGGCAAACTGCGCAACCTCCCTGCCGTCACAGAAAAGAGTCATCGGAAAAGTGTCGTGAATCTGTCTCTCTTTCTCCGGCGTGTAACCGGGCGCCGCCATGCCGACGATATGCAGAATGTTTTCGACGAAATCCGCTTTCTTCTCCGGGATTTCCGCCTCGAATTCAAGTGTTTCGCCCGGAGCCAGCCATGCGGTGCGCATCCGCGCCCAGTCATGAACCGGAAGCGGAAGATCGTCCGCCTCCCAGACCTGCTGTCCGTCTTTCGGCGCGGGGCGGAACCAGAGATAATTTGTACGGGTCACGATCACATGGCATCCGAGATACTTCGGACCGACGGGAAATACGATCCTGCCGTTTTCGAGAATCTCTTTTGCGGAAAAATCGAATGTGCCGGAAAGCGTAGTCAGACGGAACGTCGCATTCTCATCCGCATCCGCCACGAAACGGACACCGGAAAGCCCCCTGCGCGTGCGGCTCTTCCACTTCGGTTCGGCGAGTTTCGTCTCATGCGCACAATGCCCGGGGCCATACCAGATGACCGGGTAGTCCAGTTGATAAGTTTCTTCAATCCTGCCGCCATTGCAGTCCAGCTGTCCATCCCAGAGATAGACGGGATGATAATGGCGGCGCGAATACAGATACTGGTATCCCCAGTCGATGCGGAAATCAAGTTTCATAAACTGTCCTCTCGAATTGATTGAATGATGTCATAATATGATGCGGCAGATCATTTTTTCAACCGTTCCGGCGGCGCGCAGACAGAAAATAACCGATTATGAATCCACGATCCTGATACAAAACATGCAGTCCCGCCGGAGAATTGAATATACTGCCGGTCTTTCCGCGAAAGAAGGCGCCGCAGTATGGAAATCAGCTTTTTAAATAAATTTTTCCGTTTTCTTTCGGAAAGGGGCTTGACGGAATATGGTACTAACTTTTATAATTTTGATACCAGACAGCCGGAATTGAAATTTTCATCAAGGGATAAACCATGAATTCAAATGCCAAGAACAGCAGACTGTATGAAAAGCTGAAAGAAGATATTCTCAGCGGAAGTTGTCAGCCCGGATTTCGCTTCCCGGCGGAAATTCCTTATGCGAAAAAGCTTGGCGTTTCACGCAACACGCTCCGCACCGCGTTGAAATGGCTCGAAGAAGAAAACCTGATCGTCAGAGGACGCGGAAAAGGAACTTTCGTCAATCCCGGTTGCGGATATGAAAAACGCAGGCGTTATATGCTCCTGCTCGATGCCGCTCCACCCGCGCCTTATACGGAACATATCATCCCGCAGATCATGCTCGGAATCGAACAGGCGCTCCATGATCGCGATATTGAACTGGAACACTGTTCCTATGAACACCTCGACTCGATGGAACACAACGAGATCATGGAAATGATCCGGCGGCGCAGAATTTCCGGCATCCTGTGGAAATCCAGCGCCTTTCTGGGAAATGAGAAAGTCTTCCTTGCCCTGAAAAGCCTGCCGGTTCCCGTCGTCCTGCTCTACTGTCAGCCGGAAGACTACCGGGTCACCGGCTGGGCGGCAATTCCGCAGAACACCCGCAATGCCTGGTGCGAGGCGCTGCGTTATCTTCAGGGCTGCGGGCATACCAGAATCGGGATCGTCAACACGGATGTCCCCGGATTGATCCGTCATGAGTTCAACCCGGAAGAATACGCGCGAATTCTCTGCTCCATGGGGCTGGACCCTGATCCCCGGCTGATCGTTACTGCGCAGCTGACGGACCGTTCCGTGGAGGAAAATCTGAGCCGTCTTTTCCGGATGCAGGAGCCGCCGACGGCGCTTCTCTGCTACTCCGACTACTGGGCTCCCGCCGTTTACCGGGCATTGAGGAAGCTGCACTTGAAAATTCCGGACGACATTGCCGTCATGGGATACTGCGGCACGCCGAACAGCGCTTATATGAATCCGCCTCTTTCCACCGTTGCGGTAGGCTACCGGGAAATCGGAAGCAACGGAATCAGGATTCTGGACGAGGCGGATCAGTGGTTCTGCCCCGGAGCCCCGGAACACTCCCTCCCGCCGTTCAGCCCCGCCCCCTACCGCATTATCGAACGGCAGAGCACAAACCGCAGACAAATGGATGACAAGATCTTAAAATAACAAGAGGAAAGGAATCATCATGAAATTTCTGTTTTCAGCACTTCTGGTGTTTTTTCTCGCCGTGCTGTCCGCCGGGGAAATCACACTCGACAAAGAATGGCGGATCGTTCTTCCCGTTTCCGGAAAAGATCCAGCCATGGAACGGCATCTGCGCAGCAGCGCGCTTCTGCTCCGGGACTCCGTGAAACGCGCCGCCGGGCTTGAGCTTCCGATTGTGACGGAGGATCAGGCGCGGCAGGGGAGAAAACGGCTTTTCATTGGCGGCGCGAACGCCCCGAAAACAACAGGGATCGCACTTGCCCCGGAAAACTTATGGGAATATGCGATCGTCGCCGCAGACAATGATCTCTATCTGTTCGGCAATGACAGACGCTGGCGGAAAGACGGCTCCTATGACGCATTTACGCTGGGCACCGTAAAAGCGGTCACGAGTTTTCTGGAGCAGTTCTGCGGCACGGATTTTCTCTATCCCGGGAACGATGGAATTGCCGTCAGGAAATTGCAGAAGATCAGCGTCCCGGACAATCTGCGGATTCAGAAAGTGCCTCAAATTCTTTACGGAATCGGGCGCCGTCAGGAGATGTTTTACGATATTGCCAACAATATGTTTCCCGCGCCGTGGTACGGCACATACGGCGGACATTCCCACAACATCGCCATTCCGGCGGCGAAATATGCAAAGGAGCACCCCGAATATTTCGCTCTCATCAAGGGGAAACGCGACTTGAATCCGCGATATCCGGCATACTGCCTTTCCAGGCCTGAAGTGCAGGAACTCATTTACCGGGAGCTCCTGCAACACGCGGACAAAGGGTATGAGATGGTTCAGTTGGCGCAGAGCGACGGTTTCCGGGGCTGTGAATGCGAAGACTGCCGGAAACTTTACGGTATATCCTCATGGGGCGAAAAACTCTGGATCATGCACGCGAAAATGGCGGAACGCTTCGCAAAGGACCGTCCCGGAAAGCTGGTTCATATCATTGCCTACGGCCCGACCCGGACACCGCCCCAGACGTTCCGCAAATTTCCCGATAACGTCGTAATCGAACTGGCTCCGTATACCCCGGAAATCCGGAAACGCTGGAAATGGCATTCGGTCAAAAACGGCTTCACAGCCTATCTTTACAACTGGGGGTATTACCATACCGAAGGCTTTACGCCGAAAGCCTCCTCTGAATTTCTTACCGCTCAGGCGGCGGATTTCCGGCGCGACCGGATCAGAGGGATTTACTTCTGCGGCTTCGGAGAACTGTTCGGGCTTGAGGGTCCCGCTTATTATCAATATCTGAAACAGCTCGAAGACCCGACGCTGAAAGCGGAAACACTGCGCCGGCGCTATTGTCAGGGGCTCTTCGGCGACGCCGCTCCGGAAATGGAAAAATTCTACAATCTGATCGACAGCCGCCTGCAATTCGATGTTCCCGGCAGGTTTCAGGACTGGAACGCGCCGGCTCTCGTCATGAACCGGAGAAGCAGCAGAGACTTTGGAGAACCGTTAAGGCTTCTGCAGGTCCGCTGGACGCCTGAAGTCATTGCGGAGCTCGACAGGACATTGACGGCGGCGGAAAAGAAGAATCAGTCGCGGCAGATCAAAGACGCACGGTTGGAGTTTGACTATCTGAAACGGACTGCGGCAGTCGCTTCCGGATATGCGGAAGTCCTTCGGACAAACAATTCCGCGGACAGCATTTCCCTGTTGAAAGCCGTCGATGCGCGCAACCGTTTCATTCAGACACCGCGCCCGAAATCGCTTCCCGCGCATTTCAGCGGAGTACCGGATGCGGTGTTGAAGGCGGGCGGGCGCATGATGGGGCTCCTCCCCATGCCGTTCACTCTGGACGCCGAATGGCTGCTCAAGGAAAACGTGCCGCTTGCGGGGCGAATGATTGAGGCGGGAAAGGAACGTTCCGGGCAGCAGGTTTTTGCTCCGGCAAACGCGTCGGACAACGCAACGGATTACAGAAACATCCGCGCAAGAATCAGCTGCCGCCGCGACGATGCGTTTTTATACGTCACATTCCATTTCGATCGGCTGAAACAGGAGGAGATCATGAATGACGGGATTCAAGTCTATCTCGGACTTCCCCGCCAGCCGGAGACATGGAAAAAAGTATTTGTCAGCATTAAATCGACAAGCGCCGCCTGCTCAAGACTGGTCAAGACCGGCAGAGACAATAACGGTCAGGGGAATATTTATGAACCGGTTCCGGTAAAACAGCGTGCGCGCATGACGGCTCCAGCTCCGGGCTGTAAAGAGGCGTCCGTCGAGATTGCCGTTCCGTTCTCATGGTTCGGCAGAACTCCGCAGAAAGAAGAAAAATGGCTCTTCAACGCGGCATATCAACGGAACCGGCGTTATACAATCTGGCAGTACAACCTTGAACAGAAAAGCTGGCGCAATGCGCTGGATGCGTTTGGAACAATCATATTTCAATGAACTACCCCGCAAACAGCGGAGTATCGGAAAACTCAAACAATAAAAAGGAATTTTCATGAAACTGATTTGTCTGTTGTCCGTTCTGTTTCTTCTTTCGGGATTGCCCGCAGGGGAACTGATGCTGGCGGAGAAAGGGAAAAGCCGTTATCAAATCGTTCTCCCGGATCATTTTTATGACGCCGGGGTCCGGCGTTGCGTAAACGCCGCGGCAAAGGAACTGGCGAAAGCATTCAAAGCGGGCGCCGGCGCGGAAATCGCCGTCGTATCCGAGAAGAATGCGGGGAACTGCCCCGGAATCTATCTCGGCAATACGGAAAAATTGCGGAAACTGGGGATCGATGTTGCCGGCTTCAAGGATTTCGAGGCGTTGATTTTCGTGCATGACGGCAATGTTTTCATCGCCGGAAATGACCGTCATGGAAAATGGAAAAAAGGCAATGACTCTTATCACCGTTATCTGCTCGGCACGGTCAAAGGAGTCGTTGCATTTATGGAGGATTATCTTCATGTGCGTTTCCTGATGCCGGGAGAGATCGGAACGGAAATCCCGGAAATTTCCAGGGTTGTTGTTTCCGACCGCCTGAACCGGAGGATTACGCCGCCGCTCCGTTTTGCTGTCGGACGCCATTTCACGATGATGTATGATTATGCGAACAACAATTACGGTTACGGTTCCTTCCATATTTACGGGGGACACTCCTATTATGATGCGATTCCTGTGAAAAAATATGCGAAAACGCATCCCGGGTATTTTTCGCTGGCAGGCGGCAGGCGCCTGACGAATGCCGTGTATTTCGGGCATTGCATCTCAAACCCCGAAGTTCAGAAACTCGTTTATGCGGAAATCCTGAAACGCCTTGACGACGGCGCGGATACCGTGGAAGTGGGGGTCACGGACGGCTATGTCCCATGCGAATGCGCCTCCTGCCGGGCTTTCGGCAATGTTTCCGATCCAGGCGAAAAACTCTGGATTCTTCACCGGGAAATGGCGGAAAGACTGCGGAAAGACCGTCCGGGCAAAAAGCTGATGCTGATCGCCTACTCTCCGACGCGCAGGCCGCCGCAGACATTTCATGAATTTCCTGAAAACGTCATGATTGAACTCGCTGACAGTTCTCCGGAATCGTTCGACGCATGGAGGAAAATCAAAGTCCCGCAGGGATTCAGCGTCTATCTTTACAACTGGGGTCAATACAACCCCGGCGGATTGACGCCGAAAACAAGCCCCGCTTTCTGTGCGGAACAGGTCAGGTTTTTCATGCGGAATCAGGTCAAAGGAATTTACCGGTGCGGTTTCGGGGAACTGTTCGGACTCGAAGGACCGGCATATTATGTCTTCGGCAAAATTTTCGATGATCCGGAAAAGAGTGCCAAAGAGCTTCTGGCGGACTACTGCCGGAACGCATTCCGGGAAGCCGCATTTCCCATGCATGTCTTTTACGAAAATCTGTATCAGAGACTCGACATGATCCCGCATCCGGATTACAGAAACTCCGAGGCGTTCGTTTCCAGGCCGATGACTCTGCTTCCGCTTCTCTACTCGTGGGATCTGCTTGCGGCCATGGGGAAAAATCTGGCGGAGGCGGAGGCGAAAGCCATCGGTCCCAAAGTGAAAAAACGCTTGGAACTGGTCCGGCTTGAATTCAATTACCTGAACAATCTTGCCTCCGTCATTCACCTTTACAACGCCTACAAAATCAGTCCGTCACAGGCGCTTTTCGAGCCGCTTGCAAGGAAGATAGAAGAACGCAATTCCATGATCGACTCCCTCTATGCGCCGGACGGCTCCGTCCGTCCCTTCTCCGGCTGGCAGGAGATCCGTCCTTTCGGCGGAGACACCAGAATGCGGCTCAAGACCAACGGGAGGATGCGGGCAATTCTTCACTCTCCTTTCACATGGGACATCGCCAGTCTCCGGGCAAATAAAATCCTGCCCGGTTTCGGAAATAAATCATTGAAAATCTTCCGTGCAGACGGTCCGGTTTCCGGACATGACTTCAGCAGGGGAGAATGGCAAAAAGCGCCGTGGCACGATCTTGCGGGAATTCAGATGGGAAAGATTCACGACCGGACGCGATTCAAAATTCTGTATGACGCCGGCAATCTTTATATCGGCATTGAAACGGATTTGAATGAAACACGGGAGTTCAAACCTTACGGCCGCGACGGTTCCTGCTGGAACGCGGACTGTCTGGAACTCATCCTTGACCCGTGGGGAACCCGCGAGAAATATTTCCACCTGATCTTCAATCCGGCAAAGGACTCCTGTTATGATGCGGCATTCGGCATGATTACGGACCCCCTGCATCCGCAGTTCAACGGCATGGACGTCTCCTGGAATGGAAAATGGACTTATTCCAATGTAAGAAAAAACGGAAAATGGCTTGCAATGGTCACGGTTCCCTTTGATGCGCTCGGAGTAAAGGCGCCGCGGCAGGGAACAGTCTGGACCATGAACATCGGGCGGGAATCCTACACTGTTCCGAACAAAGACAATACCCCGGAATTATCACTCTGGACGCCGAGTCTTGAGAGCGGGGATTTTCATGACAGGAACTCATTCGGCGAAGCGGTCTTTCAATAAATTAAACAAGGGAAAAAACAATGAAAAAGCATATGCAAAAAACTCTCCGCCCCGCAGCTTCCATCCTTTCCCGTCCGGCTTCCCGCTTCGGGAAAGCAGTCAATCCGCGCCCTGCCTTACTTTCTCCTTCTTCATTCAAATGTTCTCTTGTTCAATTGTTCAAATGTTCTCTTGTTCAATTGTTCAAATATTTTTCTACTTCTTCCTTCCGTGTTCCCTGTTCAAATGTTCTTCCTTCGAGGGTAGAAATGAAAATTTTTACCCTTATAGAGCTCCTCATCGTCGTAGCGATCATCGCGATTCTGGCGGGGATGCTCCTCCCCGCGCTGAATTCAGCAAGGCAAAAGGCACGCGCAATTTCCTGTCTTTCAAATCTCAAACAACTGAATCTGACGGCGGTAAGTTACAGTCAGGATTATCAGGGATTCATCCCGCCGAATTATATGGAGGAGAACGGGACGGGGCGTTTCTGGTCATGGTACTATATCTCCTGCGGGTATATCAAGAAACCGAAGGCGGGGGCGCAGGCGATCTTTCTCTGCCCCGGCTCCAACTCATCCGGTGGTCACGGATTCATTCAGGACGATTACAGTGTCTCCTATGGCGGAGATCCGTGGGTGGACCAAAAATACAGCGACGGCAGAGTTCTGGCTCTGCGTCTGGCTCAGTTGAAAGAGCGGGTCAGCGAATATCCGGTGTATGCGGACAGTGTTCAATGTCAGCGCGGTTCAAAAAATCCGACGCTTCCGAGAGACGCCGGGAAAAGACAGGCATACCGGATCGACGTGGACTGGGGCGGAGCTCTCAGCGCCCGGCATGGAAATCAGTCCAATCTCTTGTTTGCGGACGGTCATGCCGCCGCCATGTTCGGCAGAGATGTGATCCGCAGATACAGGAACGGTGTCTACGGCAAAGGTTATACGGACGCCGGATATTATTTTCAATGGATTGCCCTGTTTTGAAACAAACAATAAAAACGTGTTCAAACACCGGAAAGAAAAAGGATTCGTGCCTGATATCACCAATAAAATGGAGAGGATAAAAAAATGAATAGAAGAAATTACGCCCTTGTTGAACTTGCCGTCACTTTGTTTGTCCTGCTGGCTGCCGGCGTCACGGGAATTCATGTCCTGCGTTGTGCGACAGCGGAAGGGGGGACACAGCTTTGCAGAAACAACCTGAAACGGATTATGAATTCCGCGGCATCTTATTCCGCCGATTACAAGACGCTGCCGTGTGCATGGGACGGGAAACGCACATGGGTTGCCGTTGTGATCAAGGACGGAAAATACTTTCCCAGCCCGAAGATGAACCGCGTTTCCGAACTGCTCTGCCCGTCCGCCCCGCCGCAGATGTGGAATGGCGATTCCTCCAAAACATACGGGATGGCGGATCGATTCAAAAACAGCACGAAGAACGGAATTGTGCTCTCCGCCGTGGAAAATCCCGTTGACTGGCCTGTGTATTCCGACAGCGTCAAGGGAAATAAGGAGGAACAGGTTTATATCATCCTCAAAGATTTCAACGGATATGTGGCGGTCCGGCATGACAAAAAAGCGAATGTCGCGTTTGCGGACGGTCATGTCGCCGCCAACAACGAGCAGGAACTGATGCGTTTCCGCGACTCCAGATATTACGCGGACCGCAATTTTTTCAGTTACTGCAAATAAGTGAAAGAGCCGAACATCCGGAAAGGTTTTTATGAAACTGCTGTATTTTCTCCTTCTTCTTGCTTTCTCCGTTTCCGCATCGGAAAAAGTTCTGCTGGAAAGTCCCGGTGAAACATTCATCAGACTGCGGCAGAACCGGAACTGGACGTTTCCGGCGATGAAAAATCCGGGGCGGATCACGGTGGAGTTCGAACATCGCATTGACTTTCCGCGTCTCGGCGGCTGGAATCCGTGCTGGCAGATTTTTGTGAACGGCGCTCCCGTTTCCTCCATGGCAACCAGGCATCATGCCCGGCTCCTGAACAAAAGTTTGAGCTCATACCATAAGGATCACGGAGCCTACCGGGTTTGTGCAGGCGAAAAATGGTATTCGCTTTATTCACCCGACTATAAACTGG
>ERZ779896.2664-NODE-2664-length-11954-cov-2.832675_pt1 | contig 11954 bp, 12 predicted proteins | sample MGYA00511067_ERZ779896 | MGnify/ENA primary metagenome ERZ779896 (study PRJEB29588, sample SAMEA2161597) | human gut metagenome | biome: human gut; feature: human-associated habitat; material: faeces | place: Denmark | collected 2008/2010 ...
TGCATACGGTCTGGCCAAGAAATACGGGATAGATACAAAGGGCATGTCTCCGGGAGAAGTATGGGAGGCATTGAAAGGAAAAGGAATAACTCGGCAAAATGCTGAGGAGAAGTATAACACGGATGGTGCAGGGGGCGCGCATGAAGCGACGCCCGCCGAAAAAAAGCGGCTGAAAGAAATCGGCGTTCAAGAAAGCGGCGCACAAAGCGGTGCTTTGGATGCTGATAATAAAGATTGGGAAAGAGCAAAAAAGCACGCTGCGTTGATGTATGAAACTTTTCGCAATATCACAAGCGACGTTCCGAAAATCGCGAAGATTACGGGTTATACCGAAGAAGAGATTCAACGTGTAAAAGAGCATATGTTTTTCAATGAATATGACCTTGAAGACGGGCGACATCCTTTTGTACCAGATTTTGACCAAGCACAATCTTGGGATAGGTTATGGAAAGGAAATCCTATTGACGTAGATTACATAATGATCAAACATGAACTTGCCGAAGAACCGTTGATGAAAAAAGGAATGAGTTATCTTGAGGCGCATGAAGAGGCTAATAAAACGGCAAATTACGCAGTTGCCCTAAAGGAGTATAAAGATGCTACGGCTAAGAAAAAAAGAAATTAAAGATGGGGTGATATATTATTATTACCAGATTGAAAACAAGGGTGAATGGGGTGAATTGTTTTATGACCCCGCAACAGGTCATTGCGGTTGGAATAAATTGGCAGAGGGCGATGAGGATGGGTTTGACCTTTATCGCGGGCACGCCTATTGTCGTTTGATAGAATATCATGAAAATAATAACTATCCTGAAAAAGAATTGGTCGCTTGGGGATAAATATTTCAATTTTAAGAGCACTGAGCCGAAAGGCGAGGTGCTTTTTTCATGCCAAAAAGAGGTGAAGAAGAAATGGCGAATCGGGGAAATTTAATACGTTTAAGCCCGAGCGAAGCCCGAGAAAACGGTTCGAAAGGCGGAAAGAAGTCGGGGGAAGTCCGCAGGAGTAAACGGCTGTTTCAAGAGGCTGTTTTGACGGCGTTAAAGGCGCGTATGGACGATGGGAATACGGTGCTCGACAACTTGGTCAGCGCACAAATCAAGAAGGCTCTGGACGGCGATACAAAAGCATTCGAAGTCATGCGGGATACCGCAGGAGAGAAACCTGCTGAAAAAGTGGAAGCGAGCGTAACGAGCGAAAATAAAGAACTTATGCGACAGTACCTGCGAAGCATTAAGAAAGAAGAATGAAACTCAACGAAATCATTTGGACGAAAAAAATGCGTTCCGTCATGAAGGACGAAGCACAGGTCTTGTTTTTGACCGGAGCGACCGGCTGTTCGAAGACACTTGTCGCAGGACATAAGTTTATGGACTGGCTGGTTGAAGCCCCCGAAGACGATACGCAGTTTTTTATCATTTTCAAAGACCGCGGAACAGGCGTCAGAAACATCTTGCAGAATCAAGACAGTTTTTACAACATGTACGACTTTATGCGGGAACCGTATTCCGGAGGGCGCGACGGTGGTTTGCAGTTTATATTTCACGGCCTGCACGGAGATAAAATCGTGTACCTCTTAGGCGCGGATGATCGGGCGGCATGGTCAAAGATCCTCGGTTCGAATCCAAACGGCATATGGCTGGAAGAGTTGTCCGTTCTCCATATAGACTGCATACGCGAGTGTATGGGGCGCGCGTTCAGCCGCGGGTGTAAACTGATCGGTACGACAAACGGAGGTTTGCCCACACAGGAATTTTATACGGATTTTTTAAATCATGCGCAGGTACAATTCCGAGATACGGTGCCTTCCATCGAGTTGGCTGAAATGATAGAGGATAAGCCGTATATGCACTATTACCATTTCAATCTCAACGACGACGCGCCGCATCTCACGGAAACGCAGAGAGAACGGCTTTCCGAACTGTATCCCGAAAATTCGTTTTATTATACGTCAAAAATTCTCGGTTGCCGCGGAGCGGTGGAGGGCGCGGCCTACGCGCCGCTGATGGATAAATCCGTACATATCATACCGTTCGAGAAGATAGAGATCGGCAACTTGCAGGAGATCGGATTGTTCGTCGACGTCGGTTCTAATACCTCGCCCGACGATATGGATAAGGCTTCTACCGTTGCGACTTTGATAGGGTACAGCAAGGGTTGCCAACGCGTCATTGCGCTCGAATCCTGGGTGATTCCCGCAACGAGTCACGACGCTATCATATCCGCCGCGGAACGCGAGATAGAGCCTTGGTGGTGCAAATGGATGTTCAAGTTTAAAAAAATCGTGATCGACAGTGCCGAAGCGATATTGATCAATACTTGGAAATCGCGGAATAAATTCAATACCATTCAGGTCAAAGGCAGCGTAAAAGGCTACAAAGACGTAATCAGTTTACGGACGCGCTGCGAACTGAAACAGCAGTTGCTGATGCAGGGAAGGCTGTTGTGGAGTTCGCATGCGATCCATTCATATAACGCGCACACCCGTATCTTGCTGGACGACGACGGCGCGGAACTCGACATGGGCGTACAGGATAACGACTTCGGCGACAGTCTCGCTTACGGGTTGACGGAAAAGTGGAACGATATTACCAAAAACATCAGGAGAGGTTGAAATGAGATTTTTAAACATAGAAAAAGACGGAATTCAAAACGTGATAGACGAGGGGCAGTTTTATGCCATCTATCAGCCTGCGGGCTGGACGATAATCGGCGGTGAAGATGCTGACAAAATTGTAGAAAAAACAGCGGAGCCGACCGACGAGATCGTAAAAAAGAACACGAACCGTATGAAAAGGGCAGCCCCGAAAAAGTTCGACGATCATTTGATAAAGGAAGATAATACAGATGGCGCGTTATAATTTTAACCTGAAAAACAAAGAGATCATCGACGATATCCGATCTCCCGCCGTATATGAATATAACATGGCGCAAAATCTCGCGCTGTTGAGCAACGATCCTTCCGTTATCCGACGCTTTTATCAGGTTCAGATCCAAAAATATTTCAAGGACGTCTGGCTGGTCATGGACGCGCAGAATAAATTTCTCGCGCAGTACATCCCGGGTCAGGCTTTCGCTTATTTCGGGATCATTCCCATGATCGTCAATGCAAAGGTAAATCTTGTTGCTTCGAACGGTTTTAAGTGCGAAAGCGATGATGAAGAGATCGATGAGATCCTTAATCGGTTGAAGGACGAAGCGGAACTTGAAAAAAAGTTTTGCGAGGGGGTGTACTGGGAAAGCGGTATCGGCGATGTGGCATACAGGATATCGTACTGCCCCGAGGTTGCGGATCATCCCATTATCGACGTGATCGAGCCGCAGCATCTGGAAGTCAATTACCGCCGCGGTCAAATCGTTTCGTTCGTCGTCAAAGAGGTTTCCGCGGAAGACTCCGCCTACGAACTAAGAGAGATTCATTTTAAAGACGAAACGGGGCACGTTTGTATCGACTATCGGTTTACGATAGACGGTAAATACGTTGCGCCCAACGACGATGCGCTGATGCAGGAATGCCGAGCGATGTTTCCGAGAGATATCAACACCGCCCGCGTCTATCTGCCGCTGAAAGATTTCTTGATCATTTTTAAAAAGAACGATAATTCCAATCAACTGTACCGCGGAGAAAGGGGCGTTCCCGATATTCAGGGTCTGGCAAGCATCGAGGACGCTTTGACGGAAAGCATCAGCGATCTGATCGACGCGATCCGCAAAGGCGGTATCAAGGAATTCGTTTCCGACGAACTCATTCCGCAAGACGAGAACGGAAACGATATGCGGCTCAATCATTTCAATAAAACGATCATTACGACAAAAGGGAGTTCGACCCCCGGCGACAGCGCTGCGCTATGGAACGTGGTACAGGGAGAAATCAACTGGGAGGCATACACGCAAACCATTCGGAACCTGATGAGTGTGGCGATCAACAAAGCGGGACTGTCTCCCACCACGTTGGGATTGACGGGATTGGAAAGCATCAACAGTTCGTCCGAGAGTCAGGACGCGCGCGAAAAACCGAGCATGCGTGCACGGGAGATCTCGCTGAACGGCTGGCGCAAAACGCTGACCGATTTATTCAACCGTTATTTGCAGGTGAGCGATTATATCAAGGGCGAGGATATCGTGGATTACACCGACCTTATCGATATTACGTTCAACGAGTACTCCAATCCCACCGTTGAAAATATAACCGATATACTTGTAAAGCAGGTGCAGGGCGGAATCAAATCGCGCCTGACAGCCGTCAAAGAACTCAATAAGGGCATGAGCGATGAGCAGGCCGAAGAAGAGTTGTTGAACATACTTGCCGAAAACGGCACCCCCGTCGTTGACGACGGAGAAGAGACGGGAATGCCCGCCGATTCCGATGCCGCAATCGAATAAATACCCCACGAGAGTATAGCGCTCTTATAAAGGGCTAAATCCGTGAATAGCGACACGTACAAGGCTAAACGCGCGGCGGCGATTACGCAGTGAATAGCGACACTTAAAAAGGCTAAATAACGATAAAAGGATATAAAAATGGAATTAAACGAATTTAAACGAGAACTTTCCAAACTCTCGGGACAAGATTTCTTTAATCCGAAGTATAGAGAACTTTTCAAAAAGATGTTCCCCGCGGAAAAGGACACGGAAAAAGACGCGGAAGAGGAACCTGCAGAAGAACATACGGAGGAGCGGGAAATCGAGGAAAAAGTCGAGGATATCGACAAGGCGGAAGACGAAAGGGAAATCGATAAAATCGAAGAGGAAAAAGCGGATTCTACCGAAACCGAAGACGAAAAAGCGGAGGAAGTCGGGGAAGAAAGCGAAGAAATCGGAAAAGAAGTCGATGAACTGAAATCGGATAAGACGCAGGATATGCTGCTCGAAGCCAAAATCGAGAACGGTCTTTTGCGCGGTGGGGTGCGCGAGGAAAAACTCGGTGCGGCGATGCGGCTGGCGAGATCCGAAATCGGAAGCCTTGATGAACTCGATAAGGTCAACGACATTTTAAAAGACTTCCCCGAATGGCTGCGTGGTTATACTTCGAAAGCATTCGGCATGGAAGTGGACAACGGCTCGGATAATCTCACCGAGGAAGAAAAGAGATTAAAAGCAATGGGTATCAATCCCAGAGAATAAAAAAGGAGATTTAAAATATTATGGCATACACGGAAGCATTGCCCAGTTCTTTCAAATTAAACGCGATCGAAACTGTGGATACCGTATTCAGTAAAATTCTTGTAAACAACCTTTTCAAAGACGAAACGTTTAAACCCGGCGTTACTTTTACCGACAAGTATAACGAGCGCGGCGGACAGATCTATGCGCGCAGGCTTGGAAAAACGGCGGCTACGGTCAAGACCGCGACGGCTTCGGGCGGGTTGGATCTGACGCATACCGAAACTGCGGACAGCCTCGTTCTCATTCAGAAAAACGATGCGATCTCTCGCAGCGAAAAGTGCTACGATCTCGTGGAAACGCTGCGCGCCAGCGGGAAATCCGTAGACAAGGTGAGCGAAGTGATCGAGGAGTTCAAAGAGGGATTGCAGATCCAATGGATGAGTTATCTTCTGAAAGCGCCCGTAGCGGCAAACGGCGTGGGCGTCGGAGGGGCTACCCGCAGCGCCAACACCACGGCGGATACTACGCTTGCCACGCTGATCTCTTCCATTTTGGCAGACCGCCAGCAGATCCGCGTCAACGGCGGGAATCCGGACGTACTGATCATCAGCCCCGAAATGGAATCGCTGTTCCTTGCGAACGCATACACTTCGGGCAACGCGTTCGTTCCCGAGCATAACGAGGAACTGCTCAAAACGGGTAAAATCGGCAGACTGTACGGAATGAACGTATTCTCTTCGAACCTGATCGGTTCGGGAACGCCTTCGGTTCTTCCCGTGGCAGGCAATGCGCCCGCGAACGCGGGAGACGCGGCGAAATGCGAATATATCATCTACGACCATAATGCCTTTGCGATCGCGTGCGACGTTCTCGGTCTTCGCATGGTCAACGCCATCGACTTTATCGGTTCGTATGCGCAGGTCGAGGCGATATGCGGCGGAGGTATCACCAATCCCGCGCTTGCCCTCGCAAAAATCACGGCGGCAGCGTAAAGATCAAGGGGTGCGAAAAGCGCCCCTTTTACGGCAATCACGGTCTGTTCGGGTTCGACTCCCGAAATTGCCTTGAAGAAATATAGAGAGTGGAAAAATGCGTTTATATTACGGTACATACGGTCACCATCTAAGCGGCAAAATGTACGTTTATTGGGGCGACGACAATTTAAGAACAGGACAACAAGTCGTCGCGCCCGTGACGAACAAGCGGAGCGGAAAGACTTATAATACCATGTTCACCATCGGCAGAACGCAATCGGAGAAAAATGCGGAAGGCGAAGTCGGGCGGCTGAACTCCAAAGGCATTTTCATTAAAACTCTTGGCGGAACGGAGGTGCTTACTCTTCCCGGGGGAAAACCTTTCGATACGAAAAGGTCATGGAAACAAGAGAGCGAAACGCGTTACCGAACTAAGCACAATTTACCGAAAATAAGTGCGGAAGAACCGCAAACGACCGCGGGAAAGCCGTCTGTAAGGCGAGATAAGGAGGCGGTCGAGCAAACAGTCGAGTTACAGAAAATAAAGCCGAGAGCGCCGAAAAAGAAGGCTAAAACCAAACGCAAGAAATCTGCCGCCTCGCTTTTAAAAACTTCGAAGAAATCCGTGCAAGGATTTTCGGAAGCATCCGCCGCTTTAAAGAAAAGAAATCAAAAAGTCGCAGCCGATTCGTTTACGCCCAAAGAGCGGCTCAAAAAGAAAATTCAGCGCGAAGCATTTGTATTAGATAACGACGAGGAGTAAAGCATGAAAAAAACAGACGTGCCTTTTTACGATGACCCCGCAGGATTTGAGGACGGGGACAATACATATCCCTGCGATACGCAGTTTATGATTTACGATCCCATGCAGCATAAATATTTCTTAACGGAAAAATGTCTGCATTTTCATGGTGTGGACGTAGAGCGCAGGTATATCAGCAACAGCCCGAATAAGATGAGGGAATTTATCGAACTTGTTACGCAGACCGTTTACGACTATATTCAATATAAAGCGGGCTGGCGCAATTTTCAGGTTATGCTGTACCGCATTGCCGTCGTGCCCCGTCAGATTTATCAGGATCCCTATACCTTCCGCAAGCAGTTTGAAGAAGCGTTGATTTTACAGGCGAAGTTTCTGATTGAAAACGGATGCAGCGCAAACTATTCAGGAGTAAATCTGGAACAGGGGAAACCCGTCGGTACCGCCCCCGAACAGGAGTTTCGGGATAATTCATACGTAGCGCCTCGCACGATCAATAAACTTGAATTTATGGGGCTTACGCGATGGTTCTCTCTTCCGCCGTTCATCAGGCTGGATACAAATAAATTCTGAGCGGGGGCACAATGAATATCAAAATCGAGAAGCGCATCCCGTTCGGGTTTAAAGGGGAATGGGGCAATGTTTATAAGAAGTTCACGTTCGAAGATAGCGCCGACGGGCAAAATATCGTAAGTTGGCAAAAGTGTGAATATAAGGATATCGGACAGGACGTTCAGTTCAAGTACGCCGACAAGGAATTAAACAGGCAGATCCATTTTTCGCAAGAAATACAGAACCTCGTAGCCAAAGGCGAATATACGCTCGCTGAAACAACGGATTCGTATTTCGATCATGAAAACGGGATTTTTGAGTGCGTGGCCGCAGTCGGGGACATCGTTCACGTTTTCGGGCGTTGGTGGCTGGTTGAAAAAATAGACGAGAGAAGCGTATTCACCCCGTCTAAACAAAACTTCTATTATTGCGGGCTGAAACGCATATCGGATAAAATCGTAACGGGGTAATATTTTATGCTTTACATACAGGAAATCGTCGATTGGTTAAATGAAAAACTGAATTTATACGGCGGACAAAACGAAGATGTTTTTTCCTTCGCTCTATATGCGGACAAAGCGGAAGACATATATGATAGAAACAGCTCATCCGATACGATCAAGGGGATTGTAAGGACGATTTCTTCCGACTTTATTCCCATAAATGAAAATCAGTATATAGAGGGAACAATTACATTTGCGGCAGAGTTTTCTGTGGGCGCAGGCACGAATTATATTGCTCTGCAAATCGAAAAGATAGTGGATAGGCTCGTTGCCGAGAATAACGGATCACAGGTCGATTTCAAGAACGGCAAAGGCACATTAAAGATTTCCAAGGGCGTACCCAAAGAATATAAACTTGCTTACGGCGTCGGGGAATCCGTCCCGATATCTTTCACCGTACAGGTCGCGTATACCGAAAACGCCGTAACTTCTGTGGACAAAATATGGAGTATCGACGGTGAGATCATTCCGTTTGCGAGCGAGTCGGTCACGGTGGAATATGAAGGCGTCACGCGCAAGATCTTCCACGAAGAATATGAAAAGTTTCTTGTTACGGGGCAAAAGAAAGTATATCGTTTCAGAGTCCCGTATATGTCCGATTGGGCAAAGAAATGGCAAAGCCTTATCCTCGAAAACACCGACTATAACCGAACCTATGAATTGGCTTATTATGACGGTGCGAATTATCCTTCCTCCGCCCGTTTCCGTTCGTTGGTCAAGGTATACGGCACGGCAATTTCCGATGCGAAAAGACCTGACCCCGCGTATTTCGAAGTCGCCTTTACCGACGCTTTTGATACTTCGCAGTCTCCGAAATATCAGATCGGCTTGATCGATTTTCCGTTTGACGAACAGGGCGAAGATACAAGATATTTCGAAAGCGAAACAGAACAGCACGAATACTTTGACGAGGCTGTCGCGGATTCGGGGGCGTTCGGATACAGCGTTATCGACGCGCCGAATCTCAATTCGCTTTATATCACCCGTCAGGTGTATAAGTTGCCCGAGTCGAGTTCCATGACCGTGTACGACCTTGCAAGCAAGAATTACGCGGTCATCCGTATTGAAAAACAGAGCGGATACGAATATTTCTATTATTTTGTGACCAATGTGGAGATAGGTTCCGACCGCCAGATATTCCTCGACTTAAAACTCGATACAGTCCAGACCTACTTTTTCAAGCAAAATATTTCCTTTGCCGATTGTATGATCGAGCGTGCGCATTTGAACAGGTTTAAACCGACGGATAATCCCGATTACGTGGATTTCGTCACCGATGAAAGTTCAAAGATTTACAACGCAGAAGAAGGATTGAATTTTCCGAAAAGATTGGTAGAGAGGACTCAATTATCTATTGAATATACTGGTAACGATACAATAGATAGTTGGTTAAATACTTATGTGGACTACTGGGTATATGTATATATAAGTACAAATCCAGAGAAAAATTATAAAGCAGAAAATATTGCTACGGGAACAGGGAACGCAGAAATTCCAGCTATGTATGGACCATATATTTCCATGACTAATGGTTTTGAAAGTCCTTCGGGGTGTTTTTGTTATCCGATTTATAAAAATCAGGATACTTCAGATATCTCAAAACTTCAACATAAAATTATTGTTAGAGTTAAATTAACAGAAGGCCCTTATAAAGATTATGCTATTACAGACGATGGACGTTCTAAGTTTGAAACGTTAAACACTGATACAGTAAACTATTTTAATATAAAAGTATCGAAAGTTGCACCGTTTGGCACAGATCTTCGCGGTTCTATAAATTCAGTTTATGTAGAAAATGGTGATTTGATTTTTTTAGCAACCCAATCACAAAATCAGCCTGTTGCACAACTTGATTATGATGCTGCAAAAAGATTTATTGCAGTAGGAAGTTTGATTACAGGTGGGCTTTTTTGGGGGGCGAGTCAAACACAGGATTGTTTAGAAACAGAGTTTTATACGATTAGTACGGACAGAACATCTCAAGGATTCAAAAAAAGTGATATTATCGCGGCAAATCTTCCTCAAGTAAAATTTAATCCCAAAATGCTTGGGAGTAATTTTCAGAATATAACTATTACGACCGCAGATGGTGAAAGTTTCATATATGATATTCAAAAATTGCAGCAAATAAAAATTAAATTTCTGTATTCGGAACCGCTTCAACCCGAAATAACCAAATATTATATGCGAGTTGCTACGCCATGTGGATTATATGGAGAAGGAACGGAAAGTAATTATACGGGATTGGTAGGAAGTACAGATAACGGCTTATCTTTTACAAGTAATGCATATGCGGAGTTCATTGCAAACAATAAGAATTTTTGGATGCAGTCAAATTTTAAAATTGGTGCTGACGTTGCGAAAAGTGCTATCGGAATCGGCATGACGGCTGCTACTGGAAACGTGCCGGGGGCGGTTGCAGGTGCTGCGCTTACGGGTATAAATGTTATAACGTCTCTTGTCGATCGCTCAAAGACGGTTGACAATATGAAATCTGTTCCCGATCAGATGAAAAACGCCAACGGGAATTGTATTTTTAACGCCATGGTAACCAAATTTGGGTTATATGTCGAACATCATAAAGCCCTTGACGGTGACTTAAAGACCGCCAATGATTTCATGAATCTTTATGGCTTTTCCTATAACTCTATCGGGAACTTAAAGGATTTTGTGAACATCCGCAAGTACCATAACTACATTAAAGCACAGATCCAAGGAATTTACGGTGCAATGAGCAACATGGCGCGAAACGATTTACGGCAGAGATTTGCAAACGGAATACGCTTTTGGAATAGCGACGATATTAATTATAACCATGAAAATTATGAAAAGTGGCTGGAATCGTAATTAACTATTGACACATTTTTACAAATATGATACGATTTAGTAAATTTGTCGGTTTGGAGTTGTTATGAGAAAGTTTTATTCGTGCGTTTCGTTGTTGTTAGTTTTTTGTTTATGTATGTTCTGTGGATGTGCAGAGAAAATTGATGATGAAAAAAATCCTGATGAAAATCCAGCATATTCGGCAGAAATTTGGTGTTACAATCAAGCGGTGGAAAGAATACTATCTTATAGGGATGTATCATATATCGTTTCTTACACAATTGAGGAAATGGTGCTGACCGAAGATTATTTAAAGTATGTTCATGATGATGAAACCGCGAAATGCTATTATTTTAATTTTATAGTTGATTCGAGATATATCGAAATAAGAGATGATTTTTTTGAAAGTTATTGCTTAATTGTTTATCGTGGAAAGAAATCCCAAAAAATTTATAAAGACGACATAGCACTTTTATCGGGTGAATGCAGAAAAATAGAAGATGACTATAGGTGGGATGACATTGATAGTTTTGGAACAAGAACGTATATTTGCCCTGTTTGTTCTGAAAGTCAGAAGTTGAATTGGGGCGAGTGGATAGATGAATACAGAGAAGGCAAAAGGTATTCACATCAAATTGACTATTATAGCGATCGTTGTCCCAAGTGCAGATGGCAATATGAAAGAAAGATGATTTCATCATCCGAGGAGGAGTATGAAAAAGAGTTGCAAAAAGCCAAAGACAATTATGCAAAGGGGCTTAATGTTTATGGTGAACCAATAAAAACTGAAAGTTAATAAAAGAAAGCACATCGAAACGGTGTGCTTTTTTCATGCCAAAAAGGAGACAAGAATGAATGAAATTAAAATCTATTTAAAGACAAGCGGAAGTATAGCGGAGTTATACAAGGACTTCAACTTGTATCGGGGGAGTTATCAAAATACGATCATTTCCATTTATGTCCCGAAATCCCTGCTGTATTCCAATGCCGAAACGACGTTTGTCAATGCTGTCAAGTCGGGGGCTATCCTTACGGCTCCAAATGGGGATAAACTGAATACGAAAAGTTATTTTGCGGCTTACGTAAAAGATGAGACAAGGGACGGCGTTGATTATTCCGTATATGCCCAGACTTTGCCGAAAGAATACGTCGTATATGCGGGTTCGCAAACGGTAGTGGTCAATGTAGAGAGTATCGATAACACAGACAGCGCAGCCCCGAAAGTGCTTTCAA
>ERZ779896.2667-NODE-2667-length-11939-cov-2.425530_pt1 | contig 11939 bp, 7 predicted proteins | sample MGYA00511067_ERZ779896 | MGnify/ENA primary metagenome ERZ779896 (study PRJEB29588, sample SAMEA2161597) | human gut metagenome | biome: human gut; feature: human-associated habitat; material: faeces | place: Denmark | collected 2008/2010 ...
TAAAGAAAAGAATTTGCGAAATTTATGTATGTTATTATGTATTGCTATATCTGTTGCATCAACGAAAAGAACTGGAACGATAGCATTAATTTTAGGAATATTGGTGATGTTAGTATTAGATGCACATATACAAGGTTCATTAAGAGAAAAATGGAAAAAATATATGTATCTTTTCAAGTGTTCCGACGAATTCTGGGATTGCCGTTTCACGTTCCGTTCGGAACCCGTGAAACGGCCTCTTGCGGTATTGAGCGCTTCGCGTTCGCTGATCTTTCTGGTGGATGTGCTGATGCCCTCGTTTCTCGCCTATGCAAAGCTGAATTCGGATGAGGCACTGACGGAAGCCGCTCTGCGCCTCCTGAAAATTCTGCCGGCGACGGAAAGCAATACTGTTTTCCGCAATGCCCTGAAGACATGGTTCAGGGGAGGCGAGGCGCGCATGGAAAAACTTTTTTCCTCCGCCGTGATGCGACAGGGGTGCATTCATATCTATAAAAATTATTGCGCGGAGACCGCCGCCGATTGCGAGTCGTGTCTTCTTGCGAACTCATAAGGATGGAAATCATGTCCCGTAAAAAGTTGAAAATCGGAGTCAGTGCATGTCTTCTCGGCATCAAATGCCGCTATGACGGCAAGGCGAAAGGCGATCCGCGGATTTATGAACTTCTGAAAGACAAGGTGGATTTGATTCCGATCTGCCCCGAGTTCAACTGCGGACTCGGAATTCCGCGTCCCCCGATGCGGTTGGAGGCGTCTCCGAAAGGCACGCGCATGAAGGTCATTGAGACGGGAGAAGACAAAACGGAGGTCATGCGCGACTGGATTAATGTTGAGCTCAAGCTGTTGGAACGGATTGACATTGCGGCATTTATCTTCAAGGCGCGTTCCCCGAGCTGCGGGCTGCACGGCGTCGATCTTTTCAACAAAGACGGACGTTGCCTCGGCAAATGCGGGCGTGGGCTCTTTGCCGCCGCCCTCGTGCAGAGATTCCCGTGGATGACCGTCTGCGAGGAGGGCGATTTCCCCGAAGTCGCGGAAAAGCTGGTGATCGCCGTTCCTCCCGGACAGGAACGGAAATGACTCCCGGATGCAGGACAGACTGGATATCAAACCTGTTTTTGAATGAAGGCATTCCGTATGTGGTTGGCCGGCATCTCCGCAATATGCGGGAATGCCGGACGGTGGTATGAGTGATATTGTTTCAGTTCAGTCTTCGACGAAATAGCGGAACGGCTGTTTTCCGCCTTGTTTGAAGATCAGCGAGACTTCAAAGTTTTTCCGGCCGGAGGGCACATTCACATCGAATCCGACAGTTTTGTCTGCTGTCGCACGTCCCCTGATTTGTTTCCCGGACGGCAGTTCCAACACGACGGAGTCCGCTTTGCTGCCGTCATACAAAACGAATTCAAGCCGGTTTTTTCCTCTTTTCAGAAGCGGCATTCCGATCGCCGCCGCTTGATAGTGTCCGTGTCCGTTGAGCAGGAGTGCCAGAGCCGTTCCGAAGGGCGGCAGTTTGATTGCCGTCTCTTTTCCTTCCGCAGTGAAAGGTATCCGGAAAACTCCCGGGTAGTCGACGGATACGGCATTCACCTCCCGGACGGTCTGGTGTTCCGGATTGACTGTGATGCTTGCGTTTTTGTCGAAATCCAGTGTGCCGAGCCGTGAACGCACCGGCGAGATTACGGTTGCCATATAGGAACCGTCTTTGAGGCGGAAGATGTTTCCGGCAGTGTTGGAAGGCAGCCGTATCGCATGTGCATTCAATACCCAGTCTCTTCCCTTCATGATCTCAAAGAGCGGAAGATAACTTTCAGTTACGTTTGCCGGATCGTCATTTTTCGACACGGGCGAAGTCCACGCGATTACCGGATAAACTCCCCATGCAAGCGAGTGCTTGAAGCGGTCTTCAATCGTCCGCTGGTTGCCGGTCGTATGTGAAAAGACAATTGGGCGTTTCAGTCCGAAGAACTGGAAACACTGCGGGATGGGATGCACGCCGGGATTTTCAATCAATACCGCATCGAGGTTGCGGTAGAGCTCGATCCCGACCGGTCCGTTGGCGTAGGAGCCCTTTCCCTGCGAACGTATCAGGCGGTAAGCCTTTTGAAGCATTTCATCCAGAGCGAAAGCCATCGTGAAGGCACGCTTGCCATTAATCATCGTGACGCCGTCGTCATGTCCGAAATCCCATGAGATGTAGTCCACGCGGTCGATGAAGACTCCGTCCACTGCCGGATAACGCTTCAGAGTTTTTTCCAGTTCTCCGTAGATGTGTCTGCCCCATGCCCCGTTTGGATTCTGGTTGAGGACGTAGTGTTCCGGAATGGCGATCGTATAGCGTCCGTCGGCGTCTTTGGCGATGTCGCTCCGGAATTCCTTCTCCGCATAGGGGATCCACACCTCGCTTGGATTCCAGTAAATGTAGCTGGCGATTCCGTGTTTTTTGAATTCATCAATCGTTTCGCGGTTGCGGGCGTAGGAACTCCACCAGTTATGAGGCCAGTTCATGACTTTGAGAGCGGATTTTTCTTTCTCGTAGCCATCCAGTGTCCACTGTCCTTTCTGTGACATTGTGCCATTGATGAATACCGACCATTCTTCACGGTTGTCCGGCGCATAAATACCGTAGAACGGGAAATGCCCGCCGTAAATGTTGACCGCCACACCGCGCTTCTCCCAGTGAGCCGCGACTTCCTTGAAGTGCTGGTCCGGCCCGGAGAGACACAGCAGGCCTTCCTGTTCACGGGTTTGCGGTGCCGCAGTGAAATAGGCGGGGTAGCGCTCCAGCATCCAGGCAAAACCGGGGCGGAAATCGCTTTCATGTGCGATCAGCGCGACTCCGGTATTGATCTTTGAGCCCTGTCCGTAGCGGAAATGTTTGTAACGCATCTCCATGTTTCCGTTTTCAAGCAGGAAAGAGAGATCGGGGCGTTTTAATTCAAAGGGAGAAATGACGCTGAGCCCGAAGTCAAAGCGGTCGTTTCCGAGGATAATCAGCGGCATCAGCATACCGCCGTCATACCGGTAGCGGATCTCACCGGCGGAGAGGGACTCAAGAGGGACGCTTTTCGCCAGGGATGTGTTGAAGACCGTCTCAAATGCCTTCATGATCGGCATTGTATAAGAGACCCTTATTTCGCGGTCGCGTGTCGTGGGCGCAGCCGTGAGTTCCGCATCCCAGCGCAGATGCGCATTGTCCACGCGGAAATATTCCAGGCATTTTCCGCCGTCGGGCAGGGTGCGTGTGACTTCCAGCGCAACCGCGCCGCCGTCTTCCGTTTGCCTTATGGAATGGAATGCAACAGGAAAGTCTGCGTTTCTGCCGTTTTCCACACATTTGAGATCAAGGGATGCGGGAGCGTTGAGAAGATTCACATACGGCGTGACATGTTTCGGAACCAGCGAGACCAGCCTGCCGGTGTCCGCTGCAACTGCCGCTTCAAAACGATTGTTGCCGAGAATGTAGTGATTCCCGTTCTTCCTGACATAAGGCGCGGGAAGCGAAGTTCCTTTTTCAATGAGACTGCCCTGGGGTAAAGCCGCCCTGGCACTTTCCACCAGGCTTGCATCGTCGAAACGGATGGTGCCGTTTGCCTGGAAAAGCCCGAAGATGATGACCAGTTTGCGTGCGTCGGGCAGGGTGCGGATCGTTTTTCCGAATTTCCGGAACGGTGTATTTTCCTGTATGGTGACAGCATCGACGGATGAGATCAGCTCACCGCGCCCGTTCAACTGCCATATCGCGACGATTCCGGCGCCTTTGCCGTGTGCTGTGCGCTTTGTCAGTTTTTCCGTGGATGCCCAGACTGAAAAGTCATACAGTGTATCCGGCTTGAAGTCACTGACCACATACTGCACATTGCCTTCGCCGTCTTTCGTGCTGCCGGAAATTCGGAGTGCACCGCCGCCGTTGCGTCCGGTATCCGGTTCGACGGCGAACATCCGGTTATTGCCGGTACATGCCCACGACGGAGAGAGAGCATTGCCTTCAGACAGTTCAAAATCACCGTTTTCAATCTTGTTGGCTGATTCCGGGGCGATTCCCAGGGAGAGATCGTCAAACCAGACCGACCCGTTTGCCTGGAAGAGTCCGAGAATAATCTTGAGCCGGCGCGTCTCCGGCAGCGTCTTGAATGTTTTCACATATTTTTTCCAGCCCGTCGGTTCCGTGACGGCGACTGCATCGATTGCGGTAAGCAGCTTTCCCTGTGCATCCAGTTGCCAGACCGCCGCAAACGCCATTCCGCGCCCGTCCGGCGTTCTGCGGGAAAGATCGGCGGTGCGCATCCGGAGCTCAAAGCTGTAGACTTTGCCCGGTTCCGCATTGGTGAGCGTACAGGAGATGTTGCCTTCGCCGTCCTTCGTGCTGCCGTCGATCCGGGCAGATACCGCACCTGAAAACGGATTTTCCGTATCCAGGCTGAACAGGGCGGGATTGCCGGCGCTTGCCCACGGCGAAGAAGCTCTGGAACGGTGTGTTTCCTCGAAAGAGCCATCCCGGAGCAGATTCTTTATCCCGTCGGCTGATGTCAGGGAAAGATTGTCGAAATATGCTTTCCCGTCTGCATCGAAGATGCGCAGAACCAGTTCCAGGGAAGCCGCATCGCTGTGTGTCGTGAATTCTTTTTTGAAGTCATGCATCGGATTGGTGCCGCGTTCATGGAACAGTTCATGATGGGCAAGCGTTTTTCCCGCCTTGTCCTTTTCCACTACTTCGATCAGGGAATAGCCAAGTCCCGTGTAGGTGTTCTCCTTTATCCCCTGCGTACCGGTGCGTCCGCTTAGAATCAGTTTGGTTCCGGCGGGAAAGGATTTGATCTGCTGCGAAACCGCTCCGAGTTTCACTCCCCTGCCGGAAAGCACGAGGGCTTTGGAACCATCATGGATTTCCGTCTTGACTGATGCGGGATCCCCGGAAGAACGCCAGTGCGCAACGTCGTCTTCAAAGTCTCCGTTTTGCAGCAGATTCTGCGCCGGAGCTGCCAGCACAGCCGAAAGCAGAAGTGCCGGAAGTGTGATTTTTGTCATGTACATTGGGTAATTCTCCTTATTTTAAAGTTGTTTTTTCTGCATATTTCCCGAAAGCTGTTTCATGAATGCGGCAGTAAGCGGATATTTGAGAAGCAGCAATGCTGCAAACGTCAGGCTGCCGCCGATCCCGATGGCGAAAAGCAAACGCATGGCAAGAAGGACGCCTTCCCCCTGTGCCGCACCCGCTTCCTGTTTGAAACCTGTGAGATTGAGGACAATGCCTGAAAGTGCAATGCCAAGTGTGATACCGGCTTTGCCCGACCAGGAGAACAGGGCGGCTATCACGCCATCCCTGTGAAGACCGTTCGCCTTGAAATCATATTCGCAGACATCCGCGGTCATCGCCATCAGCAGCATCCAGAGTCCGTTCAGACCCGGCAGCAGTACAAGACTGACTGCAATTGACAGATACGGGCATTCCGGAGTGTAAAGAAACCAACTTGCCGCCGCCCCTGCCGCACTGAACAGCAGAAGCGCAATTAATGCGTTACGTTTGCCGATCTTTGCGGACAGTGCGGTCATTGCCGGAAGAAGGGCAAATGAGAAAATTACGGAAAAGGTTGGTCCGAGACCGATATAGTAGGCTCCCTTTACAGTATCGCCGGCGCAGACATAGTAGATGATGATATAGGTTCCCAGCGAAGATACTGCCAGAAAACCGAGAACGCCGATGACCAATGTTCCTGCAATGATCATGAAAGGGAAGAGCTTGAATGTGGACAGTACGTCGCACAGCCGTATCTTCGGGCGTTCCTGATGGACGGCGGTTTCAACACTGCGCGCCAGAAAGACCGGACCGAGCGCGGAAATTATGAAGAGAATTCCCATGCCGGCGGCACAGAACCGCATACCCGTCAGTTGATCCGGAAACACAGGATTCTGAGTCAGGTAATAAAGCCAGGGCAGGAGCAGTCCGCCGATGTTGACGAAGAACATGCGATACGCCATCAGGCGCGTTCTTTCTTCGTAATCCGAGCTCAATTCATATCCGAAACCGATGTAGGGGACACAGTAGACGGTCGTAGCCAGGAAGTAGATCACGGACATGATCCCGAAATACCAGAGATATTGTGCCTGGCTCCAGCCGGAAGCCGGAAACATCCAGACCAGCACGAAGCAGACCGCTGCGGCAATGGCGCCTCCGAGCATATAGGGTTTCCGTGCTCCCCATCTGCTGCGGGTGTTGTCGGAAATATACCCCATCAGAGGATCGGTCAGAGCATCCGTTACCCGTGTGATTGCCATGATGATGCCGAGCATGACCGGGTCAAGTCCCATGTAGATGTTCATGATCGGCATTGCCATCATCGGCAGGGCGTTCTGCATGTTGTTTTCGGCAATGGCGCCGAATCCATAGCCTGCCTTATCTTTGAAGCACAGCAGGGAAGTCTTCATTTGTCAATTGCCCACATTCCGTAAATGTCATTTCCGCCTCGTATGGGAAACGGATTCGGCGTTGTGTCGCGATAAGCAAGGAATTGCACGTGCCCGTCCGCGAAAGCGTAGTTGGAGGAATTCACGCGCTTATGCATTTTTGCGTAAACACCATAGGCTTCAGGCGAGTAGTCCGCGTAGATATAGGCGGCGGTGCCGGACGAGGGAGATCCGGCGATGTTGGTCTGTGTCCAGTGTTCGCAGTAGGAGATGGTTGTGGACGGGTGAGTGACTTGTGAGAAGGGGCGTCCGCAGACCCCTCTGTTGACGCCGTCCCATCGGCTGACGATGATCGAATAAGAGCGTGTGCCGGCTGTAGGTGCATTGCTGGACGGGCATTTTACGTGCTTGCCTCGTCTGCCTTCATACATCGTGTCGTTGCGTACGGCAAAGTGTTCTGCTATTTGCGCGTCATATCCCCAGCCGGTGTTGTCGGGGAAATAACCTTTGTTGTCATCGGCATACAAAGTCGTGGCAAGCATGATCTGTTTGAGTTTTGAGGCGCAGGATGTGCCTCTTGCCGACTCTCTGGCAGCATTCAGCGCCGGAAGCAGCATTGCCGCGAGAATCGCGATGATCGCTATCACGATGAGGAGCTCGATCAGGGTGAAAATCTTTGTTTTCACCCTGGAAGTAAGAACAGAAGAACAGGAAACAATCGAACAATTCAACAATCGAAGGAAGAAAGAAGAGGTAAGATCAGGGGACTGGCAACGTCCTGTCCTGCCTTGCTGCCGGAATGAAATACCACTTTTACAACTTTCCCTCATGAGGAGCTTTATCAGGGGGAAAATCCTTGTTGTCCCGCACCCTTTTCCGTCTGCGGAGAAGGGAGACATGTGACACTTTTTGCCTTTCATAAGACTTTTGCTGTCCATAATACACCTTTTTTGTTCAGAGGCATTTTTGTTTTTGGAAAACTGCATACGTTCTTGTTTGTATTTTTATTTACTTGAAAAATATTCTGCTGATTTGCTTTCCTTGCATATAACTCTGCAAGGACTGAGATTTCAAAGATCATAAAATTTTGAATGTCGTCAAAATTCTGTTCTTCTTCCTTCTCATCATCCTGGAGTTGATTTGAGTGTTGTGGTGATTTTCACGGCCTCCATAATTAAAACGTTTTAAATTATATTGCAAAATTACTTTACTGTATTCCTTATAATCAGTTTGGGAGCCAGAAGACGATGATAATGATCTTCTCCGTTGAGCATGGCTAAAATACCTTGCACGGAACACTGTCCGAGTTCCGTCTGCTGCTGTCCGATGGTTGTCAGCATGAATTCCGGCCGTTCTGCAAGAGCGATATTGTCGAAGCCTATGACGGAAATGTCTTCCGGGACCCTTACAGCCTTGAGTTTCAGCATGTATATGAGATCAATCGCCTGCTGATCCGAATAGGCGAGGATTGCGTCAACAGGGAATTGCTCTGTCATTGCAACGGCCTCTTCCGGAGTGCTGAATGATAAGAGATCGGCGTTCGGGCATTCCTGTACGGCTTTCCGGTTGCCCGCATGTCGCAGCGGATCAATATTGCAACTGAGCAGATGTCTGCACTGACGCTCGAGCAAAAATTTTGCAGCCATGTACCCGCCTGCAAAATTATCCGTAATGACCGAAGAAAATTTTTCATCGCAATAAGTGGAACAGAAGAGATACGGGATATGGTGCTTTTCAAATTTTTCCCGGAAAGGTGCGAATTTCACGTAGGGGAGGGACAGGATCAGGCCGTCGATCTTTTTCTCCAGGAGAATCTTCATTTGATTTTGAAGCATGAAATCCTTATCCCCTGTTGAGGCTATCGTCGTCAGGAGCCCATAGTTGTGTTGTGCGGCCTCCAAACCGACAGCCTGCATGATATTGTTGAAGAAAGAGAGATTGACGCCTTCCAGCACATAGCCGATCAGCTTACTGCGGTTGGACTGCAGCCCGCGTCCGAAATTATTCGGCATGTAATCGGACTGGTTCGCCAGCTCCAGAACTTTTGCACGGGTTTTCTGAGAGACAACCGGTGAACCGTTGAGTGCAAGACTTATGGTTGCCGGTGATACTCCCAGCCTCATAGCCATTTCCTTGATTGTAGTCGGCATCAGTTTCACAACTTTCTTAAAACGTTTTAAATTTCTCCATTACATATAATACCTGAGAGTTGCGTTGTCAAATGATTTTCCTGAAAAAATTTGTTTTTTCAGGAGAACGGAGAGAAATGGAAAATGAAAAATGCCGGTTTCAGGGGATTGCACTTTCATCTGAAACCGGCATTCCATTGAGTTGCCGGGGTTATACGGCGGCCTCTCTTTTGCCCGGCATGATTTTTGTGCGCAGTTTCAACAGAAGACGGCGCAGTGTATGGCGCCTGGGCTTTGCTGTGTCATGCACGAAGATGAAATACAGCGCCGGGATCACATACAGCGTCAGGAGCGAAGCAATCGAAAGTCCGCCGACGACACCCATGCCGCAGCTGGAACGGAGTTCCGAACCGAGCCCGGTTCCCAACGCCATCGGCAGCATGCCGGCGACTGATGCAATGCTTGTCATGACAATCGGGCGGAACTTCGACTGTGTCGCCTGGAGCATCGCCTTATGCGTCGTAACACCCGAACTGACCAGCGTGGCGCACTCGTCCATAATCAAAATGGCGTTGTTTACCACGATCCCGATCATCATCACACCGCCGAGGAGCCCCATCATGGACATCGACATGCCGGTTGCCCAGAGCGTCGCATACATGCCGAGGAAGCCGAGCGGCACCGTGAACATGATCAGGAAGGGACGGGTCCAGGACTCCATGATTGCGGCGATCAGAAGGTAGGTCAGGACTGTCGCCAGAAGAATGACCTGCATGAATTCGCGCGCCGTTTCATTCATCAGCTCCACGTTTCCGCTCATCCTTACCCCGTAGCCGGGGGGCAGGGCGTCCTGCGCCATTTTGCCGATCGCACCTGAAACCGTTCCGAGCGCCATGCCCGGAGCCGTATTCGCATACAGCCACATGGTTCTCACTTTGTCGTAGCGGTTGACCACCACCGGACGGGTATCTTCGGTGATTTCCGCCAACGCTTCCGCGCTGAGCGGATTATTGTCCTTGACCGCCGGAGCCGCCTGCCGGAGCTGGTCTTCGCCGTATTCCTTCTGATTCTTTACGCGGATATCGAAGGTGCGTGCTCCGTCGCGGTAATCTCCGACTTCAATGCCGTCCAGGGAACCGAGCAGATATTCGTAAAGCTCGTTGGCGGACATGCCCAGATTCTGCAACACCGTGCGGCGGGGAGTGATGTTGATGTTCGGTTTGCGTTCCCGGCGGCTGGAGTCAAGGTCGCGGGTCATTCCCAGAGAGGGCAGTTTTTCCATCACTTCCATTTCCGCCTGTTCGAGAACTTCAAGGTCGGGTCCGTTCATCACGCACCGGATTTCCGCGCCGCTTCCGCCGAAGGTCGGAGGTATGGAAAGCGTGACGCGGCAGTTGTCCAGATAGGAGAGCTCTTTGCGGAGCAGCGCCTGAAGTTCATAGATGGACTCCTTGCGCTCGAACTTGTCTGTTGTGCGCAGATTGATCTGTCCGAGGTAGACCGCCGAGCTGACCTGTCCGCTTCCTCCGTCGGAGTCGCCGACCGAGATCGACATACCCCGGATGAAGTCGAACTTCTTCAGATGGTCCGCCGCCTCCTGTATCAGTTTGTTTGTCGTGTCCAGATTGTAATTGGTGGGAAATTCGAACTTGATGCGGATTTCCCCCTGATCGCAGAACGGCAGGAAGGAAAGCCCGACCTGCGGCACGATCCAGAACAGGGTTCCCAGAGCCAGCGCCAGGACGGCAAGCATCAGCGTCTTCGGATAGCGTGCCGTCCATTCGATGCTCTTGTCGAATTTGCGGCAGAGCCAGTCATAGCCGATATCCCACGGGACGAACATGCGTTGAAGCAGTGTCTTCCGCTGAAGCTCCTCCTGTTTCTTTTTTTTCAGCAGAACACAGGCAAGAATCGGCGTCAGGGTGAAACTGATGAACAGCGATACGAGCGTTGCTCCGACCATAACGCCGGCAAACGGCACCATCATGCGGCCGATTCGCGTGCTCATCATCATGACGGGCACGAAGACGACCACGTTGGTCAGGGCGCTGGCGGAAACCGCCGCAATCACTTCGCCGGTTCCGCGTTCCGCGGCTGTCTTGATCGCTTCGCCGCGGTCGAGATGCTTGAAGATGTTTTCGATCACGACAATCGAATTCGTTACCAGAACGCCGACCGAACATCCCAGCGAAAGAAGCGTCATGATGTTGAACGAGTAGTTGAAATATGCCATGACCGCGAAAGTCACAACGACCGAGATCGGCATTGAGATCATTACTATGAATGTGGATCTCGGTTCGTGCAGGAAGAGAAACAGCAGTACGGCGGTCAGGATGATACCGGTCAGGATACTGCTCCATGCGTCATCGACGGACGCCTGAATGAATGCGCCGGAATCGGTGAACCAGACCAGTTTCATTCCGGTCGGCAGTTCTCCGTTTCTGATCATTGCGTTGAAGCGGTCGCGGATTCCGTTGATGACCTCGATTGCGTTCGCTTCGCCTTTCTTGACGATACGGAACCGTGCCGCGGGTTCTCCGTTCACGTATGCCTTGCTGCGCACCTCCCGGCTCATGAACTTCACATCGGCGACATCCCGCAGATAAATGCGTTTGCCCTTGAATTTTCCTATTTCAAGCGCCTTGATCTGTTCAAAGTCTTTGAAATCTCCATCGAAGGTGACGTTCTTCTCCCCCTTGTCGAACTGAATTCTGCCGAGCGGTTCGCGGATATTGTTCTCTTTGAGCTTGTCCACCACATCGCTGATCGACAGATTCATCGCGGTCAGCTTTTCGCGTTTCAGGAGGACATGAATCTGCATTTCATTCGCGCCATACACCCGGACTTCACCGACTCCGGGAACTGAAGAAAAACGGTCTGCAATCACGTCGTCCGCATAGTCATACAGGTCATCCTGCGTCCGGTCGCCGACCAGAAACGCCTGCACCACAGTTGTCGCATTGGTGTCGATTTTCCGGATTGTGGGTTCATCCGCGCCGTCGGGCAGATCAGCACGGATACGGTTCAGCGCTTCCCGGCTGTTGGCGGCGATATCGACATTGGTTCCCATATTGAATTCCAACTGAATTCTCGCTTCGTCTTCAATCGATACACTGGTGATGTGCCTGATTCCGTCCAGCGAGGATACTGCGTCCTCGATTCGTTTGGCAATTTCGACTTCGATCTCGGTCGGGCTGGCCCCCTGATATTCGCAGCGGACGAGCACCGTCGGGATTTCCATGTTCGGGAGCAGGTCGATGCTGATCTTCGGATAAAAATTCAAGCCGATCATGACCAGAATGATAATGAGCGCCGTCATTGCGATCGGCCTCTGAACAGACCATCTGCTTAAAAACATAAGTGGCGCCCTCCGTTATTCCGCATTGACGGCGCGAAGCAGCGAGC
>ERZ779896.2669-NODE-2669-length-11923-cov-8.660768_pt1 | contig 11923 bp, 10 predicted proteins | sample MGYA00511067_ERZ779896 | MGnify/ENA primary metagenome ERZ779896 (study PRJEB29588, sample SAMEA2161597) | human gut metagenome | biome: human gut; feature: human-associated habitat; material: faeces | place: Denmark | collected 2008/2010 ...
GCCATGACCGGAATCCCTTACAATCTCTACTCTTTTGGAGTTTTGCTCATGGCTGGAAATCAGAACAATATCGAGGTGTAAAGTTGACAATTAACCTTAAAATCGAAAATTCTGCAAGGAATTGATTCGTTTTCGCATTTTCGCTGATTTTGGAAACGACGGACAAGCTGCTGGCGCGGTGATATCCTACCTCCGCGAGGGTTCCCCTCAATAAAACACGGAGGTGATGTTATTTGAGAATAATTCGCGTTAAGACCGGTCCGGGCCAACCCATCTTCCTCGCGGAGGAGGATGGTCGCTACGTTCCTCTCCCAGAAAACTTTTGGGCAGGCCGAATTCACAATTTCCGATATCTCACGATAGAAGGTCGGGAAAAACGGCGACGAAAGCTACTGCAAGAGATGGACATTAAAACCGTCCGTGTCCGGACGGATCAACCACCGGCCTGGTGGAAGATCCACGATGATGACGGTAAGCATCCACCATCGGTGGCAGAGTGCCGTCAGGGTGCGGAATCGCTGCTGTCGCTGCTGGACGTGTTCCCTTCCACTGAGGCTGGCGCGATGCTGCTGGCAACAGTGCTGCTGGGGCTGCGAGCCGCAGACCTGAAGCAGTACGAGCCATCTCTGCGGCCCTGCGTGGCCTTCCGTGGGCCACCGCAGTTGGAGCGAGTGATGAAATGTCTATTCAAGTCGATTTTACCGCGGAAGCGCTGGAAAGGCAAGAACTTTTCCATTTGGCGGAAGCGTGTGGTCGACCTGAACGAGCCCCTTAGCTTGGTGGACATTTCGCGGGCTAAGGTTCGGATAGCCAAGCTAAAGTCGACTTGGCTTTCGCTTCCACCGGAAAACGCAGTCTTGCTGGTTCTGCACGGTCGGGATACCACCTGGGGCAAGTTCAGTGATGACCTGTCTCAGACCGGGATAGTGTTCGTGAACAGCGGCCTGTCTGCTAACGGCTGGGGCGCAGCGAGCGTCCCTACCTATAGTCTGACCGCTTGGGATGATCAGCTTTTTGAGAAGATCATCGCCAAAGCGCCGCAGGCAGCCCGGTTGTTGGGCTGGTGGTGGGGGATAAGCGGTAACGATTGGGCACAGGACGTTGTCCGCCGATCCCACGATCAGTTGGGGCGACCGGGTGGTCGGTTCCGCACCTTCTCCTATGAACCTAAGGCCCTCTGCCGGGCGGTGGCTTACCATGTGCTGCTGGATTTCGTGGCGCTGGTCAGCGATCGCCAGTGGCTGCCGCCGGATGTGGCGGATAGCTACCGGCAGCGCCTGCGGGACATTTTCGACCCCGCTCCGCTGCCTCCTCCAACGGCACCCCGCCGGGCTGAGGATGCGGACGTGTTCCTTGAAAAGTTAAAATTGCTCATCGACCACCCTGACCAGATCGTTCCTCCGGGGAAGCCCTACGCCCGCCCCCAGCGCGGTAAGGTCGCCGCCGCTTGGCGTCAAATCGGCGGGGAGGAATACCTGATTATGGAGGAGAAGATATGGATGACATGGTATGCCAAAGCTGTCAAGACTGACAGTGCCATTGACGCTACTTTCCTTCAAAATGACAGATGGGCTGCCGAGTTGCAGAAGCTGCTGGGCCAGGCCGGGGTCATCAAGATACCGGCTTCCGGATATCGCTATCGGTACGACCTATTGGCAAACGGTACGCGGGATACGACCTACGTTGTCGCAACACCGGCCAGACTGCTGCTGGAAGGCGGGCAAAAGGCGGGGCAAAACGCCCCGCCCCCGGCAAACAGCATTGTCAGGGTTTCTGCCGAGATAGGAAAGGGAAATGATGACGATTTACGCAAGAAAGGAGTACAAGTTGAATGACAAATATGGATCTTGATAACAATTTGATGGACAACAAGACGGAACAAATCGTGGCAAACGAAACTGCCCTATCTCAGGAAAACACCGTGGAATATCCCGGTGCCGCCTCATCTCTCAAAGAACCGCTGCCACAAACGTTGCAGCCGACCCCGCTGCGCCGCAGGCAGACCGGGCCGACGGCGCCCTTTGACGGGCTCGCCACCGCACAGGTAGTCTTTATGGCCGACAGGGTCATGTACTACATTGAAGAGTTGTGCCGCCGGCGCGGCGCAGCTGTCGATTTTGAGTATTGGCGAAAGGTCACGAAACGTGTGCTCAAGGGCCTTGCTGACCGAGGACCACTGGTGTGCCCGGCGCGGGCTGGATCTGGCAAGTCCACCTGGATCACAGCCTTCTTGCTGGCGGCCTGTGAGCTGCGCTTGAACAATGACCCGCTGGCTGACGTGTTCAGCGTGTTGCTGGTGCTGCAAAAAATCGAGTCACTGAACGGTATCCGCGACACCATCGCTGACTCCTTTCCAAATGCGCCGGAAACGCTGGTCGTCCCCTTGCAAGGGTGGACAGCTGCCAGCCAGAAAGCCGGTTTCTGCAAGAACAAGCAAGTCACATCCTTTGACCAGTGCCGGAAGGACAATTGTCCCTTCGCCGCCTCCTGTGATGTGCTTCGGTTCGGTCAGCTGGCAGGTCAGGCCTTCGTGTTGGGCGTATCCCAGGCCCGATTCGACCTCTTGCGGAAGGGCAATGCGCTGGACGGCCTTCTCCATCAACAGGAGAACGATCATCCGCGTATTCTGGTTTTCGACGAGAAGTTCGAGTTCGCGCCTCTCTATCACTTGACCCAGACCACGCTGGACGCAGCATCCAGCCAACTGGAGCGGCTGATCACCCAGCGCGACCTGAAGGATCGCCGGGTGTTCGAGAAGCAGCGGTGGAGCACCACGCTCCTGCAGCGCCCGTTCTCGCTGCTGCGGGAACGCACCTGCATTGAGCTGGACGAGATGACTAAGCTTAAGGCGGACATGCCTTATGGGGTTTGCAGTTTAAAAGATGCGGCGGAGGTCGAGAAGAACCGGTTCTACCAGTTCCGTGAATATCTGAACGGACCCGGCAGGGCCTTCCGCACACAGCAGCTGTCTGAGGCGGTGGAGGTCATAGACTGCCTTTATCGCGGGGACTGCCTGTTCACGAAGCTTGGGCCTTTCACCATCCTGGGTGCTGACGAGCCGCAGATCGCCTTCGGTGATAACCTGACGCTGGTGTTTGACGCCACAGCCTTGGTGGATGGTGATTATGAGTATCTGGACGTTGGGAGACTGCCAGATTCCGAGCCTCGCCACATGGAGAAGGTCCATTTTCACACGTACACCGCGGCAGAGATGAACGTGTCACGGCAGGCCATGCGGAAGAGCTGGAAGCTGCCCGGCTTCTGCGCTCTAGCAGAGGACATACTACGACTCTATCCAGGAAAAATGTTCCTGACCACCTATAAAGATCTGGCTGCGGAGATCCCGAAGCTTCTCGCCCCTGAGGCGGTGAGCCACCTGCTGCTGGATGGTGAGACGTGCCCGTATTTCGGGGGTACCAACGGCTCTAACGACTTCAGCGAAGCTTCGCTGGTGATGTTGCTGGGCTATCCGCGTTTGTCCCCTCAGACGTACCTGGAACGCGCCTTCGTGTATTGGGGGCCCTCTGGGATTCGAGAGCAGGTTCAGGAGCAGATGGCCCAGTGGTCGCCACTGAACGTCCAGCAGAAACCGGACCTTCATGCGCAGCTGCCGTTGACGATGGCGTATGAGGTGAGACATTTGGCTGCACGGTTGGAGCAGGAGATCTACCGCTGTCAACTGCGCAACGCAAAATGTGAGGATACCATTTATGTGTTCCTCTTTGCTCCGCCGAAGGCTTTGAGAGACCGGCTCTCCAAGCGATTCAAGGGCTCAATGAGGAGGGATGAAACAGGGGTGCCAGACTGCATTGCTCAGGCCAAAGCCAACACAAAGACATACGCCGGCAAACTCACCAGCTATGCCCGCTTCACGGCCTGGTTGGATGGTTGGGACGGCGCACCCACACCGCTGGACAGGATTCTCCGTGATACCGGCATCGGTGCCGAAAGCTGGAAGAAATTGCGGCAGAGCGACGAGTTTGCACCGCTGCTGGCGCAGCATGGCGCGGAGATGACCGGGCGCGGCCGGAACGTAAAAATTGAACTAAAAATGGAAAAATGTGCATAGGAGGACAAATATGGACAGAGAATTGACTTTGGAAGAAACAATAAAAATCATAGATACGGTCGTTGACCTGATGCAGGAGGGGCTCTTTGCCCTCTGCGAGGAGCCACCCTTTGGTACGATTAAGAACGAGGAGGAGATGTTATGAACCCCACTGATACTATCACAAACTACAGCACCGTCACCAATTTCAATGAACTGCCGCTGGCACTGACCGTGCTAGAGGCCGGGCAGGTGCTCCGGGTCGGGCGCAATGTGGCCTACGACCTCGTTCGCTCTGGTCAGCTTCGGAGTGTCCGGGTCGGCAAGAACATTAGAATCCCGCGGGACGCCCTGGCGGAATATCTAAATCTTGCAAGCTGATGTGAGGGGGGTAATCCCCCCTTACACTTTCACTTTACCATATCGTTAAAGGAGGACAAACATGGCAAGCAGCAAGAGGGCTGCCCACGGCAGCGGCACGATCCGGAAGAAGACCGTCACACGGAATGGTCAAGATTATACATATTGGGAAGCACGCATCACCACGGGCTACGATACCGGAACCGGCCGACAGAAGCAGCGTTCTGTTACCGGCAAGACGCAAAAAGAGGTGCGGGAAAAATTACAAGCGCTGGCCGTAGAGGTCAACAGCGGCACCTATCGGGATCCGTGCAGGATGACGCTGGGCGAGTGGCTGGACATCTGGGCAGCAAACTACCTGGGTGCCTGCAAGCCGCGCACGAAACAGATTTACGAAAGCGACATCCGGGTACATATCAAGCCCGCGCTGGGGGCGGTCAGGATGGAAAACCTCATGCCACATACCGTGCAGACCTTTTATAATGCACTGGCATCGGATAAGGCCGACAAGCCTGGTCTGTCGGCAAAGACCATCAAGAACATACACGGAGTGTTGCATCAGGCACTGAAGCAAGCTGTTCTCAACGGTTATATCCGAACCAACCCCTCCGACGCCTGTACCTTACCGCGAGGACAAAAAGCAGAGATCAAGCCTCTGGATGAGGACGATGTAGCTGCTTTTATCCGGGTCGTTCAGGGACATCCCTTTGAAGACCTCTTTCTGACCACGCTGTTCCTAGGCTTGCGGGAGGGCGAGGCGCTGGGGCTGACCTGGGACTGTGTAGATCTGGACAACGGCGTTATCACCGTGAACAAGCAGCTTCAGCTTCATCAGGAAAAGGGCCTTGCGGCCTATGAGCTGGTTCCCACCAAGAATAGCCGCAGCCGCACATTGGTGGCATCCCCTACGGTGGTTGCCCGTCTACACCACCGAAAGGTCGAGCAGACACAGCAGCGTCTCATGGCAGGCTGTGCCTGGGAGGACAGTAACCTAATGTTCACCGATACGCTTGGGCATCACCTGACGAAGCCGACGGTCTACCGCCACTATAAGAAAGCGGTTGCGGCGATTGGGAGGCCCGATGCCCGCTACCATGATCTGCGGCACAGCTACGCTGTAGCCGCCATCAGCTCCGGCATCGATATCAAAACGGTACAGGGCAACCTCGGGCATGCCACCGCCGCCTTCACGCTGGATGTCTATGGTCATGTGACTGACCGCATGAAGCGTGAGAGCGCCGACAAGATGGAGGATTTCATTCGCCGTGTTTCGGGGGATTGACAATCACCGCAACTTCCCTGTTGCGCAGAGGGGAGGAATCGGGTATAATAGAAAAAACTGCGGAAGGAGGCAGACCATGCGGACACTGTATCACGGCAGCCGGGTAACGGTAGAGCAGCCGGAAATACGCATTCAGAAGTTCCACAAGGACTTCTATTGGGGCTTCTACTGCACGGAATATGAGACGCAGGCTGCCCGCTGGGCCACACGGTTCGGCAGCGGTATCGTGAATGTCTACCAGTTTGAAGAGCAGCCGGGGCTGTCGGTCAAGCGGTTCCCTGAGATGAGCGATGAATGGCTGGACTTCATCGTGGCCTGCCGCAGCGGCATCCCCCATGACTATGACATCGTAGAGGGGCCGATGGCCGATGATACCATCTTCAACTATGTACAGAGCTATACAGATGGCGAGATCAGCCGCGCCGCCTTCTGGGAACTGGCACGGTTCAAGCATCCCACCCATCAAATCAGCTTCCACACTGCCAGAGCGCTGGCGACGCTGACCTTCGAGAGGAGTTACGAGGTACATGTGTGAACGAAATCACAGCGGACTGTTCTTCACCTGCGCTTTGGTGGAGCAGCTGGGCCGCGACCTGAAACTGAAGCGCTGCGACGTGGTGAAGGCGCTGGGCCTGAATGGCGTGCAGATGATCCTGGGCCATGCCGATGTGTTCCACTGTGAGCCCATTGAAAAGGTGTCTGATGATATGCAGCAGCACTTCGACTTGCCCCACGGCCAGTTCGATAACGTGTCGGTGGCCAGGTACGCCGTGCCGGATGTATGGACGATCGGCAAGGTATACGCCCGCTTGATTGAGGACATGTCCGGACAGGATGATGTGGCCGAAACACTGGTGGCCGTATATACCTCGTGGATCGATGAAAAGCTCTGCGATTATAACTCTTCGCTCTACTATCAGTCCCGTGACTACATCGCGGAATGCTATCGCGCAGGTCACGTGATCGACGCATAAAAAATGAGCCTCTGATGTCGGTGCATCAGAGGCCTGTTTCACCGCTAAAGGGAAAAAATAAGGGAAAACTGAAATTTTAAGCATAAGAAAAACCTCGTAACCGGCATGGTTACGAGGTTTTTGATTGGAGGTGACACCCGGATTTGAACCGGGGAATGAGGGTTTTGCAGACCCTTGCCTTACCACTTGGCTATGTCACCATTTTGATCGGCAGCACCACTGAGGTGTAACGTCCGAGGGACATTATACAATACCTTGCGGCGGTTGTCAAGGGAAAAGGCAAATTTTGCTGTGAATAAATTTTTTGTCAAAGAAAGGACGACCTTGCGGCCGTCCTTTCTCGGTTACGAGCTGGTTTTTACCACATTCTGGAAGTAATAGACCCCCATGCCGTCGGTGTGCAGGCCGGTGAAGGTGTCCCGCAGCAGCCACGTATACGTCTCGTTATACAGGGGCATCACATAGCCGCTGTCCAGCAGCATGGTCTCCGCGTCCGCCAGATAGGCGTCCCGCGCCTCGTCGCTGCTGGAGTTGGCGGCGGTGCGGATCAGCATATCGTAGGCGTTGGAGTAATACTGGCCGTAATTCTCCAGCTGGCCGCTGCTGAAGCGGTTCAGGTAGCTCAGCGCCGTGTTGCGGTCGCCGTTGACGCTGGTCAGCGCCAGCGAGAACTCGCCGCTTTTCAGGGTGGTCATCATATCCTCCGGCGCCACGGCACGGACGGCGATGCGGATGTTCAGCTTTTCGCGCCAGACGGTTTGCAGCGCCTGGGCCACCTTGGCGTTTTCGGCGGTATTTTCGTACAGCAACGTCACCGTGTTCATATGCTCCAGCGTGGTGGGGGTATAACCGGCGCTGCGCAGCAGCTCCGTCGCCTGCTGGCACCGCTGGTCGTATTTCTCCGGATCGTTGTCGATGGCCGGGCCGTTGGCCTGACGGAAGGACTCGCCCTGAGAGGTGGTGATACCGTCGGGGATCAGGCCGTCGGCGGCGCGGAACACCTCGTCCTCCCCGCCGGCCAGCTCCGCCAGTGCGTTGCGGTCGATCACCATGGACATGGCCTGACGGACGCTCTCGCTCAAGCTGGTGGCCATCTGGTTCACCAGCACGGTCTTGACCACGGCGGAGGAAGCCTCCACCGCGCCCTCCGTCTCTCCGGCGTCCAGCACGAAGTCCACGTCGCCGCTGTCATACAGCGCCATGGCGTCGGCGGAATTGGCGGCATAGACGAACTCCAGCTGATCGGGGCCAAGGCACCGGGCGTCATAGTACTTCTTGGCGGCGCTGGCGTTCAGGCCGTCCGCCGTCATGGACGAGACGGCGTAGGGGCCGTTGGTCAGCAGCGTGGCGGAGGACAGCGACCAGTCGGGCCGCTGCACCGGCTCGGCGTCGGCAGCGGTATCAGCGGCGTCCTCCCCTTCCTGCGTTTGGGTGACGCTGGCGCGTACCGGCATGGTGGACACTGCCGTGCACACCACCTGCAGGAAGTAGGAGCAGTGACCCTCGATGACCACCACAAGGGTGCGGTCATCGCTGGCCCAGACCTGCAGAGCCGCCGGATCGCCGGACACCGCGTCGGCATAGCCCGCCACCATGTTCAGGATGGAAGCGTGGGGGGAGTTGGTCTCCGGATCCACCAGACGCTGCCAGGCGTAAACGAAGTCGCCCGCCGTGACCTTCTGGCCGTCCGACCAGTAGATATCATTGCGGAGGGTGAAGGTATACGTCTCGGTGCCGTCCATGTTGTCGGTATAGGTATAGCTGGCGGCCTGCGCGGGGGTAAGGGCACCGGCGGTGTTGATCTTCATCAGATTTTCAAACAGCTGGGCGTCCACGGTCTTTTCCGTTTCGGTGACGGCCAGCGCCGGATCCAGCGTGTGGGGCGCGTCCACCAATGCGGCGCGGACGGTCATATGCTCCGGCTCCGCTTCGCCGCAGGCGGCAAGCGTCAGCGCCATGCACAGCGCCAGAAGCAAGGCAAGTAGTCGTTTGGTAGGTTTCATGGGTTTTCTCCTCTTTGTTGGGGCTATGTCATTGCGAGGAGCGAAGCGACGCGGCAATCCGTTTCTTTCCCGCCAGGTAAGGATACGGATTCCCACGCCAGTCTGCTGACTGGCTCGGAATGACATTTTAAGGGGGCAAGGGGGTTCTTTTTACCGATCGTAGGGGCCGATACATGGCGGCTTTATATCTCACTCCGCTACCACTTCGCCGTTCTCCGTCAGCTTGGCGGAAACGATGGGGCTGCGGGTGTTGCGCTTGATATCGTCCAGCCGCATACGGCTGGGGAAGTCGCTGAGCAGCGTGTAGGCCACGCCGTGGCGCTTGGCACGGCCTGTCCGGCCGATGCGGTGGATGTAGTACTCGTTCTCCTCCGGCACATCGTAGTTGAACACGGCGTCCACGTCATCCACGTCGATGCCCCGGCTGGCTACGTCGGTGGCCACGAATACCCGGAGCTTGCCGTCCCGGAACTGCTGCATGACGGCCTCGCGCTTGCTCTGGGGGATGTCGCCGTGGATGCACTTGGCGTCCACGCCCCGCATCTGCAGGAACTTGGTGAGCCGCTCGGTATTGCCCTTGGTGTTGCAGAAGCAGATCACCCGGTCATAGCCCTCGTGCTCCAGGATTTTGGCGATGGCGTCCACCTTGCCGTCGGAGGGCACCTCGATACGGTATTGCAGGATATCGGGCTTGTTCTCCCTGGTGGCCTGGACGGTGATCTCCTCGGGGTCACGCTGATAGACCCAGGAAATATCCATCACCTCCCGGGAGATGGTGGCGGAGAACATGCCCAGATTCTCGCGGCTGGGGATCTTGTCCAGAATGCGGGTCACGTCGTGGATGAAGCCCATGTCCAGCATGCGGTCGGCCTCGTCCAGCACCACGGTCTTGACGGCCTTCAGCACCACGGTGCGGCGCTTCATATGGTCGCTGAGACGGCCCGGCGTGGCCACCACGATCTGGGGCTTGCGCTTCAGGGCGTTGATCTGCTTGCCGATGGGCTGGCCGCCATACAGGCACACCAGCCGCACGCCCTCGTGATACACGGCGATATCCCGCATTTCGTCGGTGATCTGCATGGCCAGCTCGCGGGTGGGCGCCATGATGACAGCCTGTACCTCCTCGCTGTCCGGATCGATCTTTTCAATGATGGGAATGCCGAAGGCCATGGTCTTTCCGGTGCCGGTAGGGGCCTTGGCGATCACGTCCCTGCCCGCCATCATGGGCGGAATGCAGCCGGCCTGTACCGGCGTGGATACGGTATATCCCTTGTTGCGGATAGCCCGCAGCGTGGCCTCGGACAGGCCGAAGCTCTCAAAATCCACCCCCTGGGTGATTTCCATAGCGTTTTCCTCTTTTTTCTCAAAAATTTCAATCATTCTTATTATATCACGGCTGTCAAGATGGGGCTGCGCTCCCCTGCCCTGCCGGCGGGATTGGCACATATACCAGCAATTTGCCCAAAATCGGGGCGGATATTTGTACGTATCTGTGACGAAGCTTTGCTTGAAAGCGGCGGCCATAGCTGGTATACTGAATATGTATACGGCGCACCGCCCGCGGAACCCCATGGGGTTCCGGCTTTTTACAGGGACGTAAAAAGCCATACCACTTTCCCTACCGGCACTGGGACAAGCGGCGGCGCGTCGCAGAGACAGGAAACACAACGAGGAAAGAGAGGTTCCAACATGAAGAAAACGATCACCGCCCTGCTGTGTCTGGTCATGGTCCTGTGCCTGACGGCTGTGGCATGGGCGACAGGCGCACCGCCAGCACCCACTGAGGATGATATCATAGCACTGGCAAAGGGGAAGGTACAGGTCAGCTGCGAAGAGCTGAAGGTTTCTGGCGATTACACACAGGGCACCCGCCACGGCAGCCAAACCTACGACCTGGCCGCAGGCACCTTCTCCACAGAGGGCTCCACGGTAGAAGCCCCTGCTGACATCGACGGTAAGTATACCTATACCTTCCAGTTTACGGATGCAGACCCTTACATTGACCGGTTCCAGCAGGATACGGGGTATGCGCATATGAATGCTTCCTTCTTCACCACTATCACGCTGGAATACGACAGCCATAGTGGGAAATGGCAGCTGGAAAACAATGGCATAATCGAGATCAAGGTGCGTTCCTGCAGCACCGTTGCTATGCCCGACCCCCCCTCCCCGGCGGTGATCGAAACCGGCAAGGTCACCATAATCTGCGAGAGTAATCATCATCAGCAGCAGCACAACATGCGGGAGTTCAATCTGGCCCCGGGCACCTATTACACAGATGAAACCAGCGTGTTCTGGAAGGACGATTACAACAATACCGGCGCATGGTTCTGCAACGTGTACCTGCGCTATGACAATGACAGCATCAGCCGCTACACAAATCCCTTCAACCAGGCAAACGGCAAACACCTGGTGAACTACGTCAGCGGTGTGATTTGGTACGTCTACGATAGCAGCCAAGGAGAATGGGCCATCTGGACGGATGACAACAGAGATCCCGACTCCGCCTACATCCTTCTGTGCGACCTCCCCACTGCCGCTGAGCTGGGGCTGAAGGTCAACGTCCAGTGCAAGGACGGCAAGCACACGGATAAAACATATGGCACCGCTAATCTGCTGGCCGACACCAGTCTGAGCTTCACGCCGACGACCCCCATCCACCACCTTTACCCCGGCTCCCCCTATGTGGAATATCGCTATCAGGTCTCCCTGACCGACGCCGCGGCCAACGGCTATGCGGCCAATTACGGCACCTCCGTGGGCAAGACCCATACGTGGGATAAAAACAAGGACTCCGTAACGATGTACTGGGGCAGCAACGACAACGGAGGTGCCTCCAACTATTCCATCGATCCGGACAATAGGGATTCCGCAGCGATCGCCGTCTACTCTGATCCGGCCACCGATCCTCCTGAGGTCGATCCCGACCACAGGTGGAAGCTGGTCAGGGGCAGCAAGGACACCCTCACCGTTAACGCCACCTGTACCACCACCACGACCACCGGCGGCACTGGCGGCGGATCCTCCACCAAGAAGACGGAGACCACCACCGTCAAGTCCGCCACCACCTTTGACGCCGGTGTTGCCCTGTACGCCGGCCTGGGCATCCTGTCCATGACCGGCTCCGCCGTGGTGATCCGCAAGAAGAAGGAATTCTAAAAAATTTGATAACAAAAAACACCCCTTATGGGGTGTTTTTTGTTCAGCCTGTCAAAGAACGCCAGTTCTTGTTATGCGAGAGCTGGCGTTTTAGTCG
>ERZ779896.2674-NODE-2674-length-11900-cov-22.299198_pt1 | contig 11900 bp, 5 predicted proteins | sample MGYA00511067_ERZ779896 | MGnify/ENA primary metagenome ERZ779896 (study PRJEB29588, sample SAMEA2161597) | human gut metagenome | biome: human gut; feature: human-associated habitat; material: faeces | place: Denmark | collected 2008/2010 ...
GCGATCAAGACGGACAGAACAAGTCGGAAGATGCGCATCATATCGAGATTTCCGGTGGAACGGTCGAAGCTTGGAGTAACTATGCCGGTGCAGGAATCGGTGGCGGAAGAGACGGTTCGGGCTATGACATTTCCATCACTGGCGGCGTGGTGAGGGCGCAGGGCTACTTTGGTGCGGGCATCGGCGGCGGCATGAACGGCAACAGCGGGAACATTCTAATCAAGGACACAACGCTGACTGCGCTGGCCCTTCCGCTTTATTCGAGTCCCGATTATACAGCGCTGTCTGCATCTGCGGTCGGAAGAGGCTCGAACCGGGTGCACTACCAGATAGTGATGCAAGATCAGGAATTTGCAATGTCTATAGAAGAGAACATCAAAATCGGAGCCTCAAACGGGAAGTCCGTGTGGCTGAGCGCGACAGGGTGGCAGTGGCGCCACAACCAGGAACCGAAGAAGTACTGGTACTGGGACACCACAACGGAGCTTCTTATCCCCAACGAAAATGGGCGCGTGGACCTGCAACGGCTGAGCCTGCCGTATGCCTACAATTACGGCAGAGTAATCAGCAAGCTGGAGCTGCGCTGCGAGGAAAGCACATGTAGCCATGAATTTGGCTGGGCGATCAGGGACGACTGCCACATCTGGGCCTGCATGAAGTGCGGCGCACGAGACCCCGCCGCGGAAATGTCCAAGCAAAACGGAAAGCACATCCCCGGCGACTGGAGCAATCAAAAGCAGCTCTGCACTGTGTGCGATCATGTGCTTGAGAGGGACACGAAAGCCCCGGTTATGGAAACTCTGACGGACGGCGAAAGCTACACCGTCGAGGATACCCTCGATGGAAAGCCCGGCGCGTACACATTCACCGTGATCGACCCGGCTGCATCGGGAGAGACGTCTTCCGGCGTCAAGTCCGTGACCATCAACGGTGTGGAGCAAGACGGCCCCACCTATCGTCTCCCCGCACCCGACGGCGGCAACAATGACGCGGGAGCGGAATATACCGTGGTCGCAACTGACAACGCGGGAAATGAGACTACGGCGACAGTCAGAACATACAGGCGGCACCATGAGCACAGCTACGGCGACTGGAGCAAGGACGGCACAAGCCACTGGCACGAATGCACGGATATTGAATGCCCGAATAGGGAAGAAAGCATCACGGACAAAGCCGCGCACGTCTACACAGATGACACGGATACGACCTGCAATGTTTGCGGCTACGAGCGCACCGTCACGCCGCCCTCCCACGAGCACAGCTACGGCGACTGGAGCAAGGACGGCACGAGCCACTGGCACGAATGCGCGGATGCTGACTGCCCGAATAGGAACGAGAGCATCAAGGACAAGGCCGCGCACGTCTACACCGATGACGCGGATACGACCTGCAATGTTTGCGGCTACGAGCGCACCGTCACGCCTCCTGCACCCACCGAGTTCATCGTCACCTTTGACGGCAACGGCGGTACGGGCAGCATGGAGCCGGTCACCGTTGAAGAAGGCAGCCGGTATGTTCTTCCCGCCTGCGGCTTTACCGCGCCTGCTGGTCAGGAATTCAAGGCGTGGGAGATCGGCGGCGTTGAATACAATGCGGGCGACGGCTACGTCGTGCTCGGAAACACCGAGATCAAGGCTCTGTGGAAGGATTCCGCAGTGATTCCGACCACGTTCACGATCACCTTCAACGCCAACGGCGGCACGGGCAGCATGGAACCGGTCACCGTTGAAGAAGGCAGCCGGTACGTCCTTCCCGCCTGCGGCTTTACCGCGCCTGCTGGTCAGGAATTCAAGGCGTGGGAGATCGGCGGCGTTGAATACAATGCGGGCGACGGCTACGTCGTGCTCGGAAACACCGAGATCAAGGCTCTGTGGAAGGATTCCGCAGTGATTCCGACCACGTTCACGATCACCTTCAACGCCAACGGCGGCACGGGCAGCATGGAACCGGTCACCGTTGAAGAGGGCAGCCGCTATCCCCTTCCCGCCTGCGGCTTTATCCCGCCCGTGAATATGCAGTTCAGCGGCTGGGCGCTCAGCGCCGGCGGCAGCGTGATCGCCGACGGAGCTATCATGGTGACATCGAATATCACGCTCTATGCCATCTGGGAGCCGGTTCCCGTCAACGAATTTGTCGTTTTCTTTGACGGCAACGGCGGCACGCCCGCCGTCAGCAGCATGATGACCATCGGTCACAGGCTGGCGTTCCTGCCCGGCGCGTTCCGAAGCGGCAGCTACTGCTTCGACGGCTGGTACACGGAGCGAAACGGCGGTGAGCTGATCACGACCAGTACCGTTTTCGCGGCAAATACCATCGTGTACGCCCATTGGACCTATACCGGCGGCAGCGGAGGCAGCGGCGGGTACGTTCCCGGCTATTACATCATCCGGGCGACTGCCGGTGCAGGCGGCTTCATCACGCCGAGCGGCGACGTCAGCGTCCGGGCGGGTGCGAACCAGACCTTCACCATCACGCCGAACAGGGGCTATGCCGTCTCCGACGTGAAAATTGATGGCCGGAGCATCGGCGCGGTGCGGTCCTACACCTTCGAGAACATCAGCGCGTCCCACACCATCGAGGTGCAGTTCCGGGTACGCAGCAGCTTTGTCGACGTACCGTCCGGCAGCTATTATGAGGACGCCGTGGATTGGGCCGTTGCAAACGGCATTACCACCGGCACGGACGCCGCGCACTTCTCCCCGGACGGCATCTGCACCCGCGCGCAGGCCGTGACCTTCCTGTGGCGTGCCGCCGGAAGACCCGCGCCCGAATCCCGCACCATGCCCTTTACCGACGTTCCCGCAGACAGCTACTACTATGACGCGGTTCTGTGGGCCGTCGAGAACGGCATCACGAAGGGCACGAGCAGCACGACGTTCAGCCCGGACGATACCTGCACCCGCGCCCAGATCGTGACCTTCCTCTGGCGCTCTGAGCAGTCCCCGGCGGCAGGCAGCAGCAACCCGTTCACGGATGTTTCCGCCGACGCGTACTACGCCGACGCGGTCCTGTGGGCAGTAAAGGAAGCGATCACCACGGGCACCACCCGCACCACCTTCAGCCCCGGCGCAGAATGCACCCGCGCCCAGATCGTCACCTTCCTCTGGCGCTGCAAAAAGTGACCGGCTGAGCTGCGGAAAGCCAGCAGAACGAAAATAAACGACCCGCACCGCCAATTTAAGGCGGTGCGGGTTTATATCTGCAAGCGGGAGAAGAACTGCTCGCGCGCAGTGCTGCGGTAGGTGCGGCTGATGGGAACGCGCAGGCCGCCCGGCAGCAGGAAGCAATCATTTTCCATCGTCTCGATCTGCCGGAAGTTGACCCAGTAGCTCTGGTGGCAGCGGATGAACTGCTGCGCGGCCTCCGCATCCAGCAGCTCCGCAGGCGGCAGCGCTGTCCATTCTGTTATGCCGCCCAGCAGCGTGAGCTTTGTTCTGCGGAGAATGCGCTCCAGACACAGCACCTGCGCGCAGGAAACGCTGCGGTAGCCCTGCGTCACGGGATAGTGCAGAACCGGCGGCACTTTCCGGTTCAGCGCCCTCTGCAGCGCGGTTCCGATGCGCTGCTCAAGCTCGCTTTTCAGAATAAAATAGGTGTGCTCCGCTTCGTAAACGTCGGTTGCAAAGCCGAGGAAGGAGGAGACAAAGATGATCGCACATTGCGGCAGCGCCGCGTTGAGCTGCTTTGCCAGCTCAATGCCGGTCATTTCATCCATCTGGATATCGAGGACGGCGATGTCCGGCGCATAGCCGTACATATGCACCGCCTGCAAAAGCGCCGCCGGCGAATCAAACAGCTGCAGCTGCGCCGCCTGTCCGTTTCCATGGGCGCGCACAGACTGCGCGAGCCGTTCCCGGTACAGCGGTTCGTCGTCACAGATCGCAATGTTGCGCAATCGAAGCTCCTTTCAGGATCAGGCTGGCTGTGAACCGGCCGTTTTCCGCGTGATAGGAGAACCTGCCGTCATATTTTCGGGCAAGCTCCTGAAAAATCGAAAAGCCAATGCCGCGCTCCAGCTCCGGAATGCGGCGCTTTTTTGCCTGCGGCTGCGCGCAGGAATTTTCTGTCTCGATGGTCAAAAAGCCCTTGCTGACAGCGGCGGTCAGGAGGATCGTCCGGTCTTCACCGGTCTGGCACGCCTCTGCGGCGTTGTCCAGCAGGTTCGCAAAGGCGATAATGAGGTCGGGATCTGAAATTCCGGTGGCTTCCGGCAGCAGCACGCGCAGCTGAACGCGGAAGCCCTGCCGCTCCAGCTCCTGTGAGCGGGAAAACAGATACGCGTCAACGATCGGATTCTCGCAGATCCCCAGATGCGCCTGCACCTGCGCCTGCGCGGAAACCTCGTTTGAATACGCCGCGGCAGCCTGATACTGTCCGGACTGCAGCAGCGCCTGCATGGTGTCAAGATGCTTGGCAATATCGTGCCGCATACGTCGGATGTTCGCGTATTGCGCGGTGAGCGCGGCATAATGCTCCTTCTGCCGGTCGATCTGCGCGGAGAGAAGGTCGTTTTTCGCCTTGAGCGCACTGCGCTGCGCCATGCCGCGCACGGCAAGATACAAAAACGCGTCCGCCGCGATGCAGACCAGCATTGCGGCAATGACATATCCGGTGCGCGGAAGCGTCATCTCGGTCAGGCACACCCGGAGCCACCCGAACAGCAGCAGATACTGGCTGAGCGGAAACAGCATATACAGCGCCCATTCGCTGCCGTGCAGCCGGTTTTTATAGCGGTTCATGAACAGCACCAGCATCCACAGCAAAAACGCGTCGAGACTGACGCAGATCGCATAGGCGGCCAGCCGCTGCGGCAGAGGCTGCAGGGCAAGGCCCGCGTGCATCTGTTCCGGCGTAAAAATAATTGCGCACGGAACAAGATCTGCGACATACATGAAAACAAGGCAGCTCAGCGATACAAAGAATATTCGCTGCCACTTGTCGCGGAAGAGCAGGAAAAGCGGCAGAACGATCGCGATCAGCGGATAAACGACACGGAGGATCGACCCATACGCCATAAAATACGGCGGAATGACCCAGATGAAGTACTGGACGACAAAGCCGAGAATCGTGACAGGCATGGAAAACCGCCGCGTCAGCGTACAGCAGAAGGCTGCGGCCCACATCGCGAAGATCAAAGCGTTGACAGCGACAAACAGAGGAGAATATTGAGCCATAAAATGATCCGATCCGTGCAAGTTATGTCGAAAATGCTGCGAGTTACGCACAGACACTTTCAAAATTACAAAAAATCGTGTATCATTACTTCATGTAATTTCAAGCAGATTATACTACAAAAAAGAAGTAAAGGCAAGAGAAGGGAACCGTAATATTTGCCTGGACAACTGCCGATTGCCCCAGGGTCAGAGAAGGGCCAATGCCGCCAGCCGGTTCTCCCGCGCAAGAAGCGAACACAGCCGGCAGCGGCGGAAGGCGCAAACAGCCTGACCATATTGAAAAACGGGAGAGAAGCGTATGTATCAGATATCCGTTGCCTGCGGCTGCGATATTGGCAGAGTGCGGGCAAGAAATGAGGATAATATCTATTTGAACGGCCGCACGCTGGAGCAGAATAACCGCGGACTGAAGGGGATTCTGACGGCGAAGTATCTGCTGGACACGGAGAAATGCTTTGCCGTTTTCGACGGCATGGGCGGCGAACAGGCCGGAGACGCTGCGGCGTTCACGGCGGCCAGAGCGCTGCGCGCCGGGCAGGAGCGGCTGCAGGAATATGTGGTGCGGCCAAGCGCCTTTTTGAAGCAGGCGTGCAGCGAGATGAACGATGCGGTATGCGCGGGATGTGAAGCGCTGCCGTATGGCCGGATGGGAACGACCGTGGCCGCGCTCCTGTTTACGGCGGAGGAGGTCTATGCCTGCAATCTTGGCGACAGCCGCATTTACCGGCTGCGCGGCCGCGTGCTGACGCAGATGTCCGTTGACGACAGTGAGCCTGTGCCGGAGGGTGCGGGGCACGGAAAACCGCCGCTGACACAGTATCTGGGCGTTTTCCCGGACGAGCTGACGCTCGTGCCGCATCTGGTCAAAAGCGCATTGAAGCCCGGTGATTTTTATCTGCTGTGCAGCGACGGTCTGACCGATCTGCTGCCGAACGTGATGATCGCCGACTGCATCCGGCAGCATACCAGCGTCCGGCAGATCACGGAGCATCTGCTCCGCGCGGCGCTGCAGAACGGCGGGCGGGATAACGTCAGCGTGATCGGGATCAAGATCAATGAATTGAGGTGAGGCGCATGGAACAGCAGTATCGTACCCGTCTGCCGGGATGGGAGATTTTAGAGCCGCCCATCGGCACCGGCGGATTTTCAACGGTTTATGAAATTGTCCGTGTCGACAAATTCGGCATGGAGGAGCACGCCGCGCTGAAGGTGATCTCCGTGCCGGAAAACAAATCGGATATCGAAGCCTTCCGCGATGACGGACTGGATGACAAGAGCATTACCGCATATTTCAAAACGCAGGTGGACGATATTTCGAGAGAATTCCTTCTGCTTTCCGACATGAAGGGCAACAGCCATATCGTCAGCTATGAGGATCACCAGATCGTGCAGCACGACCATGATCCGGGCTGGGATATCCTGATCCGCATGGAGCTGCTGGCTTCGCTGACGGATTACTACCGCGCAAATTTCGCGGGAACCGCCATCGATGAGACGACGGTGATCAAAATCGGCGTCGATCTGTGCCGGGCGCTGGAGCTTTGTGAGCGAAAGAAAATCATCCACCGGGATATCAAGCCGCAGAATATTTTTGTCAATCGGAACGGCGATTTTAAGCTCGGCGATTTCGGTATCGCCCGCGTGTCCGACCATACGACGCGGGCGACAAAGGCGGGCACGTATACCTATATGGCACCTGAGGTCTATCAGAACAGAGGCTACAACGCGAAGGTCGACCAGTATTCGCTCGGCCTTGTGCTGTACTGGCTGCTGAATGACCGGCGTATGCCGTTTGCGCCGCCGGACGTTCCGACAGCCGAGAGCAACAGTATCGCGCTGCAGCGCCGCATGAGCGGCGGGGAGCCGCTCCCCGCGCCGCTGCACGGAAGTCCGGAGCTGAAGCGGATCGTCCTGCGGACCTGCGCATTCGACCCGAATGAGCGCTTCAGCAGCCCAATGGAGCTGCGGCTCGCGCTGGAGCTCATCGCGCACGGAGGACTGGAGCATTGGCGGCCCGGCGTGATCCCGGCGGGACTCGGCCGCAGCAGACGGCAGGCGCGGCAGCCGGAGCAGCAGAGCGGCGCGACGGTCGGGAAATACACCTGCTCGCGTCAGGCGGAGGAGACGACACAGTCCTTCTATTCAAGGGCCGAAACCGTCGGGAAGGACGAGCCGTACAGACAGCTGCGCAGGCCGGAAAAAAAGAAAAAGCGCTGGCTGATTCCCGCAGTCTGCGGCGCGGCTGCGCTTGTGATCGCGGCGGGCTGCATCTTGGGAATCCTTCTCTACAGGCAGGCCCTCCAGACGAAGACGGTGGGCCCCGCAATTCCGCCAGAGCCGGCTCCGATCCCGGAGGAGCCGGTTGTGCTGGAATCGATCTCCATGAGTGAGCAGGCGCTGACGCTCTTCGTTGGCCGCGAGGCGCAGCTTTCCCTGTCCGCCGTTCCGGAGGAATACCCGCTTGACGGCGCTGTGTGGAGCAGCAGTGATCCTGCGGTCGCCGAGGTCTACGAAAGCGGTCTTGTTACTGTGAACCGCACAGGAGAGGCCGAGATCACGGCGGAGAAGGACGGGAAAAGCGCCGTCTGCCGCGTCACGGTCAAAGAGCAGGAGATCACGCGCATCACGCTGGACAGCAGCGGCGCAAAAACAGAATATTTTGTCGGCGAAGCGTTTGATGAGACAGGGCTGACAGCTTTGATCCAATATAATACCGGCGACGAGGAAACCGTATCGTCCGGCTTTACGGGCGAGCTGGATTCGTCTTCGGCGGGAAGCACCGCCGTGACCGTGTATTATGACGGCAAGCTGGCCGGAAGCTATTCCGTCACAGTGAAAAACGCGGAGGTCAGCTCCATCCGAATCGTCACCCTGCCGACCACCGCGCTGACCGAGGGCGAGAGCCTGAGCCTGAACGGCCTTGAGATCGAAGTGACCTACACCGACGGCAGCGTAAAGAACGTCCACGCAGGCGACAGCGCGCTGTCCTGCAGTCCGACCACGTTCAGCTCAACAGGCGAACAGACCGTGACGGTGTCCTATGGCGGAAAAACAGCGTCCTTTTCCGTCCAGATTGCTCCAGCCGACCGGTACGTCGTCTCGCTTTCCAGCTCCAACACCAGCTATGGCACGGTCCTGGGCGGCGGCACGTTCAAAAAGGGCGAGACGGCCACGCTTGAGGTCGTGCCGAGCGAGGGCTGCCAGTTTGACGCATGGAGCGACGGCAGCACGCAGACGCACAGAACGATCAAGGTCGAGGAAAACATCAGCCTGACTGCGTATTTTTACGGGCCGCTGGTCGATTACACACCGGAAGATGAGATCCCGCAGAACGCGGTAAAGGTCGGGGACGCGAAAAAGCAGTATCAGTATCAGAAGAAGGAGTACACAACAAGCAGCCAAAGTACACTGGACGGCTGGACTCTATATGACAGCAGCTATACGTGGGGTGATTACGGCCCCTTCGGAGAATGGACAGATTTAGGAAATGGCGTGGTTGTCGAAGAGGGCCAAAAGATAGAACGGCGAACGGTTTACCGCTATTACTATTTCCTGTGTAATAGCTGCGGCGCGCATATGCATGGATACGGCACGTGCTATAAATGGGCCGGAGGGTGCGGTGGTAAAACCTATGCCAGCGATTATTATGTTGTATGGTCGGAAAAGAGCTACAGTGAATCCGGAGACTGGCATGGAACGGGCGTAAATTATGTTTATACAGACGAGGGACTCGGTTTTGCATACATATCGACAGCATCCAAATATTATGAGCAGCCGAAAGAGCAGTACCGGATCGCAAGCCGTCAGAAACTATATACATATTCGTTTTACAGATATGGAACGCCATACTGGAGTGAGTCGCAAGTATCCTCCGACAATGTGAAGCTGGTCAGCACCAGACTGCTCTATCGGTACCGCCTGCGGTAAGCGGCGGAGAATACGATCAGAATTATTTTGTGAATATGGGAGGCAGTTTCAATGAACCGAAAAAGATGGATGATTTTGGCCGTCTGTATGCTCGTTCTGCTCAGCCTTGCGGCGTGCGGAAAAGCAGACGGCGGAGATGACAGCGGGGCAGCCGCGCTGGAAAGCGCGCTCCGGCAGGTCAGGGACAAGCTCGACGAGGCCAAGCATGACGAGGCCGAAAGCGGCAGCACCGCAGACGATTCGGAACCGGAGCCGGAAAAAACGCCGGAACCGGCGGCGGCTGCGGAGCCGGAGCAGTCAGCGGTTGAAAGAATTGAGCTGACGCGTGTGCCGTCGGGCGGGGACGAATACGCCGTCATTACCGGCTATGACACCGCGGAAAACACGGTATGGAGCTTCGAAACGCCAAGGTTCGTGATGACTGAAATGGCATCCGTCGTCGAGCTTGGACAGCGGGACGACCGCTATTATTATGTCGAGAATACGACGGTCGTGTGTCTGGATGTGCAGACCGGAACGCGCCTGTGGGAGAACAGCGACTATGCGGGACGAGCGACGGGCTTCGCGTTCGGCGATTCGGCGCTCTATCTGTGCGGACAATACGGCCCGGACTTTTTCGCGGTGTCCTATACGGGCGAAACGCTGGCAAGGATCGAGCAGTTTGACCCGAATTATTACTGGGCCAGCGAAATTGAGCTTCGGGGAGAGCAGGCGCTGGTCTATCTGTACGGCGGCACACCCAATTATGACGACCCCATGATCTTCTGCGTGGATCTGCATACATATGCGGTCAGCTCCGCAGCAGACACGGCCCCGGCGGGCCAGTCGTTTGCGGAGCAGTACAGAGCGGTGCTGCTGACGTATCCGGCAGAGACTTCCGGTATCACGACAAAGTATACACTGCATGACATTGACAAGGACGGGACTCCGGAACTCATTGTACACGAAGGCATCTCGCACTACTACATCTATTCCTTTGACGGTGAGCAGGTCATTCCGAGCGAAAAGTTCTACTGGAACTACAGCAACGGCCTGTATGCGTATGACGGAAACGGCCTCGTGGTACACGACGGGGGCCAGGGGTTCATGCGGTTCGAATACGTCGAATTTTATACCATGACAGGTCATCAGCTGGAATGGTCGGAGGAGCTCATGTCTTCGGAAAATTACACCTACAGCGAAATTCGTGAGTATCTGGATACCCTGACCCCAATCGACAATTTCATCCCGATCACGGATGATTCGTATCTGTCCAATTCGTAGGGTGCAGGCGAAAAAATGAAATGCTTCTTCCAAACGCCGGGAAAGAATGGTACAATGGGGTTGAGGTGATCACATTGCTGAAGGTTTTTCTGGTGGAGGATGAATGTGTCGTGCGGGAAGGTCTGCGCGACTGCATCGATTGGGAGCGGTACGGCTTTGAATTCTGCGGCGATGCGCCCGACGGGGAGCTTGCCCTGCCGCAGATCCGCAAACTGCGCCCGGACATTCTGATCACGGATATCAAAATGCCGTTTATGGACGGGCTGGCGCTCAGCAAGCTCGTCTGCGCCGAGCTGCCGGAGACAAGGATCATCCTCATCAGCGGACACAACGATTTTGAGTTCGCGCAGGAGGCCATTGAGATCGGCGTGGAGCAGTACCTGCTCAAGCCCGTGACAAAGGCGTCGCTGCTGAAGACGCTGGAGGATGTCAGCCGGAAAATCGACGAGGAGCGAGAACAGAAGGACTATCTGCGCCGCTTCCAGCAGGAAGGGCCGGAATATGAGCAGTTTGCCCGCCGCAAGTTCTTTGAACAGATCACCTCCGGCACCCTGCGCGTGTCGGAAATTTACGAGCAGGCAAAAAAGCTCCAGATCGACATTGACGCCGAGGGCTATACCGTCATTTTGCTCACGCTGCAAAGCAGGGGCACGGCGGAGTATTCCCAGACGCTGGCCGAACGGCTGGAGGAGCTGATGGCGTATCTGCTGCGCTATGGCGAGTATCTGCTGTTCCGCTGCAACCTCATGACCTACTGCGTCATCGTAAAGGGCAGCGCCGCCGGGCTGGATGAGGCTGTGCGCCGGTGTCTGGAAAACATCGAGCGTCGCTGCGGCGGGGATGAAGCGCTTGCGTGGTACGCGGCGGTCAGCGAACCGGTCGCCCGCCTGAGCGAACTGCCCGGCTGCTATGCAAGCGCGCACACGATCCTTTCCTACCGGCACCTTCTGCCGGAACGGCACGTGCTGACGGCGGATGTGCTGCAAAAGCCGCAGCGCGGGACGCTCCCGGCGCTCGACGAGGTCGACGCCAGCAAGGCCGACCCCGCCATTATCCGCAATTTCCTGCAGACCGGTATGCGCGAGGAGATCCCGGATTTTGTATCGGAATATCTTGCGTCCTTCGGAAACGCGCTGGATTCGATGCTCTTCCGGCAGTATGTGCTGCTGGAGCTGCGCTTCAGCGCCATCCGCGCGGCCAAGAGCTTCGGCTATTCGCAGGAGGAATTCCTGCGCCCGCTTACCTCCGGGCAGGAGCTGCCGGCGGACGGCGGACGCGAGACGCTGGAAAAAAGCTGCGCCGCGCTTCTGCGCCGCGCCATTGAGCTGCGGGAAGAGGAATCCGGCAATCAGTATAAATCCATGCTCAAGCGGGCGCTGCGCTATATCGACCAGAACTATACCGATGAAACGCTCTCGCTCAACACGGTGGCGAAGGCCGCCAATATCAGCCCCAACTATTTTTCCGGCGTATTCAGCCAAGAGATGGGGCAGACGTTCGTCGAATACCTGACGGAAAAGCGGATGGAGCGCGCGA
>ERZ779896.2682-NODE-2682-length-11871-cov-7.084208_pt1 | contig 11871 bp, 10 predicted proteins | sample MGYA00511067_ERZ779896 | MGnify/ENA primary metagenome ERZ779896 (study PRJEB29588, sample SAMEA2161597) | human gut metagenome | biome: human gut; feature: human-associated habitat; material: faeces | place: Denmark | collected 2008/2010 ...
TTCAAAAAAATCGCGTTTTCTTCGTCTCTTGCACTATATAGTTTTCAAGGTGCGCGTCCCGGTTTTGCTCGGAACGTGTTATAGTTTAGCAAAAAAAGCCGCCCGACACAATTTTTAATTCCGCTATTTTCAGCTTGATTTCGTTATATTTAAGTTTAAAATCAAACATTTTGCTGTTTATCAATCTAAATTAAGAAATTGCTCCGTTTTTCTTCTGAATTCATATCAATTCATTTAATATATGATTTTGCGCCACATTTTATCTGATATTCATGTATCATAAAAGGGACGCGATAGCTCGCGTCCCATATGGCATTTCGAATAATTATATTTAGTTGTGTTTTATGCCGTTGGCGCTGTCGTGGTTTCTGCCTCCGGAACCGGGGTTTCAGCGGCCTCTCCCGCGTTGCCGCTCTGCTTCCTGAACCTCTCAGAAGGTGGATTCACCTGCTTCAGGAAAAAATACAGCCGTGCGGAGTCATCCGTGGGGTCGTGCTCGTCGCCCGATGTATATATGGTAAGGAACTGATCCTCCGTTGTCACCTCTACGCCAAAATCATACTGGCTGTTTTTCAGCTGGGTATCTATCCACTTCTGGACATCTTCCTCGTCCGCAGGCACGTATTCCATAATGCCGGTCTTTTCGTTCTTCTTGGGGTACCAGGTATTATAATTCACCTGTCCCTTGTCGCCGCCGGCCTCGTACATGGCCCATATCTCCCACTGTGCCTCTATGCCGCATATGGCGATATCCCATGTGCGCCCCTCCGGCTTGCTGAAATCCGGCAGCACGGCGGGGTCAAGCTCCGCGTTGCACTGCTTATAGGCGCAATGGGTCTTGCCGAGATTCACTTCCTGTATATGGTGCAGCTCATGGAACAGCGTCCGGCTGGTGCGTGCGTTTGCCGCCGCTATAACCAGATTCTGCTGCGTATTAAAGAATTCATAGGAGGCCATGTTGAAATGGGAATACACAGACCCTACGCCGTTCTTCTCCATATTTATATCATGGTCGGCATAGAACCACCAGTCTCTGCCATATAGTATAGGATAATCTATGTTTGTACCCGGGATACATATATAGCCTACCACGTCGTTATTTTTGTCTTTTGCCTCTATCAGCCTTGACTCATAGGGAAATACATACGGCTCCTCTGTCTCCTCCGGGACAGGCGTAGGAGTAACTACAGGAGTAGGATTGGGAGTAGCCTCAGGGCTCTCCGTAGCCTCCGCCTGAGGCTTATCCACAGGCTGCTGTTGACAGCCGACAGATAGCAGCACGGCCAGCGCAACGGCTAATACGGCAATTCGCTTCATGGGTAAATTTTACCTCTCACCAATAAATTCGCAAACAGGGGGAACGCCGGTTTTGCGTACCCCCCGTAAATTCAGCAGCTTTTCCCCCTTATGCGGCAGGGGTGGTCTCCGTGGCCGCCGCCGTTCCGCCGAACTTGGTGGAGGCGGGCTCTACCTGCCTGAGGAAGAAGTACAGGCGGGACGTTGCAGTGTCGGAGTCGTGGTTATCGCCGCAGGTATATATGGTCAGGAACTGATCGGTAGTGCTGGGGGTAACGCCGAGATCCATCTGGCTGCGCTTGAGCTGGGTGTCTATCCACTCCTGCACAAAGGCGGCGTCGGGGGTCTTAAAGGTGTACTTTATGCTCTTGTTGTCGGCGGGCCACCAGGTATTATAATAGAGGGTCTTTTCGGGCTCCTTATCGTTTACCTCATAGAAAGACCATACCTCCCACTTCCCGTCGATGCCGTCAAGGGCTATCTCCCAGGTGCGGCCCTCGGGGGTCTTGAGGTTGGGCAGGGTGTTGGGGTCCAACGCTTCCTTGCACTTGCGGTAGGCGCACTCGGTCTTGCCCAGGTTTACCTCCTGAATGTGGTGGAGCTGATGGAACATGGTCTTGCTCACGCGGGAATTATGGGCGGTTAGCACCAGATTCTGCCCTATGCCGTAGGAGTCCGCAGTGGCTACGTTATGGTGCATATATACTGCGCCCGAGGTGCTCTTCTTGCCGTCGGCGTCCTTGCCGGAATAGCCCAGCTTGCCGGTGGCGTCGTACATTATGGGGTAGTCGATATTAGTGCCCTGTATCTTTATCCAGCCCACGGTCTCGTCGTTCTTGGCCTTCTGGGCTGCGATCTGCTCGGTATAGGGGGAGGTATATGCCGGCGCGGGGGTTTCCTCGGGCTGCTCGGGGGTGGGGACAGGCGTTACTACCGCCTCCGGCGTGCTGGGAACTACCACATCTATTATCTGATCATCTTCCTGCTTGGAGCAGCCTACGGCCAAAAGGCAGAGGGCGGTCATCACAAGGGCAACGAGTTTTTTCATTATGCTTTTATCCTCCTGTAAGGCCAGATTGGCCCATGTTTTTTGTTACGTACTAAAATAATAACACATAATGCACATATGCGCAAAGGCCCACGGGTTATTTTCATAATATGTTCATAGTTGGGGTGATTTTTAAGCCGTTATGCACCCATTATTTTGTTATTATATGTTACAGCTAAGTCATACTCCTGTCAAATACAAAAAAAGGAGACCCGAAGGTCTCCCCCGTTTTTGCCCATCAGCCTCGTATCCTGCGCTCCAGCCCGCACACTGCGGCAGCCGCCAGCAGCAGCCCTGCGGCGCTCAGCAGCACGCTGCCGTCGCCTGTCTTGGGCATGACCACTATTGCGGGAACCGGTTCCTCGGGCGTGTAGTGGTTCTCCGGCTTACGGCTGTTCTCCACCTCCAGGCTGCCCTCTACCTTTACCCACTGGTCCTGTGCGTCCCTGCGGTATATGGCAACGTTGTCGGTACCGCTGGTCTCCTGCACCAGCACCTCTATCTTGAATACCTCCTTATTGAGATAATAGCCGTAGGGAGCAGCAGTCTCCTTCATATAATAAATGCCTACGGGTATCAGCGGGAACTTCACGTCACCGTTGGAGTCCGAGGTCTGTTTATATGCGGTCGGCTCCTTGCAGTCTTCATCCTTAAAGAGTGCAAATACCGCGCCCTTTACCCCCGCGTCGTGCTCGTCCGTCTTTTTGAAGCCAAAGGATGAGGGTATTTCTTCGTAACAGTTGGCGAAATTGACCGTTACCTCTGCGTCGCCGTTTCCTTGCAGCGTCACCTTCACCGAGGGATTTTCCACCTTTTCGCTGTTAACAGTATATTCTTCGCCGTTCGCCGTTACCGTTACGGTAAGCGTATATCCTGCCTTTATCGCGTCTTCTTCCTCAACTATATAAGTACCGGCGGGAAGGAGTATTTTCTCAGACGCAACACAGGTATTAGCTTCAGCAGTTGTTATTTCTACTGTATTTATAAGCTCCTTCGTGTCGTTTTCCGCCTTATACACGTTGAATTTATATGTGCCCGCTCTATTGCTGGTCTTTTTCACACTGAGATACGCCAGCCGCTCCGTTTTTTCATCTATCCTAAAGCTGCCCCTGGCAAATACCGGCGTGCTGCCCTCCGCAACGCCCACGAAGCACTGGGCGGCGTTCCTGCCGCTCACAGGCTCATAGAAGTAAGCGTCCCTTGCGAGGTACTGCTCGCCGGATATGGTAACGTCTATATTTTCTCCGGCTGTCACCCCTTGGAGCGTCACCGAGTATTCGCCGTTTCCCTCGTCCCTCCATTCCCTGCTGGGGAAGGTCTTGCCGTTTGCCGCGAGGGTAAGGTCGTCCTTTTCGTTAAGCGTTATGCCGCCGTGCCTGTCGTTTTTCAGCTCGAACCTAAGCAGCACGTCCACCGCTCCGCTCGTTCCGGCGCTCAGCGGAGCGGCCTGCACGCCGTTCAGCACTATGCCGCCGGGGGAGGCTTCTTTGCCGTTAAGACTCATCAGGTAATCGTAGACCTTCTGCACGTTCTCATTGATGTTTTCATCATAGTATTCGTTGCTTTCCTTATATGTATCCTCAGGGACTTTTATGACGTCTGAGTAACCATCTGTTATTCTATGGCTGTATCTGTACACCTTCTGATTTTCTACTTCACTTTTGTTTGAACATTGCCATATGGCCCGTTGCGTACCGGAAAGCATCTGTTCTTCAGACACGCTGTCATTCAGGACATAGTTCTCTTTTTCCATATTTTGCATCATCTCATTCAGGGACAACACCGGATATGAATTAAGCACTATGGCGCGTATCTTTTTTGCAGCTTCCTCATCATAATATCCTGAGTTTTCCAACGTTAATCGCCTGTAAGCTATCTTGTCTCCGGTTTTCAGTATATTTACCTCATAGTCGCAGCAGTATACATTGTGTTGTTCTCCCCCACCATCCACGATATTATATATGGCAGGTATATAGCCGCCCTCGCATATTCTGTGGACACTGCGCTGGTAATAGGTTTTGGTGTTTTCCTCCGTGCTTTTGCTGTGCCAGTAGTATTCCTCCCCCTCCGCCAGTGCCGCGCCGCTCAGCAGGCACAGCGTCATGAGAAGCGTAAGCATGAGTGCCCATATTCTCTTTGTTCTTTTCATTTTTACCCTCCGCTTTTTGCTTTATCGATATACAAGTATTACCTTGCATTTTGATTCTTTATTCAGCCCTACAAGATTAAAGCTAAAAGACCCCCGTGTCAATCGACTCGAGGATCTTAGTTTATTTATTACAATTTACGAACTTTTTCGCTGGTCAGAGGGTAGGCTTCATCGTCGGGATTATCGCCTTAGAGAAGCGTATCGTTTCACAAGTTCTTATATCCCTGCTTTTCCGGGCTTTTTTCATAGCTGCTCCCACGTAACTGGTCATATCTTTCCATAACTTTTTACCCAAAATGGGTAAAATAATGGGTAAATCCGGCGGCGTCGCTGATCCTGATTTTACCTTCAAGGCTGGCAAAGCTCGCCACTTTTCGTTCCTTGATCGCTTCGTTGTAAACATCCATCGTAGTCTCGATGTTTCGATGCCCCATGATTTCCTGAATGATTTTCAGGTTCGGCTCATTCTCGCAAAGCCGTGTGCAGAATGTATGCCGCAGATTGTGGACGCTGAAATGCGGCAGCAGCACGGGCTCTCTCTGTTCCTGCTTCGCTTGCTCTGTTTCCTCAAGATTGCAGTCTCGTATGATTCTGTCGATTACTCTGTTGACTGCATGAGGCGTCAGCATTTCGCCATAGCGGTTGTGGAACACAAAGTTTGAATATCCATCGACCACACATTGATTAAATCCGCTTTCCGCCTGCCTTTGCCTTACCTGAAGCAGTGCGGCCCGAACATCCGCAAACATAGGAACGATGCGCGTGCCGGCCTTTGTTTTCGGCGTAGTGATATGCAGTTCCATCTTTCCGCTGTCCTGCTGGTGATATATCAGATTGTGGTTAATGTCGATGATATTCTGCTTAAAACCGCAGTCCTCCCACCGAAGCCCAAGGACCTCGCCGATCCTCGCGCCTGTGCCAAGCAGCACCGTAAACAGCGGTTTCCAGTGGCAATAGGTCGATAATCCCGAGATAAATTCTATGAACCGTTCCTGCTGCGGCTCTGTCAGGGCATGCCGCTTTGGCTTTTCCCAATTATGGCTCTTTTTTATTTCCGCCATAACCCCATCCGTAGGATTGCTCCTGATGAATCCGTCACGGACTGCTACATTGAACACCGGATGAAGTATCGTGTGGATGATCTCCATGCTGTTCGGCTTGAACCCAATATCCCTGATAAGATGGACGTAGAACTTCTTTATGTCGCTGTACTTGATTTCAGCGACATTTTTCATGCCTATCTCATCGCGGATATACTTTCCGTACATATACTTGTAGTTTGTCCGTGTTGACTGTTTGAGTTCGTACTTGGTTTCGATGTAGGCATCATAAAAGCTATTCAGCGTTGTCCTGCGCGCCGTGTAGCTGTTTACATTATCCTCCAAGTCTCGGATAATGTCCTTTTCCAGCTCCCGCAAGGGCCTTTCGTTTTTCTTGCCTTTAGGGGTGCTGTCGCTCTCTGCCAATCGCCAACTGTAGACGCTCCTTGTTTCTCCGTATGCGTCCTTATAGCAGTACTCATACCTTCCGTCCTGGCGCTGACGCTCACTCTGTCTTAATATTCTGCCTTTTTTATCTCGCTTACCTGTCATTACGGCTCCTTTCATACGAAAAGAATCCGCTTATAGGCCGTGAATAGCTTACCATAATCGGATTCCTATTTCAAGTTTTTCCCTTTACACCAAGCTCGAATGGTCTATAAGCTGTTCAAACTTCTTCCGCTTGATTTGAGGTCTGTTGCCGTTCCAGAGGATGAAATCCGCGTCCTTGTTTTCGCTGATTATCCTGCGGAGCTTGTTCTCGCCGATCCTGAAGTATACGGCGGCTTCTTCTACGGAGAGGGTATACCGTTCCCAGACCGGGATCGCGATGCGCCCCTGCGTCAATTCGGTGTCGTGAGCCATGCAATACCTCTCCTGTTTATATGACGCTCTCATCGAATAAATACCCCTGAAATACCGTGCCGTCGCCGGTAATGAAGCGGCCCCGCGCGTCCTTGGGTATCTGGTCGGCGGCATCGGTGCTGTCGAGGATTATTTGCGAAAGCACGTTGTCTGCCCTGCCGCACACACGAAAATCCATGTTGTTCTTGATCTGCCTCGGGATAACGGCGGCATCCGGCCTCTGGGTGGCGAGAATGAGATGAATTCCGAACGCCCTTCCCTGCCGCGCAATGGTGGACAGCCTGCTTTCGATCTGTGCCAGCAGCTTCTTGCGCCCGGCGTCTGCGCCGGTCTTGTCCAGCATCTCCGCCGCCTCATCGCAGGCGAATATAAGCCTCGGCAGAGGCCGCCTGATTTTATTGTAGCTGTCGATATCCGGGCAGCCCAGCGCCGCAAACTCGCTCTTGCGGTTTTCCAGCGCCGCAACAAGCCGGTCGAGGGTATCGAGCAGAGACTCCTCCGTAATGCACATCCGGCATTTCTCATGCCACACCTTGGGAAAATCCACACCTCCCTTGAAATCCGCTATAAATACCCTTGCGCCTTTTTTAATGCACTGCATCAGCAGCAGCTTGAGCAAAACGCTTTTTCCGCTGCCGGTCGAACCGCCCAAAAGGATATGCGGAACGTGCGCGAGGTTGACCGTCACGGGGCCGGCATACCCCTCGCCCAGCACCAGCACAAAACTTTCGCGGGAAAGGCAGCTGACACCCCAACGCAGTACCTCCGGCAAATCCTCTCCGGCAGGAACGGCATACACCAGCACGCGGCTCTTGCCCCTGGCGTATGCCAGCTTGACAATGTTTATCCCCAGCGTCGTCTCAATGGCGGGGCGTTTTTTCTCCCATTCATCAATCGGAATGCTCCGGTTATTAAACTCCCATACCGTAACGCGGGGATTGCCGCTGTCGCGGCATTTGCGGAGCAGATCCGGCGGTATACCGGCGTGGTTCACGAGGCCGATGCATTGAAACCTGTCCCTTGCCATCCGCCGCCCTATTGGATAGAGCAGCAGCGCCGCGCCGCCAAGCAGCAGATATGCAGCAATGGCATACCGCATCAGGTGCTTTAGCGCGGGAATTTCAACCGACGCCTGCTGTGCCCAAAGATAGATAGCGATAGCAAGGTACAGCGCAGCCAAGGCCAGCTTAATTGTTAAATCCGGCGTACCATTCAGCCTTTGCAGCAAACCATTGAGCGCGTCCCTTTTCCGCATCCGGAGCTTTTCGTTTTCTGTCACAGCGGCAATCCTCCTTTCTTGTGCCGGATGGTAGAGCCGTCCGGCAGATACTCGATGATATTCTGCACACGGCGGAGAAAGGCCCGCCACGTCTCCAGCTGATACCGCTGGATATCCATATACTGCTCGGACAAGGGGACATTGCTTGTGATGTAGACTGTTGTATAGCAGGCTACCCTGTCGGTATACCGCGCCGGAAGCGTCAGCGGGTAAATATCAAGGTAGTTCAGCATGGCGCTGATGGGGATTTGAGAATGGAATTCCTCCAAAACCAGTACATCCTGACAATGATAAGCGTCAAAGCGAACGCCGTTTTTTCCGCCGTAATCGGTAATACGGCAGATGCTTCTGGGGTCATGCTTTGCAAAAATTCCCCATGTCTTGCCTGTTCCGCTCGCGCCGTAAAGATAGGTCACCTCCAGCTTGCGGTTTTCGGCGCTGTATTTCTCTTCCAAAATGGTTTGACGAAGAATCTCGATGTCTCGGATTCTGAAAGCAAGCTTGGGATTGTCGTTGACGATCTCCATAATGGTTTTACCTTCCCGAAGCTCTTGTATAAGCGCAAACATTTCCGGCGATTCCTCCTCCTTTTCGGCGGGAAGATTGCCCCATTCCTCAAAGGCTCCGATAACGGATGTTTCCGCCTTGGCGGTATCGGCCCATTTTCCGCTTTTGGTGATATAGTCGCGGTTTGTCCTTGCGCTGCCGTAGGCCTTTTCGATATGTGCCGTGGGAAAGCGCGCCTTGATCGTTGAAAAACGGACAGGCGAGGGCGAAAACATGAAAATGTGCGTGTGATGTGTGCCGGTCGTTGCTATTTCATCTGCCATGCAATAGTAGGACGGTGAAAAACATAGCAGGATATCCCGGATGGAATCATGGTCGAGGCCTGCCTCCAAGGGGTTGTTGATAGTCAGCATCCACTTGCGGGCTTGAGAATTGTTTCCCATATATGAGTCTCCTTTGTAATTGCTGTATTGTTGTGCTGCATGCTACATTGTCGCCATAAGGGTAATACTATCCCTTATGGCGAGCCGGATGGCGCCGGCGTTGCCGCCGGGGGGTATTTTTCTTCATGGAAAAATACCTTTTCCCCGGCTGCCACACCTTGACCGCCCAGCTACGACTGCTAATTTTTCCTGACGGCGGAAATACCGGTGGCCTTTGCAGTGATCTGGACATGACCCTGAGTTTCGTATGCCGACACTTCAAGTCCGGCAAACTCAACTTCGATAAAGCCTTCCGGTTTTTCCACGAGCTGCTTGCCATCGATCTTTATACCCAGTTTTTCAAGTCCGTGTGCAGGCAGTGCAACGATATAACGATAGCCGGTCACGGTGTCCGTGCGCTTGCCGTCTTTATATTCGTATGCCGGCATAATATCAACAAGCCACTTTTTTGTCCCCAGCGAGGCTGGGTCGATTCGAAGGTCTCGAATGTTAATCATGATGGTATTTATCCTTTCATAATATAAATTGTTGCTTAGCGTTGATCAGGCGCTGTTGGGTCAGCAATCTTGATTGCAGCACAATAATAGCAAAAGGCAGAAGAAGGTACTTATTCCGCGATGGAATAACTTTTGTCCTCTGCCTTGCTTTTACAAATTACAGTCCGGCAGCGCCGGAAAACCTTTCGTTATTAAATAATCATCTGCCTCATCCAAAACCATCTGCAAGTCTTCGTTTGGAACACCTCTGTAATTCCGCTCTGTTTTGGAGTAAAGCCGGATCAGTTCCAAATAACATTGGTGGACAGGCTTTGCCGGTGAAAATGCTCTCTCGCGTCTCGCTAGATAATCTACTGCCTCGTCCTCATTCAGCCTCAAAACCAAACAGAGGCTCACCAGTGTTTCCACAGAGACATTTCGAATAGTTTCGTTTACAATTTTATTTAGCTTTGATTGACTCATTCTCGCACTAATAGACAGTTTGTTTTGAGACAGTCCTACTCTGCGTGCATAATAATCTGTGTACAGCCAGAATGAGGCTGTATCGCTTAATTCAGATGGCCGCGGTTTGGAAGAACAGAACAAGGAAGTTCCATTCCGTTCCTAAAGTCACGCAAAATATTGTTTTTATTGTTAGAGGGTCTGACTGCCGGAGGTGAAAGATACATAAAATAGATGGAGATTGCTATAAGTAGTGAAGAAAAAGCAGCCAATCACCATACGCACCACCTCCTGCTTGATTTTTTGCCGTTAAATGTTATTCTCCGGCAGCAGGCCAACAATTTCAAAGTAGAATACAAAAAAGCACGGCTAAAAAGTCGTACTTGTTTTATTGTTCCGGCAGCAAAACTGCCGTTACTATTTATTTCATTTTTATAAATAAAGGCTAAAAGGGCACACCTGCCCCTCTGATACATTTCTTTACGTTTGCACCACGGACGGTTTCACCGCTACAAGCAGCATAACACCTTGGTGGGCTGTAATGGCTGAAAAACATTTATTACAATTAATAGTATATCCAATTTGACACGATTGGTCAAGTATCAAGAAAAGTAAATCTTACCTTGGGTAGTTTGAGCAGAGGGCCACTGCTGAAAGGTGCATTCGCGGCGAAAAACCGGCATTTTTGCAAACTCTGTCTAAGGGTGACGCATCGCGCCTATATCAGCGCAAAACCTAAGAAATCAGATGGAAATTGTTGCTTTTCTGGGTTGTGTGTGCCATACTTATAGTGTCTATTTGCACTTACTGTACGGTGACTTTATGAACAGCAATATTGAGTGTTGGTGTTTTTTGGAAAACGGCTAAATACCTCAGCATAAGTGTGAATGGATAACTATCTGGGAAACGTATACTATCGAAATCTGACGATCGTGGAAATCCAAAAGCAAAATGGTTTATACAAGCTGAAATTCAAAATTCCAAGTTACAGTTTAATCATCAAAAGGCGGAGGTATCTATGGTTTACAAATGCAGAATGTGCGGCGGCGACATTATACCTAACGAGGATCGGGCAACGGCTACGTGCCCGTTTTGTGGGACACTGCAGACTATTCCTCGTATAGACAACGAACGCAGAGAACGCCTATACTCACAAGCCAACCTTTACTTAAGGCAAGCTGAATACGACAGAGCTGCCCGGACGTTTGAAAAAATACTTGAGGAAGATAACAACGATCCGGAAGCGCACTGGTCTCTGGCATTGTGCCGTTATGGTGTAGTATATGTGGAAGATCCCGCGACACACGAGTGGATACCGACATGCAATAGAACTTATATAACGTCAATACTGGCAGACGAAAATTACCTGAAAGCTATGGAACTGGGGTCCGATTCGGCAAGAGCATTATACCGTGAACAGGCGGAGAGAATAAACGAAATACAAAAAAGAATACGCACGGTTGCTGCCGAGGAAAGGCCATATGACGTCTTTATATGCTACAAAGAAAAGGACGCGCAAGGAGACAGAACAAGGGACAGCGTATTGGCACAGGACCTGTATGATCAACTTACGAGTAAAGGATTGCGGGTTTTCTTTGCACGAATAACACTTGAACAAAAAATCGGAAAGGAATATGAACCGTATATATATGCTGCCCTGATATCAGCAAAGGTAATGGTGGTGGTAGGAACAAAGGCGGAATATTTTAATGCGCCTTGGGTAAGAAACGAATGGTCGCGGTACCTGACGATGATGCAGGAAAACCCTGATAAACACATCATACCTGCCTACTGCGATATGGATGCGTATGACATCCCGCGGGAGATGCAGAACATTCAGGCGGTGGATTTGGGCAAAATTGGAGCAACACAAGATCTTGTCCGTGCTATAAAAAATTTGGTATCTTCAGGTGATGCTGCTTCTAATGGGGAACCTGCGGCCGGGCGTTTTCTCAGGCTGGGCCTAAATTATCTTGAAAGCGAAGACTTTAAGAATGCTGCAGGATACTTCGACAGGCACTTGGAAAACTATCCCAATGATTATGAAGGATGGTGGGGAAAAGTGCGTACACAAACAGATGATCTGAAAAACGTCAAATACAATGATCGTGACCTTATTGTTGCATATTCAAACGCGCTTAGGTACGCTCCCGAGGATAAAAAAGAAGAAATGCGAAAGCAGATACGAGTGCTGACTAGTTGCGACCTTCTTAATGCAGAGAACACATATCAAAGCTGTAACGAAAAATATAGGTTGATTGCATAATGAAGTTGGACACCTAACAAAAAAATCCATAGTGATTTTCC
>ERZ779896.2684-NODE-2684-length-11867-cov-2.590078_pt1 | contig 11867 bp, 10 predicted proteins | sample MGYA00511067_ERZ779896 | MGnify/ENA primary metagenome ERZ779896 (study PRJEB29588, sample SAMEA2161597) | human gut metagenome | biome: human gut; feature: human-associated habitat; material: faeces | place: Denmark | collected 2008/2010 ...
GGAATATGCACCTGGCAGGGCAATAGTGGTCGATAAACAAACGTATCAAATCGGCGGATTTTATTATCCGGGAAGCGAACGTCGTCCGGGACATTCGTTGTCTCCTGCGCGTGCTTACACAGAAGATCCTAATTATGTCAAGCAAGTTTTATCTTGTCCTGACTGTGGCTGGTTTGGATTGATGGAAGAGAATACAAAGAAGTGTCCTTTCTGTGGAAATAAAAATTTGCAGCTCTCTCGTAAAATGATGCGTCCATGGGGGTTTGCACCCAAAGATGCTATTGCAATACCGGACGTGCAGTTAACAGAGGAATATACAGCCGTACAGCAACCCCTATATTCGACTTTGCCAGAAGCTGACGAAATGAAGCAAATTCCTGCTTGTAGTAATATTCGTATTGCTTCGAGAACAAATCAGAGAATTATCATGATGAATAAGGGCACCAATGATAAGGGCTTTATGGTATGTATGGATTGCGGTGCTGCTATGCCTGGCGATGACATTTCAGTTTTAGATAATATCAATAGGCCATATAAATCTTCTTATGCTCGAAGCAGATGTCGTCATAGTAATGCATTTAACGTGAATTTAGGCTATGATTTTATTACCGATATGCTGGTTCTCGAATTCAAAATAGACGATAAGATCATCGATGCAAAACGTAATGATAATCCTTGGCTAACTCGTGCTGCGCAATCCTTAGCAGAGGCTTTGCGGCTTGCGGCGAGCAAAAAGCTTGACATTGAATTTACTGAATTGGTTTGTCTGTAAGCTCTTGCAGCATTTCTCTTATCTGCGTAAGATCAGGACTGAGTGAAATAGAGTAAGCTATAATCTCTCTGTTATATAGATCCATTACGGGAGAGAGGTAAACTTTGTCGTTACATACCTTGAATTGCGTTATGTCGGTAGTGAGCTTTTCAAACGGTTTGCTTGCAGTAAAATCGCGAGCAAGGATATTGTCCGCAACCTTTCCGACTTCGCCCTTGTATGAATGATATTGCTCGTTTTTGCACTGTTTTCCGCGTATATCTAGGCTTTTCATTAACTTCAACACCGTTTTGTGATTGATGACTATGCCCTTTTTATGTAGTTCAAGCGTTATTCGCCTATATCCGTAACGCTGTTTATTCTGCTCATACAACTCAAAAATTGCTTGCCTTACCGCACAATACTTGTCCGTTTTGCTTGCTTTCAAATAGTAGTAAAAAGTGCTTCTCGGCAACCTTGAATAAGAGAGCAACCATTTTAATTTGAATCTTTGCCTTAGTTCAAGAATTACTTGCGCTTTTTGCTGTTCTGTTGCTCTTCCGCTCGAACTAAGGCATCTAATTTTTTTAGGTATTCGTTCTCCATTTCAAGATATTCAAGCCGTTCTTTGAGCCGTTGGTTTTCTGCAATTAAATCGTTCTTTATCTCTTTATCCAAAGGTTTTTTTCTCGGTCTACTTGTACTCTTTCTCCCTCGGCGTTCGGTCATAAATCCAGCCGCTCCTTCTTCCAAATATATGCGTTCCCACAGCCTAACTTGTGAACGATGATTATCCGATTCCTTGTAAGTATCTACTCCCCAATACTTTCGGACTACTTCTCCATACCCAAGTCCATGTTCACGCATATCTAGTATAACAGATAATTTGAATTCGGGTGAGTACTTTGTGTTAAATTTCTTTCTTTTTGCCATAAAAATATGCACCTCCAAAAGTGTCTAACTTTTGGGGTGCATATCAAGATGCTCGGCTATATTTTTTAAAAAACGTCAAAGTTAGTAGGGTGAAATTTCACAATGTTATATGTAGGGAAAAATTTGATAAATTTCCTTATCACGAAGACGCGGGAGGTGGAAAGTGGAGTAGCAAGATAAGGCAGAGCCGAAGCGCCGTAAAATATCGGCAAAAGAAAACACGAGGAGGAGAAGGATTGAAACAATTTACATTTTACAAGTTGTATTCGGACATTTTAGACGGAATGAACGATACGGATGCGGGCAAGTTTGCGATGCGGATATGCGAGTACGAGTTTGAGGACAAGCTACCAGAAGAGGAGTTGAACGATAAAGAACGTTTTTACTGGGACAACATTGTGGACATGCTTGCAGAGATTAAGGAGGCAGAAAGCAGCGGCAGGTCGCTCAAGAGATATAACCTTCGTTCAGAGCATTTTACGTTCTATGAAACGTATTTTGATGCAATGAAGTTATTGAAGGGAAATGAGTTGGGTGCATTTGTCAAGGCAATTTGCGGCTATATGTTCCAAGGGACAGAGCCGCGGTTCAAGGATGTGAGCATGCAGGGATACTTCAACATTTGCAGGTTAAAGATGGATACTTCCAAAAAACGAAAGAGTAGCGGAAGTAAGGGAGGAATAAGCAAAAAGCGCAAGGTATCGACCGTGGAAACGGATAGCATACCGAAGAATGCTCGCCCTTTACAAGTATGTTCCGCGGAGGAAGTATCCCCGCTGCCTCTGACTTATGAGCAATTCAGAAGCGCGCATCCCGATTTGCAGGGAGACTTGTTCGGAAGTGCAGAGCGGTATAAAACGACGCTGGATTGGTCAGACGTTGCTACAAAGTTAGGGAGAGACATAGATCTGCAAAACGAGTGCGATATTTACCGTCTTATAAAACGTTATGAACAAAAATACGGTCAAAAAGGGTAAGCAAAAATGAACGGGGAGGTGGTACGATTTTGTCCAAAAAAGGAAGACCAGCTATTGAAAGTCAAGCGAAAAATCAGTAAAATGTAAATTTTTTTTGGGGGGGGGTAAAGCATGATAAAAGGATAAGACAAAAAGCCGTTCGCAGTCGGACGGCAAGATGTTTGAATATCATTTTAAATATTAGGCGAATAAGGTAGTTTGGACTTCATGATAGCCCAAACAATGATACATAGTTTTCTGGCGACGGCAGTAGTGGCAAGGCGGTGAGACTTGCCTCTGGCGCGAAGACGAGAATAATAATCATACAGAGCAGGGTCGCACTGCAATGACATGAAAGCCGCCATCCAAAGCGCTCTGCGAAGGTAGGGAGAGCCGCGTTTGGAGATTTTGTTCTGAGATGAATTAAACTCGCCGGACTGTTTTACGGAAGCATCTAATCCTGCGTAAGCAACAAGTTTGGATGAGGTTTCAAAGCGCTCTATATCACCGATTTCGCTGACGATAATGCTGCCTAAGGTAGGACCTATTCCGCTGATCGTCGTGATTACAGAGTATTCGGATAAGGCAAGCAGTTTTGCCATTTCCGCATCGATTTCGGAGAGTTGATTTTCCATAAACTCAATTTGCTCAATGAGTTGCTTGATTTGGAAGGAAAACGTATCGACGGCGTATGAAATGCCAATGGAATTGTTGGCAGCAGCCTTGATAAGTTCAGCTTTTTCTCGTCCGAGTCTGCCTCTGCTGACTTTATGGATAAAATTTGCAAGTTTAGTGGTGGAAATTTCGGAGAATTCTTCGGGGGTAGAGAACTTTTCCAGAAGCAGTTTGCTTGTCGTGCCGAAAATATCGCAGAAAACGGTGTCATATTCGGGAAATACCTGATCTAAAAGGACAATGGTACGCTTTTTCAGGGTTCCGCAAATGTCACTGACCGAGAGACGAAAGCGTGATAGGTTCTTTAATGCAAGCATATTTTCGGAGGGGATATGAGTCTCCGAATAGCGTCCGAAGCGGGTAAAATCAGCGATCATGATGCTGTCCAGATTATCGTTTTTAACTTTGCGTATAGTGATTTCTCTGAACGCGGCAGTCTGAATCGGGTTGAAGACTTTGACGTTGAATTTCTGCTCTACAAGAAAGAAATAAAGCGGATACCAGTAGTGACCGGTAGATTCTAATCCGATTATGCAATCATCTTTCGGAACAGAATTGGACTCCAACACAGACAGGAACTGATTGAAACCGAGGGATGAATTCTTGAAGTTGAAAGGCTTGATTATGATATTGCCAGAGACGTCAGTCACGGCGGCTTGATGGGAACGCTTGGCAATGTCAATGCCGATGAAGAACATGAAGATACCTCCGAGGTAAAAGAATAATGAATAAAGGATATCCGCTTTAACTGCGCAGGTACAGACTGGTAGGACAAAGGATAACGAGTATCATCCAGCTTATTCGCACAATCACGCAGAGAAAGAGGCGCAACTCTTCGCGGGAAGAACTAAAGTCTTAAGCAGGTTAGCTGCGACCTCTATTCACACGGAGAATCATAACATAAATGTCACAAAAAAGGAAAGCAAACAATGCAACATCCATGGGATAATTCTACTATATTTTACCAGCAGGTTAAGGAAAGTGGGATAATTCCCACTTTCGACGGGTTTTGCTTTCCGCAAAAAGAAAAGCGGGAAACCCGCCTTTTCAAAAAAATTGGGGGAAGAGGCTTGGCAAAACGTCCTCTACTCGCTTTCAACAAGCGGGAAACCCGCTTTGGATTTGTTCAATTTTGACGCTTGGAAGTAAAAATAACGAACAGAAAAATAGAAGACGTAACGAAAGATGAACGAATCCATGAAACGGGAGACTGATTACCTCTCGTTTTTACGTGTCCGCTTACTAATTTTTCTTTACTAATCATACGATTTTCTTGAAAAATCTTTACTTATATGATATAATGTCTGATATAAAAGTAAAGATTCAGGTGTCTTATGTACGACTATTGCGGACTCAATCAAAAGCTGAAAGAAAAAGGACTAAAAAAATCATATCTTAGCGAAGCGCTCGGCATTTCATCGCGCACCATAGCGAAGATCGCAAAGAACGAAAAGATCGCCGACAATGTCTTAAATCGCCTTTGCGCTTTTTTTGCCTGCGATAAGAAAGATTTGGTGATTGAAGTTTCTTCCAATTCTGTGCTCCGTGCGCTGCGTGAGGAAAAGGCTGCCAAGATTTCGGGGGGCTTGTATCATGAAACGCAGGTTCGTCTAACTTACAATTCGAACAGAATTGAGGGAAGTCGCCTTACGGAAGACCAGACGAGGCTTATTTTTGAGACCCGTACGATCGGTGCGAACGGGTCGGATATTCCTATCGACGACATCATCGAAACAGCGAATCATTTCCGCGCAGTCGATTACGTGATTGACAATGCCGAAGCGCAACTGACGGAGTCGTTGATCAAGGAACTTCACCGCATATTGAAGACGGGTACGCAGGATGCCTCGCTGTCGTGGTTTAACGTCGGGGACTATAAAACAAGGGCGAATACAGTCGGAGGAATGGAGACGGTTGCTCCCGAACGCGTTGCGGATGCTGTTCAGAGTTTACTTAAAAAGTATGGCACTGCGACACATACATTGGATGATATTGTGGAATTCCATTACGAGTTTGAGTGTATTCATCCCTTTCAAGACGGCAACGGCAGAGTGGGCAGACTGATTGCGTTTAAGGAATGTCTTAAATACGGCATAGTTCCTTTCATCATTGAAGACACGAAAAAGAGTTATTATTATCGCGGCTTGCGCGAATGGAAAAATGAACGTGGTTTTCTTTTGGGAACTTGTCTGGACGGACAGGATACGTATAAAAAATTATTGGATTATTTCGGGATAAAATACGATGGATAATTTTTTGGTAATCGACACTGAAACGACGTGGAGCAATCGGGTGATGTCGATCGGGGCAGTCGTAGCCGATGCTTATGATATGCGCCCGCTTAAAACGAAATATTATATATTGGATCCCGAATATACGGCAGGCGGGATGTACTCGTCCGCGCTTGGTCATAAGCGCGCAGGCAAGCCGATAATTTGCTCCCGAAAGGAGGCAATGTCCGACCTTCTAAATACCTGTGCATGCCATAACATCACGCAGTTATTCGCCTATAATGCCCTGTTTGACAAGGGACATCTGCCAGAACTTAGCGAGCTGGAATGGCACGATATCATGCGGCTTGCGGCATACGTGCAGTACAATCCGCTGATCCCGCACGGCGCACCTGTCTGCAGGACGGGGCGACTGAAATGCGGCTACGGCGTACAATCGATGCTTCGCATTCTTTCGGAAGATTACAGTTACTGCGAAACGCATAACGCCCTGTTAGACGCCGTGGACGAACTGACCATCATGCGCCTTCTCGGCCACCCGATCGAAAAGTACATAAAACTCTGAACGGCGGATCCTGCCGTGCGCGCTTTTGCATGCATTTGCTCAATTTCGACATCAAAATATATAACTTTATTTTGTTTTCATTGTGGAGTTACCTGCTAAATCGAGTAGTTTAGAAAGAAGATATTTATACCTTAGTAAATAAGCTGTTTCTATTATAGACACTCAAAGGAGATTTTCGATATGGAATTTAAATTAAATCTTGATTATCAGGAATCTGCTCTCCAATATATTCAAAATCAAAAATTGGCAGAAGAAATTCAAAACAACATTCAGTTTGTTGAAAAGCACTACGGCGACGTGAATAGTCATTATAAAGAAGTCGAGGATCAACAGATTGTATATAAACAGCTTGGAATAATTGCTTTTTCCTGCGTAGAGGCACTATGGAAGGGCATTGTCATGGCTGTGAATAAAAATTGTGCAAAAAGAAACTGTTCGCATAAGACGTGTAAATATAAACAATATGATACAACAGAAAAAATCAATCGCGCGCCTGTTGACAAAGTTTTAGATCATCTTGTGAATATGCGGCTTTTATATGTTCATCCATTTGAAAAGGAAGAAATAGAAGAGTTGCAACAATTAAGAAATCATATCCATTTGACAAGAACAGTAACAGATGGAGTTGATCGGAAAATATTTGATAAAGATTTTGTTGAAAATATGCTGCGCCTGTATTATGTTACATTAAATCAGCTTGATCTTTGTAATTGGTATTTTAGTGAAAATGCACCTTGTCTCAAAGAAATGGACGAAGATGGATATAAGGCCACAGTTCAACAGCGAGAAAGGGATAGAAAAGAATATTTTACCCAAAAGTTACTTGGTGTTTGTTATACCATTTTTTATCATAAGCCGTTAAATGTAAAGGATAAAAAACGATTGACCAGATTAAAAACAATGAAGGACATAGACCAAAAGAATTTGGCTGATTCTTTAGGGAAATTTTTGTATTATGAAGGCACACACTTCCGCACAGAGGAGGCTTATGTGGCTGCAATCGAAACTTTTTTGGACAATTTAAAAAATTTCTTGTCGCCTGAAAGCAAGTTGATCGAAGAGATCAAAGAACGAATGAAATATTATCAAAATCAGTATCGCGGAAGCGAGGGGTAAGACTTCACGCTTTCATTATGTAAAAAGATTTTATGCCTTTTATTGCAATCCCCAAAAAGAGATGTTATAATGATGTTATAATTATTTACGGGTAGAATTGATGATACATTATGAAGGTCCCATTGTCATGGACGAATTTTATACCGAATTGGTAAGTTTTTGCGATCGGTATCTGTGGTGTATAGAACAAGTTTATATAGCCGTAAAAAACAAATTGCAAAATTACAGCCAAACGGTTTCGATTTCATCCATTCCAGAGGCAGAAAGTAAAACAGCAGACGAAATTTTTGAAATTTTGCGCAAGAATGGTACACTGAATGAATTTTACAAACAAAATCTTTTTTGCCGTCTGTTAAGCGATTTTCTTTTGTATATGCAGGAATCGATCAGCAATGTAAAACGTCTGAATCCACAGGTTGCACTGACGTTGGCGAGAAAACCCCTCATTGATGATATTTACTATTTGCAACATTTGTTAGTCAATTCTGATAATGCTATTGCCCTTGTTTTCAGTGATAAGGCAGAAGAAAAAGACTGGGCGCGTGTAAAAGATGAAACTATCAGCGATCAGGCTTTTCGGCAATTAGGATATCCAGGGAAGAGAAATATCTTTTTTGAAATGCGCTGTGGAGACGGCGACATCAGTCTGCTCACTTTTTGCAATAAGGCAAGCCATATCGTAACGAGCAGAGGATCAAAGCAAAACCACTCAATAAGTGGCGAATTAAACTTTGTTTTTATCAAGGATGAAGAAATCTTAAAATATACCCAATATTATTGTAAAACAGTCCCATGGATTCTTTCATACGTAACGAGAATAATTTGCAAAATTCATGAAAATTTGCTAAAAGCGCCGTCGTTTGACGATTTGCTGGATTCGCTCGATGAAAAATTAGCAATTGCTTTCAAGAGAACGCCCGGAGGAAATGAATGATAATCAATATCGGAGATGACATATTAAAACTTCGGTCTTTGAAATTACTCAATAAGATATTGATCGATAAAACGACGAAAAAAAATATTCTGTGGGCGACCGATGCTTATAAAGAGTCAGGAAAGGCATACAACAGAGACCGTGAAATAACGCAGGATCTGATCACGGGCCGCAATGCTGACGTGATCAAAACACGGGCGCGCAAAGCGATGGAACAGCAATCGCTGCGGACAAAACAACACGCGGAAGTGTTTACGCCGCTGTGGATCGTGAAAAAGATGATCGATCACGCGGATGAGGTTTGGTTTGAACATGCGGATGTGTTCTTTCAGGGAAATGAACCTACGGAACGTGTAGTATTTCCTCCTGAAAAAACCTGGCAGCAATATGTCGATTCCAGACGCATGGAAATTACTTGCGGAGAAGGGCCTTACCTTGCAACGCGTTATGACGTGGAGAGCGGTGAGGCGATTCCGATTGAAAACCGCATCGGCATCCTTGACAGGAAGCTTAGGATCGTGAATGAGTTCACGACGGGTGAAGAGGATTGGCTGAAATGGGCATACAGAGCGTTGGAAGCGACGTACGGGTATGAATTTCAGGGCGACAATGTGCTGATTGCCCGCGTCAATCTGTTGATGACTTTTGAGGAGTATTTGCTGGCGCGTTTGAAGAGAAGGCCGACTCTTTCCGAATATTTTCAGGCGGCGAATATTATTGCCTGGAATATCTGGCAGATGGACGGGCTTGCGGGGACAATCCCCTACTGCAGAGCGGAAGACGAATATACACAGCTGAGTATGTTTGACGAGCCGGATCTGGAAGAGCAAATACAAAAAGCGAAGAACGAACAACCGCATTGCCAAATTTTTAATTGGCGAAATAGGGAATCTTTAGAATATTTAACACTGCAAGAAGGGAGGAATATGGGAATGAAATTCGATTTTATCATCGGCAATCCGCCGTATCAGGATGAAACTTTAGGAGAAAATACTACATATGCACCGCCAATTTATAATTTTTTCATGGATGAAGCATATAAACTTGCTGAAAAAGTAGAACTTATCCATCCGGCACGATTTTTATTTAATGCAGGGTCTACTCCTAAAGATTGGAATAAAAAGATGCTTGAAGATCCTAACTTTAAAATTTTGCTTTATAAACAAAATAGCAGTGATATCTTTGCGGGAACCGATATTAAAGGAGGCATTGCTATTTCTTATAGGGATGCATTAAGAAATTTTGGGGCAATAGAAATATTTACCCCGTTTGAAGAATTAAACCATATTCTTGAGAAAGTAAAAGAACGCTCAGATTTTAACAGTTTTAGTAAAATAATTATAACTAGTTATGCGTATCATTTTCTGGAAAAACTGTACGAAGACCATCCTGACTTAAAGAAATGTTTAAGTAAGGGCCATGAATATGATTTAAAATCTAATGTTTTTGAAAAAATGCCGAATGTTTTTTTTGATATACTCCCTAATGATACAGAAACTTACATTCGAATTTTAGGAAGAATTAACAATGAGCGATGCTATAAATTTATCTTAGAAAAATATATAAATAATGTAAGCAATCTTCATTCATATAAGGTTTTCTTGCCTGGTGCGATAGGTACTGGGGAATTTGGAGAAACAATTACAACTCCTTTTGTGGGAAATCCTGGAGAAGGTACAACCGAAACATTTTTAAGCATAGGAAATTTTACTACAAAGGCAGAAGCTGAAAACGTAATTAAATATATAAAAACAAAGTTTGCAAGATCATTGTTTGGAATATTAAAAAGAACACAAGCAAATACACCAGGGAAATGGTTATATGTCCCCTTACAAAATTTTACCCAAACTTCCGATATCGACTGGACAAAATTGGTTGCGGAAATTGACAAGCAGCTCTATGCAAAATATGGACTGGATGAAATGGAAATCAATTTCATTGAAACGCACGTAAAGGAGATGCAATAATGGCTCCGAAAATCCAATCCTTTGAACGCGTGGTACCGATGATCTATGCCTATAACACGCCAAGTGTGTTGTACAATGAAGGCTGGACGAAAATCGGTTATACGGAAAAACAGACGGTAGAACAGCGCATTTATCAGCAGACGCACACGGCAGGAATCCAGGCAGTACTTGCGTGGAAAGACAATGCCATGTACAAAGACGGATCGGGACAGTACTTTACCGATCACGATTTTCATGCCTATCTGGAGACGGAAGCCACCAGCGAAAGGCGTCCCGGCACGGAATGGTTCCATTTGGACGGCAATACTTCTTTGCAATATTTCAACCGATTTGCATGGCGCATGGGGATCGACCCGGCCAAAGAACACGCTTCTTATGAACTCCGTTCCGAACAAAGACAGGCCGTAGAAAAGACAAAGGCATATTTTGAAGGCGGCGGCAAAGAGTTTTTGTGGAATGCAAAGCCGCGCTTCGGAAAGACGCTTTCCGCTTACGATCTCATCCGAACGATGGGATTTATGAAAGTGCTTATCGTCACCAACCGCCCCAGCATTTCCAATTCTTGGGCGGACGATTTCCGCAAATTTATCGGCTGGCAGACCAATCTGAAATTTGTTTCCGACAACGATGCACTTACAGGAAAACCGGGCGTGATGACGAGGGATGAGTATGTCTCCTCTATTCTGACACAGGAAGAAGGCAATGAGAGCGGCATGGTTGCCTTTGAGTCGTTGCAAGGATTGAAAGGTTCTGTCTATTTCGGCGGACTTTACGATAAACTCAAGTGGATCAAAGATTTTGAATTTGACCTGCTGATTGTCGACGAATCGCAGGAAGGCGTTGACACCGTTCGCACCGACCGCGCGTTTGATAACATTACGCGCAAACATACGCTATATCTTTCCGGCACGCCCTTCAAACAGCTGGCAAGCGAACAGTTCAGCGACGAACAGATTTTTAACTGGTCGTATGCCGATGAGCAGGAAGCAAAAGAAAACTGGGACAGCGAGGACTACAATCCTTACGAGCCGCTGCCCCGTCTTGCCATGTTCACTTATCAGCTTTCCCCGATGATCCGCGAAACGATCGAAAAGGGTTTGGATCTTTCGGATGAGAACAACGTCGACTATGCGTTTGATCTGAATGAATTTTTTGCAACCAACGAAGCGGGGAAATTAATCAGGGAAGAAGAAATCAAAAAATTTCTGCACGCCCTCACAACGCAGGAAAAATATCCGTTCTCCACACCCGAACTCAGGAACGAACTCAAACACACCATGTGGTTCTTGAACCGCGTTGCAAGCGCGAAGGCTCTTGCAAAATTGCTTCGTGAAGATCCCGTATTTTCAGAATACGAGGTCGCTATCGCCGCGGGTGACGGACGCGAAAAAGATGACGACGAAGCGGCAGGAAAAGCCTATGACCGCGTGAAGAAAGCGATTGCAAATCACGATAAGACGATCACCCTCACAGTGGGACAACTTACCGTGGGCATTACCGTTCCCGAATGGAGCGGCGTCCTCATGCTGTGCAACTTGAAAAGCCCCTCCTCGTATATGCAGGCGGCATTCCGCGCGCAAAATCCCTGCACGCTTACAAAAGACGGTCAAAGGTATCGAAAAGACACGGCCTACGTATTCGATTTTGACCCTGCAAGAACGCTGATCATTTTTGATGAATTCGCCAATAACCTCCTCAAAAGAACGGTCGACGGCCGGGGGACATCGGATGATCGCAAA
>ERZ779896.2716-NODE-2716-length-11777-cov-2.555537_pt1 | contig 11777 bp, 6 predicted proteins | sample MGYA00511067_ERZ779896 | MGnify/ENA primary metagenome ERZ779896 (study PRJEB29588, sample SAMEA2161597) | human gut metagenome | biome: human gut; feature: human-associated habitat; material: faeces | place: Denmark | collected 2008/2010 ...
CGCGCTCGACCAGCTCCTGCTGAAGCCCGTAAAGGCCCAGATCCCAGCGGTCGACGTTCTCGCCGCAGGTCTTGGCGCCGCGGTCGTAACGCAGGCCGTTTTCACCCACGACCAATACGGCGAGGTCCGACGCACGCGCCGCCGCGACGGCACGGTCGACATCCGCCGCCTGCATCGTTTTGGGGTTATTGCCGAAGCCGACTTCGCGGAACGCGCAGTCGGGAGCGATCTGCTTCAAACCAGCGAGTACGGTGACGATGTTTTCAGCCGGCTGGGGCAGCGACCAGTCGCCCATGACGGCATGGCTGTCGGCATTGGGTCCCGCCACGAGAATCCGCCGGTATTTCGAAAAGTCGAGCGGCAGAAGTCCGTCGTTTTTCAGCAGGACGATCGACTTGCGGGCCGCTTCGAGCGCCGTGGCGCGGTGCTCGGAGGTGTTGCAAAGTTCGGCGGTCTGCGCGGCATCGACAAACGGATTTTCGAAAAGTCCGAGCCGGAACTTGGCTTCCAGAATCCCGCGGCAGGCCTCGTCGATCCTTTTTTCGGAGATCACGCCCTGCTCCGCGGCCCGCTGGATCACGTCGATAAAGACCGGACCGTGCATACGCATGTCCATCCCGCAGGCGACGCTGCGGATGAAAGCCTCCTCCTCGGTGGCGACCTGCGCATGTTTGTCCACCAGCCGTTCGACGTCCTTCCAGTCGCTGACGACAAAGCCCTTGAAGCCCATCTCTCCGCGCAGTAGGTCGGTCAGCAGCCATTTGCTGCCGTGAGCCGGATGGCCGTTGACCTCGTTGTGCGCAGCCATCACACTGTGTACGCCCGCTTCGATGCACGCCCGGAACGGCGACAGGAAAATCTCCCGCAGCGTGCGTTCCGAGGCGTCGAACGGTGCGCCGTTGATGCCGTTGACGGGTTGCGAGCCGCCTACAAAATGCTTGGCGCAGGCGATGACGCGGTCCGTTCCGGTGAAATCCGCCCCCTGATAGCCGCGGACCGAAGCGGCGCCCATCCTGCCGACCAGCAGCGGGTCTTCGCCGAACGACTCCCCGCAGCGTCCCCAACGGGCGTCGCGAGCCACCTCGACATTGGGGTTGAAGGTCCACTGGGCGCCCATGGCCCGCATTTCGAGCGCCGTTTCACGGCACAGCCGCTCCACGAGGTCCGGGTCGAACGTCGCGGCCTGTCCGATCGAGGTCGGGTAAATCGTCGCGCCGCTGTAAAGGCCGTTGCCGTGGATGGCGTCGATGCCGATGATGAGCGGAATCTGCAAGCGGCTTTTTTGCGCCAAGCCTTGCAGGTAATTGGCCTCCTCGGGGGTTACGACATGGAAAAACGAGCTGGCCTCGCCCGCCTCGACCATCCGCAGGATGTCGGTCGAGTGGTAGCCCGGGTAATACCCTTGGGCGTGCCCGTCGCGGATCTCCTCGGGCGTGGCGTTCCGCTCGGCCATGCGCAGGTGTTCCAAACCCACGAACTGACACATCTGCCCGATCTTTTCACGCAGGGTCATGCGGCCCATCAGGTCGTCGATACGCCGTTCGACAGGCTGCGAAACATCTTTGTAGAGCGGTTCAGAGCTGTCGGAACAGCATGCGCTCCCCAGAACGGCCACCGCCAGCAGCGACCGTCCGAACAATCTTCTTTTCATTCGTTCGAAAAAAGCTGAATTACTGAATTATGGAAAACGGAGCGCCGCTTCCGACCGGCGCAAGCGGCGCTCCGTTTTCGTTGAGACGCTGTATCCGCGGTTTTATTCCAGCACTTCGACTTTCAGATCGTCGATGGCCAGTCCGGGATTCCAGTCCGCCGCATTATAACGATACCACCAGCGTAGCAGGATCAGGTCGTTGGGAGCGAGATCAACCTCCAGGTCACCTTCGATCAGCGTTCGGTTGGCATCGGCATGTCCGTCGAGCGCCCCGATGCCTTTCCCGTCAGAACGCACGGGAGTCGTATCGGCATTCGCCGTGCGCGGATAGGAGAGATAGCCGATGCGGTTGGGACCCTGCGACAGATCGACCGTCGGAGGCATCGCCTCTTCGGTGAACGAGAAGGGGTCGGCGAAGATTTCGGGATTCCTCACATAGCTGAAACGCAGTTGATGCAGGTCGGTCGAATCCTTCGATTTATCGAAGGCGATGTTGCTGCCCGAACGCCACACCTCGCCGTAATAGGAGATGCGAACCTTTTCAATCGTCTTCCCGGTGTTGTTTTTGAGAAGGACGCCCCACAGCACCTCGCGGATTGATCCCGAAGTCAGTGCACCCAATGCGCGATTGGAGTTGCCGATCTGACCGAAATTCTTGAATGCTCCCGCCGCAGCCGTACCGTCCTGCGACTGATAGACCATCGAACTGCCGCTCTTGAGGACACAATCCATCCGCCAACCCTTGATTGTCGAGCCGTCGGTCCACGGGAATGCCGCGGTGGCTGCGGCCGGAGCCGGAAGCGTGTTGAAATCCTCGGAATACAGCCATTTGCCTTCGAACTGTTCGAACATGGCCGTCGGAACGACTACCTGGTTGGGCGTTCCGGCATCGGCGATCTCGGCCGTATAGGTTTTGCCGAAAAGGTTGTTGGTCGCCTCGATACGCACCTTGGCATGCGGCTGCGGCTTGCAGAGGAACATGTGGTCGGAAACCTTGGCGAATGCGGCATCGCCGAGGTAATAGTTGTAGACGTCGGGGTCCTCGATGTTGGACGGGCTCGGGGCGAGCGCACCCTTGTCCACCCCGTTCTCATACCATTTCACGGTCCATGTTCCGGGGTCCCAGTCCCAGATGTTGACTTGCAGGTTGCTCGCCACCCGGGATTCGTTCATCGAATAGACCTTCATCTGATAGTCGCGTTCCTGCCCCAGACTTTTGTAATAGTAATCCGAAAAATGCTTCGTCTGCGTCGGATCGACAATCGCCACGCCGTAACCGCAGGGCGTTCCGTCGTGATTGGCGCGGTTCCGGCTCCAGAACGTTCCGCACAGGCCTCCGAGCGTACGCTCGTAAATGTCCGGACGGATTCGGTCGCTGAAATTGGCATGGGCATGGGCCGAGAAGATCTCCACCTGATAACCCGCCAGCAGATCGTACAGTTCCGTCATTTCACCCAACCCCTTGTTCATGCGCTGGCGGGTGGCGATATGCAGGCAAACCACCAGTTTCTTGCTTTTGGGGACTGATGCGAGGTCTTTTCGGATCCAGTCGATCTGGTTGCCGGTGAGTTTCTTTTCGAACGTACCTCCCTTTTTCGACATATACACATTGTCGAGCATCAGGAAGTGCATGCCCGCCAGGTCGAACGAATAGTAGGTCGGGCCGATGAAGCTCTCGTAATCGTCATCGGCCGCAGGGTCCTGCAATTCGGGTTCATCCACGGCGTCTACGGCATTCTTGTCGTGATCGTGGTTGCCGATGACGTGGAAAAGCGGGATGCCCAGTTCCGAAAGCGACTTCACATAAGCGTCGTACATGCCCATCTGGTCGTAAACCAAATCGCCCAATATCAAGGCGAAATAGCGTTTCGAAGCATCCGCAGCCATCAGCTTCCGCATATCGGCAATGCCTTCCTCCCGGAAATAGCCGACCTGTTCGTTATTCTTGACCTGCGGGTCGCCGACGGCCAGCATCACCCACGGTTTCGAATCATCCAGTCTCTCGAGCGTGAAATCGCACGTCTGCGTCGTTTCGAACGAACCGAGCGCCCGGAAGAAATCGGGGATGCCCGACTCTTTCAACGGGGCCATATAGCCTTCGGGAGCCGAAACCCAGACAAATGCGGCACAGCGGGGCGCCGTAATCTCATAACGTCCTTCCGCGTCGGTTTGCGTCACGGTATAACCGTCCGAAACGACGACCCCTTCCATCGGTGCGCCATCCGTATCGACGACGCATCCGGTCACGGCCAGCGGCTCCTCGGGCAGACGCACGCCGAAATCATCGACCACCGGGGCCTCGCAGGAAACCAGGATCAGGCACAGGGCCGACCAAATCAAATATTCAATCCGTTTCATCGTAACCAATTATTTAAGAAGCCACATGACACAATTCTCATTATCCAGCCCGTCATACTGGCGTGCGATCGCCTCCATGACGTTGGCGTTGTTGCGGTCGTATTCGGTTTGGGGATACATCCAGCGCACGGGCATCTTCGACGGGTCGGTGTTCATGTTGGTCGAAGGGTTGACCGGCAATTCGGGGACCCCCGTCCGACGGCATTCGAAGAATGCGTCCCACTCGTGCTGGAGGAAATAGAGCATGTACTTCTGTTTGTAAATCCGGTTCAGGTTTTCGGCCGCCGAAGCGCCGAACTTCACCTGCGGTCCCTCCAGATAGGAGGCGATATAGGCGTCGTCGATCTTCACGCCGTGCCGGTACTTGACCGGCGTGTTGGCTGCCGTGAATTCCATCGCGGCGCGGATGCCCGACCTGTAATAGGCCTCGGCGCCTTCGCCCGTAATCCATTTGCGCAGGACAGCCTCGGCAAGAATGAACTGCTGTTCCGCATAGCCGATGCGGATGAACGGCTCTCCGGCCTCGGTTTCCAGATACCGGTTGTTGAGTTTCGAGCAGCTGCCGCGCATATAGGCGTTCACGATCTCCGAACTCTCGGCCACCGGGTCCACGCCTTCATAAGCCTCGTATGCATCCTCTCCGGCCGAAAGCAGCGTCTGGGCCGGTTCGGCGTAGTAGAACAACCGACGGTCCTCATGCTCTTTGAGCATCTCCACAAGTGTCGAGGAAACCAGCATGTACATACTGAACTTGGGATACTGGTTGAACGGATACATCTGATCGGGTCGCGAAGAGTAGACCAACTGGAAATTGTCCGCGTTCGACGCGAGCAGTTTGCCGCGCCCGAAGACCTGCGCGAACCGGGCGGCAGCGTCGATCTCCGCATCCTTCGCCGCACAATACATCAGCACCTTCAGCTCGAAGGCATTGACCGTGCGCATCCATTTGTCGGGCTTGCCGCCGAAGACGAAGTCGCCTGCGAAATCCGACGCCTGCGAAAACAGTTCATAGGCCTGGTCCAACTCGTCGAGCACCCCCGCGATCACATCCTTCTGCGTATCGTAACGGGGCGTGAAGTTGCCTTTCTCGCCGCCCAGAGCTTCCGAATAGGGAATGTCGCCTACGCGCATCGTAAGATAGAAAAGGTTGTAGGCCCGGACGAAATGCGCCAGAGCGCGGTAAGCCGGCTTCTCGACCTCGGCAGCGCATTCGACCATTTTTTCCGCTTCGATGAGCGACGTATAGGCGCCGAAGCCCGTCCGGCCGATGCGGTTGTAGGCATAGTCGCGGATCTTCTCGCCGCAAGCCAGGTGCTTCGAAAGCATGTTGTGGTTGGCAAAGCCCTCGGAAGAGTTGCTGCGAGAATCCATCATGCTGAAAAGCACTTGCGTCGCAAGCATGCCCGGCGTGGGACGGTTGGTCTTATCGGGATCGACGTTGATTTCGTCGAAACCCATGCAGGCTGTCATCATCGACGCCACGATGAGGCTCCAGACCGTATGTTTGAGAAATTTCATGGTATTTCCGGTTAGAAGTTGAGTTTGAGATTATAACCGATCAGGCGGAGCGACGGTGACGAGAGGTTCTCCTCTCCGGTCGAAAGGTCGATGGAGTCGGGATCGCTGTACTTGAACCCCTTGGTCCACATCAGCAGATTCTGGCCGATGAACGAAAGCGACGCGGATTTCAGTCCCAGTTTCGCGCACCACGGCTGCGGAATGTTCCATGTCAGCGAAACATCCCTCAACTTGATGAACGACTGATCGAAATAGTTCTGCCAGCGGGGACGGTAAGCCGTCGGGTTGTACTCCTTGACGTAAGCCTCGTAAGAGACCACCCGGTCGTTCGGCGCAAAGACCCGGTCGTCGCGCAGGATGCGTCCGTAAGCGTCGTAGTCCACGCTGCCCGAGACGACCTTCACACCGCGGCCCACGAAGGTCTTGCGACCGTTCACAACCTCGTCGTAACGGAACTGGTTGGCCGATTTGGGATGCGAACCTCCGCTCCACAGCGCCTGGTCGGTCGTCGAGAAACCGATGCCGCCCACACGTCCGTCGAACGAGAACGAAAGCGTAAAGTTCTTCCACTTGACGGTGTTGGTCCAGCCCCATATCCAGTCGGGGGTATAGACCCCGCGCTTGGACTTGTACTGGCTCAGCACCGGAAGTCCGTTGCTGCCGTGGACGATATTGCCGTCGGGATCGCGCTCCCAATCCTGAATGGCGATCCAGTCCCAGCGCGCTCCTTCGTACACCCACGGCGAAGCGTTCGAGTATTCGGGATCGAGCTTGTGGTAATAGTAGCGGTCGAGCGACCAGTTGACGCCCGTGTCCCACCGCCAGTCCTTCGTTTTGACGGGCGTCGCGGAAAGCATCACTTCCGCGCCGCGGCGCAGCAGCTCCTCCTTCGTATTGATCTTCTTGTGCGTGAAGCCCGAAGCGTTGCTGACCGTGCCGTCCTTCACGAAATCGTAGCTCAAAGTCTGGTAATAGGTTACGTCGGCACGCAGGCGGTTGCCGAAGAAAATACCCGCAACGCCCACTTCGTAGGCGTCCTTGGTCTCGGGATTGACCGAGCCGCGGATCTTGTCGGGATAGTCCGCCCCGGACATGCCGCCCCAGCGGTCGGCCGAGATCGTGTAGCTGCGGTCTATGTCATACACGCCGAGGTCCATCTTGGTGCGGGTCCACGATCCGCGCACCTTCAGCAGATCGACGCCGCGCATCTTCGGAAGCACCTCCGTAAGGATGAAGCTGCCGGCCACCGACGGATAGAAATAGGACCGCGACTCGGCCGGAAGCGTCGACGACCAGTCGTTGCGGGCCGTCACGTCGACATAGGCCATGCTCTTCCACGAAAGAGTCGCCTTGCCGTAGAGCGACATCGAGCGGCGGCGCGACATCGTGCTCGCGGCCAGGGCCGGATTGACCGACGCTTTGAGCGAATAATAGCCGGGAATCGAAAGTCCGCCCTGCGTATAGCCGCTCAACGTGTCCCAACTGCGGTAGAAGGCATTCATACCGGCCATGACGTTCAGTCCGAAGCCGCCCCAGGTCTTGTCCGCAGTGAACATCACGTCCTGATTGATGCTGAATCCCGTGCGCTTCTGAATCTCATAATAGCCTTTCTTGTGGCTCTCGCCCGAACGGGGAGCGGCCGCCGAACTCCACGCCTCGCGCCACTCCTGACGGCCGTTCTTGGCGTCTACGCCCGTACGGGCCGACAGCTTGAGCCACGACGTGAGATCGTACCCCAGCGTCAGGTAGCCGTTCACCAGATGTTGTTTGTCGCCGTGCGTGTTCTCGTTGGCCAGGAAATAGGGATTGTCGTACCACGAGCCGTTGACCACCCAGTTCTGCTGCTCGTCGGGCTTGACCCAGTAGTTGCGGAAGTCGCGGATGTCGTACTCCGTGCCTTGGAAGATCACAAGGTTGTAAATGTAACTGCCCTTGCCGTAGCCCGTACCGTAATTGTTCGGATAGGTGGCATAGTTGTAGGTCAGGCCCGCCGATAGCGAAAACCGTTTGTATTTCAGATCGCCGTTGAGACTGTAATTGGTCTTGTTGAGCTTCGTGTTGGGATACTGGCCGCGGTTGTAGATGTGGTTGACGGAGGTGCGGAAACTGCCCAGCTTGCCCTTGTAGGCGATGCTTACCGTATTGTTGGCCACGAAACTCGTCTGCAGGAAGTTCTCGAAATTGTTCCGGCCCCGCGATACGAGCGGCTGATCCGGCTCGTTTTCATAGGTATAGGGGTTGTAGAGCGTCGCCGTGCGGCCGATGTCGAGTTTGTCGCCCCACACGGCATCGTTCAGGAGATATTTGCCACCCGCGCCGGAGCTGTACTGGGTCTGCACGTCGGGAAATGCCAGAAATCCCACATCGGCCATCAGACTGCTGTTGACGCTGACATCGAGTCCCTCCTTCTTTGCTTTCTTGGTCGTCACCATGACAGCGCCGGAACCGCCCTTGGCGCCGTAGAGCGCCGAGGCCGAAGCGCCTTTCAGCACGTCGATCGACTCGATGTCGTCGGCCACCAGCTCCGAAAGGGCCACATACTCGTAAGGCACGCCGTCGACCACCAACAGCGGCGATTCTCCGCGGATACGCAGCGTCGGAGCCGATCCGAACTCCGTGCTGTTACGCACCTGAAGGCCGGCGACCTTGCCCGTGAGAGCCGTGCCGACAAAGGTGGTCTTCACCGTTCCCAGCTCGTCGCCGGAAACTTTCTGCACGGCATATCCCAGCGCTTTCTCCTCGCGTTTCACTCCGAGGGCGGTCACGACAACCGCATCGACCAGTTGGGTGTCTTCCTCCAGCCGGACATTCAACTGCGAAGCGCCCGCTACGGCGACTTCGACGGGTTTCATACCGATAAACGAGATTTGCAGCACAGCGTCCGCGCCGGCATTTTTCAGATCGAGCGAGAACGAACCGTCGCCGACGGTCGTCGTACCGTTCGGGGTTCCCTTGACGATCACCGTTGCACCGGCCACACCGGCGCCCGAAGCGTCCGTCACGCGGCCCGAAATCATTTTCCGGTCCGGTCCGGCAGCCGGTTTCTCCCTGACCGGAGAGAGCATGATGTTCCTGCCTTTAAGCTCGTAACCCACGCCTTGCCCCGCAAAGAGGCGGTCGAGTATCTCACGGACCGTTTTCTTTTGAGCGTCGATATGCACCGGACGCTTTACGTCCACCTGCGCGTTAACCACGAAAAGATAGTCGGTCTGCGACTCGATTTCATGGAGGATCTGTTTCACCGTGCCGCTTTTCGAGATCGTTACCACGGCATCCTGCGCGTGGAGCGGACCGGCGAAAAGGAGCATCACGAACGCCGCGATTCCTGCCGCCACCCTTGCCGGTCGCACGCGCCGGGGAGCGGGAGTTGTGGCTTCCGAATGTAAATATGGATTCATAAATTTGGAGTTTATAAGATGATTAAGCAGTTTTCCGGGCTGCCGAATCCGCCAAACGATCCGGTCCCGGGAGGTTTGTTCGTCGTTTACTGATTTTTCCGGTTTGAAGTTCTGTTTTTAGGGTTAGATTTCGGTTATTTGATAATTATCAGCTGATTTTTGTCATCGAAAACATAGTCGAACCCGGCGTCTGAAGCCAGCACGCGCAGGGCGTGCTCCACGCCGTCGGCCTGACGGAACTTACCCATGGCCGAGTACCCCGCCATGCGCCGGTTGTCTACCCGGATTTTCACGCCGTAGAATTGCTCGAAGCGTTTCATAAGCTCCACAAAGGGGGTTTCGCCGAAGCTCAGGATGCCGTCGCGCCAGAGGAATTCATCGCCGTCGGTAATCTCCGAAATCACGAACGTCCCGTCATGCAGCGTCGCCGACTCGTTGGGTTTGAGCACCGTCCAGACGTCGCCCGCCTCGATGCGCACCGAACCCTCGACCAGCGATGTGCGGAAATCGCCCGTCGAGCGGGAAGCCGCCAGATCGAACTCCGTACCGAGCACCTCGACTGCGGCGCAGGCCGTTTCAATGCGGAAAGGATGTCTGGCGTCCTTCGCCACTTTGAAATAGCCCTCGCCGTCGAGCGTTACCCGGCGGTCGCTCTTCGAAAATGTCGTGGAATAGGTGAATTCGCTGCCTGAATTGAGCCAGACATCGGTTCCGTCGGCCAATTGCAGATTCACACGCTGGCCCATCGGCACGATGATGCGCTGCATAAGCCCCTCTTCGGGACGGGTATTGAGGTGCTGGAACAAAACGCCCAGTGCAAAAACCGCAGCGGCGGCAGCGGCCATTCGCCCAAGACGCAGCAGACGCGCTTTGAGCGGGCTGCGCACCTCACGCGGCGAGAGCAGCAGCGAGGCGTCGAAGAGTTTACGCTCGCGGATGTATTCGTCGTAGTGGTCGGCGGACGCTTCGACCCACGTGCGAACGGCTTTGCGCTCCGAGGACGACGCTTCGCCTTTGAAATACTTGTATAACAGGTTTTTGTCCATGGTTTCAGGTCCTTTGCGCAACGGTCTTCAAGTAGCCGTTACACAAGAATAACAAGAAACCCGGGCCGAACCCTAAACGAAAATGCGTTTTTTTTGGAAAAATTTTGCGGCCGGGGACTTCGGACCGCAAGGGAGCTTACCGGCCGAGGTAGAAGATCAGCGCTGCGACATAACCCGCCATGTCGGCGCGCAACGTGCGCAAAGCGATGTTCATATAATACTCGACGCTTTTAACGCTCAATCCGAGTTCGACTGCGATTTCACGGTGAGAACGGCCTTCGAGCCGGCTCATCGTAAAGACTTTCTGTGCTTTGGGCGGAAGTTTACGCAGCGAACGCCGTACCAGTTCTTCCATTTCAGCCGTGAAAATCGCGTCGGGTTCGCAGGCGCGCAGCGATGCCAGCTGCATCCTCAACTCCCATTGGGCGTCGGTCAGCGACGACGCTACGAACTTCTCGTGCACCTTGCGGTGTTCGAGTTCGTTGATGCACTTGTTCTTAACGATGGTGAGAATATAGGCGGGAGCGTTTATTCCGGCAGGAGACGACTGCCGGAACGCCTCCCAATAGGCCATGAAAGCATCGGTCACAATGTCCTCGGCCAACTGCATATCGTGAATGTAGCTGTCGGCAAAGAGCGTGAACCGCCGTTTATACTTCGTGAAAAGGGCATCGAACTGTTGCATAGCCGTAGCAATTCCTCTGTGGCTTCGTACGCCGGACGGCGGAACGTTCCGCCGGAACAAACGACAACCGCCTCCGGGGGATTTCCCGAAGGTACGGATCGTTTGGCTAACAAAGAAAGGAAAAAATTTCCGGAAAACGAAATCACAGGGCATTTATTCCGGACAATGGCAGTTTTATCATGCGGCGTGCGAATACTACCCGGAAGCATTCCCCGTATCGTTGGTCCGAATTGCGAAATCATGCCGTCGATCGCGACAGCCCCATTATGGGGGCTTTGCCGTTCCGCCCGGACTGCCCTTTCGGCCAGAGCAAGACCTTGAAAAAACAGCACGCCATCAAAAGCCGTTCGGAAACAGCCGCGGTAACGATTTGACAACGCAGCTATTTCCGAACTTTGCTTTTTCGCGGGATGGCCCCTGCCAACACCTCGGTTGCAATATTATCAAACAACCAAAGATTCCGCACGGGGTCCGTTTTTTCGGCCGTTCCGGCGGCTTACTTCGCCAGTTCGCGCGCCATGGCGAGTGCCTTTACGTAGTCGGGTTCGTGGGTGACCTCGGGCACGTACTCCACGTAGCGCACCACGTCGTCGCGGTCCACAACCACCACGCCGCGGGCCAGCAGGCGCAGGGAGTCGATCACGAAGCCGTACTTCATGCCGAAATCCAGCTCCCTGTAATCCGAGAAGACATGCACGCGGTCGATGCCCTCGGCGGCGCAGAAGCGTTTCTGCGCAAAGGGCAGGTCGACCGACAACGACACGACGACCACATCGTCGCCCAGTTTCGACGCCTCGCGGTTGAAGCGGATGTTCTGCAACGAGCAGACCGGAGTGTCGACCGACGGAAAGACGCTGTAAATGCGCACCTTGCCCTGGAAAACGTCCGACGAAACGGGTTGCAGTCCCGCATCGGTGACCGTAAATACGGGAGCAATCTCCCCCACTTTGCAGCGATTGCCGACAAGCGTCACGGGCTTGCCGCCGAAAGTTACCTTGTGATCCATAATTCGATAGTTTTTATAATCAGGTGGTTCAACGCAATTCCGATGCCACCCGGCTGCGAGCCGGATTTGCGGGACGGGACGCCGCACCGCGCCCCTCCGCATCCGGTCATCGGCC